>Ga0265293_10006288_pt1 | contig 19145 bp, 16 predicted proteins | sample Munlanlewell138R_FD_192505 | JGI IMG/M metagenome (GOLD analysis project Ga0265293, IMG submission 192505) | Leachate microbial communities from a municipal landfill in Southern Ontario, Canada - Leachate well 138R | ecosystem: Engineered > Solid waste > Landfill > Unclassified | place: Canada... | reverse complement strand
ATTAGATTTGAACGCAGATGGAAAAGAAGTGAAAATAATCTTTGAAGGCGCATCGGTCAAACTTGTTAGCATTCTTGAAAAGGAAAATAATCCGTTGTACACAAAAGCCAAAGACCTAGGCTTAATTGCTGGTGTTTGTCTTGCGTGCTCTAATGCACTGGGAGTGCTTGAAGCTAATAAGGCCACTGGCTTACCCATGTTAGATGACATGAATGCTCATGCCGGTATGAAACGCTTCATTAATGACGGCTATAGCGTAATAAGCTTGTAATAAACAAAACCCTCAGGATTCCTGAGGGTTCTCTTCGTTTAGTTGTACTAGTTTGCCTTAGTGCGTTGACTATGATACAAAGTGAGAATTGCTCTCAAAGGGGTTGCATTTTGCCTTTAGGGTGTTGCATTTTCACAACAGGGGGTTGCAATCTACATTTGAAGCACTCAGAATACAGTTTGCAATGGTAATCTTTGTTATGTAATCTCGATATCTACGTAGTTCCAGTCTTTAACGATAATACCTCTACCTGTAACCTGCTTAAGTTCTTTATCAGTCAGCTCAGCAAGCTTCTTATTCAGAGTTTCAACCTGCCTTGTAGCAATGAGATTGATGTCATCGGTATCAGGAAACATATCTACCGATTCTGACCATTTTCTCTGTTTGCGGAAACATATCCAAAAACCCTCTGTTTACGGAAACATATCGACAATGCCACTCATTTGTGGGAATATATCAATCAGCGTCAACATTTCTGGCTGCCATAAACTCCATGCCTTTTTTTACGATTTCTTCAAAAATCTCTGCCGGAATCAATGCAATACCGCGCTCATCACTTCCGACAACCAGACGTTCGCCGCCTGTAAGATCAAACCGGTCTCTTGCTCCTTTGGGAATTACGATCTGCCCTCTGTCGTTGATTGTTACAACACCCCATATATTCTTTCCTATCGGGGCCGGAGGAAGCACGCCGATGCCCTCCACAGATTCTGTCCTGACAAGGCTGTCAAGTGTTGTACCATACACGCTTGCAAGCAGACTGCATTTTTCAATGTCGGGAATCGTTGCACCGCTTTCCCATTTAGCATAAGCCTGACGCGAGATACCTATCTTTTCTGCAATCGCTTCCTGTGAATATCCGTGTATGTTACGAAGCATAATAAGATTTTCTTTCAACATACGAACATCCCCCTTTATAAATCGATCTTTTCAAATTGTTCGCAAGCTTTCCGATACGATAAGACTGTCATCAGAAGCCATGCCACGATGCCTGCCAGGAGCAGAAGTAGTTGCATCATAATATTCTCTGTGCCAAATGAATTCAGTTGTTCCAGCCTGGGAATATGATGCAAAGCTTCAAATATACCGATAAAGAGGAAGGCAGTAACTATGTAGAAAACAAAAGGTCTTCCGAGCTTATACGCTGTTTTAAAAAAACCACCCACAAAGATCAGATTGAATAGCCCGAAAATGAAGAGGGCGGCACCAAGCGCAAAAAGGTTTGCGTTCATTAAAGCATTGCTGCGATACACCGGTGCCTCTTTAAGAGCGGTCATTCTTACAATTACGCAGATGGTCATCAAAAGAAGTGTGCAAAGTTCAATAATACAAACAAAACCATATTTTCCTTTTACCACGTCCTTCTTTGCAATCGGGAGGAGTGCGGAGAAAACAATGTCATTTGCTTCTCTGGCGTACAAAAAGCTTTGATACAATCCGAGTGCTGAAAAGAATGCCCCGCAGAGTACCGGATAACCGGGAAGAAAAAACATCAGTCCGAACAGAATGAATAGATATGCGAGCGGTGATGCGCTGAGCTTCATCTCTTTGAGCATAATATTACGCATGAGATACACCTCCCTCCATTCGAAGCATTGTTCCTTCGAGACTTTCCCCGGGTTCGGAATACTTCAAAATAAAGTCCTCTTTGGATGTAGCTGCAACGATCTTACCTTTTGAAATATATACGATGTCATCGGCGCATTTCTCAATATCGGAAATGATATGTGTGGAGAAAAACACCGCTACTCCGTCGTTTTTGAGTTCGGTAAAAATATCTAAAAGCTCGTTGCGAGAAAATGGATCCAGGCCGCTGGTCGGCTCGTCCAGAATCAGTACTTCGCACTTGTGGGAAAGTGCCAGGAGCAGATTGAATTTAACTTTCATACCTTCTGAAAGTTCAATCGGCATTTTTGTTTCATCCAGGCAGAATAATTCAAGATACTTCCGGTATGCTTCGTTATCCCAGGTATCGTAGAAGCTTTTCACGACCTGAACGATATCCTTTATCTTTTTCCTCGGATACCAGTTGACTGTCCCGGTAGAGTAACCTGTGCGTTGTTTGATTTCCGCTTCATTCATCACCATCGGTTTTCCGAAAAAAGAAACCGTCCCGCCGTCCGAATGAATCAGGTTCAGCATGGCCTTGATCGTTGTTGTTTTGCCGGCGCCGTTTCTGCCGATAAATCCGGTGATCCTATTCTCTCTAACATCGAAGGAAACCCTTGAAAGTTCAAAAGAGGGGTACTGTTTTACTAACTCCCTTACTTCAACAACACTCATATAAACGCCTCCATTTTTCTGATTTATATTAATATTGTAACCCTCAGTTGCCCAAGCTTCCACCAACCGAAAGTAACGGATTTTTTAGGTACATGTTATGTTTGGTTGCATATAGTGCTTATCTTCATTTGCACTATTTCTTGACAGAGGAGCATACAATCCAGTAACCGTCTTTATCGCTGCCTTCTCTGGATATTAGATTTTTATCCCTTAAAGAATTCAGAACTCGCTGCATGGTTCTTACTGTCTTTGAAGTGGCATCAGCCAATTACTCGCGCGTATAGTTTGGATGCATCCCAAGTAAAGTAAGCACTGCCTGTTCGGTTTTGTTTACAGTGACATTTGCAGTGACATTTACAGTGTCATTATCAAGTCGTTTCCTGTTAAATGTCAGTTTAAAGCCTTCTGGTGTGGCCTGATGGGCTTTTTGACATCATTTCTATTGCCTCGCCTTTCAAAAATTGCCCTCTGACAACAGTTCTATAGTCTCGCCAACACAAAAGCAGTTCTGTCGTCACAACTATACCCCTTTTTCAGACGATAGCATTGTTGTCAAAACTTATAAAAATAGGGCTTCGGCTTTCCGCCTGGATGAGGCTATTATTCCGAAACCCTTTGATTTCAAGCCATTTTCGCCCTCTTTACTTGTCAACCCGTGACATCAATACTACCGTCTCCACATGCCTTGACAGGTCTTAAACTCAGTCGAGCGAGTCAGCAGCACTTTCGAGCCATTTATCTTTGCCCTTGTCCGAGTCAGGAAACATTTTATCACCGTTTTTGTTGCTTTTGCCCGAGTCAGGAAATATTTTGTTAGCCTTGCCCGAGTGAGGGAATATGTCAACAACCTTCATCGGAGTTCTTTCAATTGAGAGAGCGAACTGGGATTTGTTATTTAACATGGGCGAAAAAAATTCAATTTTTATTTTTTTTAATCGGATGTCTAATAACCGTCTTCCATTTTTCTGGAGCAACTTTTCTCGCATCCGATAGATATATCTCATGATGTAGTCTCTTATCATTCATATCATTCGCATACCCATTTTGTTCAAGATATGCATTCATAATTTCAACTGTAGCTGGTTCATCATCAAATGCACCCAAATGCATAATTTGAACGCACAGACCTTCTTCAATCGTAAGATATTCTGCCGGTGAACAATTCAACTTCTTCTTTTTCGTTGCCGTTTCAACAGCCCAATCAAAATCATGCTTTGTTATGAAATCTGGAAGTCTTATTACTGAAACCCAATTAAAAGTATCCTTGTTGGAATAATCTACACCATCAACATTATCTTGCCACCAAAAGCCTTCAAGTGGTGGTACAACATATTCAAAGAACCCGTCTATTTTATAATCGGTCTTATAACTCATCTTAAGTGTGTAGGCTACAGCATATAAAATGCTTATAGCTTGCTGATATGATCCACCTTCTTCATTCGGATTACCTTTACCTCTTACCGCAATATAATTTGCCTTTGGAACAGTAACTATCTCTGGTTTGTTCTTTGGCATATAGAACTCTTTATATTCTTTCTTAAAATCAAATGCCATTTACATTTCTCCTTCACAGCAAAATAGGTATTTAGCATAATAATGTACCTCTACATACTCCTTTGTAATCGTCATTAAAACCCATATGTTTTCCCGCAAGACTAAATGCTTGGCACGGAAAACCTGCTAAACAGATGTCAAAATCGGGAATTGATTTTTCATCTATCTTTGTTATATCACCTGCAATTTCAAAATTATCATTGAAGTTTGCTTTATAGGTTTTTTGAGCATACTCATCCCATTCACAAACAAAAGTTGTTGTTATATCACCTTTGAAGGCTCTTTCAAAACCAAGTCTGATTCCTCCGATACCTGCAAACAAATCAATTGATTTATACATACTATCTCCTTATTCCTGCCGTGTTGTAAAACTGCAAATATCTCCAATGTCACAATTGAGGGTGTCACATATTTTTTGGAGAACTTCCAAACCCAAATTCCCAGTCTTTTGTAACTAGGCCAGCTATTCCTCATCAATCGGCACCACCTCACCATCGCCATTTACCATCTTTCCCTTCCACTCGTACTTGATGCCAAAGAGGTCGAAGATCAGTCTTTGAGACTTGGTCGGAACAGAGGAGACATCCTTGTATTTGCCCCTATAGTGGATTTTCGAATAGGTGGCCACCTTGTGCAGAATCATTTTGTGGTTCCAATACTTCCTCTCCTTGGCAGGAATGGCAGCTATGAAACGCTTCAGCTCGTTGATCACAATCATAGCTAGAAAGTTTATGAACACCCGTCCCTGCATCACATCCTCCGAATGGACCCGGAGGCGCTTGCAGTCCGTGAGGTTCTTCAGATCGTCAAAGTGCAACTCGATGTTGTTGCGTTGGCGATAATGGAAGAGAGCCTTGGCTGTATCCTTCTCATGGGTGGACAGAAGCACCCAGTAGCCACTGTGCCCGTTGATGTAGGCATCAACCTCATCTTCCTTGAGCGTGACCTTCCTTCCCCTCTTGGGGGTCTCCTTCACCTCAAAATACCGTTCGTAGTAATGCTCTCGGCTCTTGAACAGGCGTTCATCTTCAAGCTCATCCTGACATTTCTTCAGAGTTTCCATCAGGCGGGCGACATCGCGCTCCTTTCTGACGGCATCATAGTAGAGATGAATCCACATCCTGCCATATTTGGTTGTCTTTACGACAGTCAGGCCGTAGATGATGGAATCCTTGTCGTCAGTCTCGATTAGGTTGGCAGGACGCTGGAGAGCCCCGCGGTGGTTGTCGATGAAATCGTTCTGCCACCTAATGTGGGAAGGGACAGGCATGGTGAACTTATGATTTTTCTGGGTAAGGTTGCTTATGTTGTCTTCGCTGTAGAAGCCCCTGTCTAAGAGGAAGCCTGCCTTGCCGACATCCAGCTTCTCCAGATGGCCCAGAACATATTCCAAGGCCATCTGGTCGGACATGCTCCCAGGAAGCTCTGTGCACCATAAGGGTGTATTGGATTCGTAGGTGCTGATAAGGGCAATGTTTATCTGCTCAAGACTTTCATGATCCCTATTGTATCCCCGTTCCACATAAGGGTTGTCCCTTGCATAGCTGGAGATGCTGCTGATATCAAACAAAAGGCTCTTCTTTTCAGCTTTTTTTGCAATCCATGCAGCATAGAAGGTGTTCTGAATGTCTTTGTCCAGAAACCTGAGAAAGTCTGTGATGCGTTGGGAACAGAGGGAAGCGCCATTGAACCCTCGAGCATCAAGCCAATCCTCGGCATAACAAAGGGGCTTGCCCTCACAGACAGAATACCGCACCAGAAGCAAGGCAAGGTCAGCCTTTTCCTTACCAAGAGTTTTGGCCAGGACCGGCTTCAGGCCGGTGTCGGCAATTATCTTATCTAGGATGAGATTCTCTCCTAAAAGGGTTGTGGTGGACACCACCCGCAGGGCCACATCTTTATCGGTCTGTTGCTCAAGCCGACTCAGATAATAGTCGTTGTAGATAACTTTCCCTTTGGCATCTAGCTTGCCTATGCACTTGCGCTTATGGCGCCCCTGCTTGAGTTCAGGATCCCAGTAAGGGTAGTTCTCATACAGGTAGGTGGTCTTGGATTTCTTGTTGTAGACTTGGATAACCTTGGGTTTCTGCTCTTGCTTAATCATAGTTACAATTATAGCTATGATTAGGGTAGAAGTCAACTACAAAATACAGTTATTTCTCGTAAAAGGAACGAATTAACTCAATTCCTAGTTATAATTAGTTGGGAAATTGGGTTCCAAACTTACATATTCGTTCTTGCTTAGTTTTGCAATTGAATTGCTACTGATATGGGCAGAATCACGCAACTGGTACTTTTTCATATTACAGTCTATCAATTTTTTCCAAAGTTTATTGTAATTTATGCTCATTGTTTACTCCGTCTTTAATGTAAACTCAAAAAGTTCCTAAGTATCAACAAAAAATTTGCAAACTAAGAGTTTTTTTATTTACAGGTCAAACATATATTACTCTGAAAGCATACCTTTTGAGAATACTTAAACCTTTTGAGAATTCATATACTTTTTGAGAATACTCATTTGGTGGGGGTGCATTGGTTCTCAACGAGCCTATAAGAATATCGGAAATAAGCCGTGAAATGCCTATTAATAAAATGAATAAAAAAATAGAGCCAGTTTCTAATTCTTTTACTATAAAGAATTAACTGACTCTTTTTTGTTTCAGCCTATTGTATCAAGACCGACCCTTAATGATGCCGAAAGCGAGACTTGAACTCGCACGACCCGGAGGTCAAGGGATTTTAAGTCCCTTGTGTCTACCTATTCCACCATTTCGGCGCACAGTCAGTATAATAGCGTTAATCGGTCGTTTCGGGAAGTACCATTGCATCAGTCTTTACTGGGATCAAACGCTTGATGAATGCAGAGGCTCCAGTAAGAGTCTTCTCGAATTCTTCTTCACTATCTTTTAAAGCTGCTTGCCAAGCAGGACCAAAGCCCGGGCTGTTGATCGTAAGACGGTCAACGGCAAGCTGATACACTTGAAGGCGGTTGATTTCTTTTCGCCCTGGTTTTTGGCTTAAGGCGTTAACCGTAATCCGAAGATTTTCGTTTTGCTTCTTCAAATCGGTATTTTCTTCTTTCAGGCTTTTCAATCCTTCGCTTTCAATATCCATTCGGTCACTGAGCATGTTCTTTAATCGAGCAACTTCTTTCGCGTGGGCACGTTTTTCGCCAGAGTGCTTAATCACAAAATAAATAAAGACAATGAGGGCAACCGCTGCACCAATGGCAAATCCAATTAAATATTCTCTCATAATTAGTCCTTCATTCGTGGTAGGAGTAGGGTACTTCATCAGAAAAGATTTGACAAGTTGCTTGTAATTCACCGCTGTTGCACTTTGTTGCATTTTACGTTGACTTCTGTTCAAACTCCATTAGAATAAAGGGTGGCTACGGCCCAAAAGGAGTGAGTATGTCGGACATTATGCGACCCGTTCCATTTGTCGAACTGTTACACAGAATCGTCGGCGAATATCGCAACCATACATCTATTTTTAGTATTAATGAAGATCTCTTCTACCACGATGAAGGTGAGCATGAACTCGCCATCTTTAATCAGAAGTGTAGCACCGCCCTCGGCCCTGCCGCCGGCCCACATACCCAGTTGGCTCAGAACATTGTTGCCAGCTATTTGGTTGGAGGCCGATTCATCGAGCTGAAGACCGTTCAGATTCTAGACACCCTCGAGGTGGATAAACCGTGTATTGATGCTCGGGATGAAGGATACAACGTTGAGTGGTCAACAGAGTTCACCCTCTCTAAGGCAGCAGATGAGTATATCAAAGCGTGGTTTGTCCTCCACGTCTTAGATACCGTTTTGAATCAACGAGAGTTTGGAAAGCCTTCCTTTATCTTTAACATGTCCGTTGGCTACAACCTTGAAGGAATTAAAACCCCTCGGATGCAGACATTCATCGATACGATGATCGATGCCAGTAAGGATGAACGCTTTGCTCAATATAAGAGCGAACTTAAAACTCTGTTACTAGAAGGCTTATTTGAAGGAACCTCGTGGGAGGGAATGGAAAAACAAATCCTTGATAAGATCGATTTGATCAGTCCAAACCTTACCCCCTCGGTGACCCTTTCAACGATGCACGGTTGCCCTCCAAAAGAAATTGAAGCAATCTGCTCGTACATGATCACCGATAAAGATCTCGATACGTACGTAAAGCTCAATCCAACCTTGTTAGGATTTGATGCAGTTCGAAAGATTTTGGACAACCTTGGCTTTGATTACCTGACCCTGAAACAAGAATCCTTTGATAACGACCTGCAGTACCCCGATGCAATCGCGATGCTTCACCGCCTTGTGGAGCTGGCTCAGGCAAAAGGCCGCTCCTTCGGCGTGAAGCTCACCAACACCCTTGGTTCCGTAAACGACCAAGAGCAGCTTCCTGGTGATGAAATGTACATGTCAGGGCGGGCTCTCTTACCCCTTGCTACAAACGTCGGCCTTCTTCTTTCAAAAGAGTTTAAGGGCAAGCTCCCAATCTCCTACAGTGGGGGAGCAACAGCGATTACCGTTAAAGCCCTCTTTGAGTGTGGGATTCACCCGATTACCCTCGCCACCGATCTCCTTAAGCCTGGTGGGTACACCCGGTTAAACCAAATGGCTCAAATCTTAGAGGAAAGTAGTGGATGGAGTCTTGCTGAGATTGACATCGCCAAGCTCGAAAAGCTCGTCGCTGATGTTCATGATGGTCTATACACTGGCTCAACGAAAGAGTTCAGGGGAACAGACTCCATCAAGATTGGTGAGCAGCTTCCCCTTACAGACTGTTACGTCGCCCCGTGTGTAACGGCGTGTGCGATTCACCAAGACGTTCCTGAGTACGTTCAGCTCGTCGGTGAAGGTCGTTACGGTGAAGCCCTCTCAGTTATCTACGAGAAGAACGCCCTTCCGGCGATTACCGGTCATATCTGTGACCACCAGTGCCAACTTCACTGTACCCGGATGGATTACGAAGGAGCGGTGAAGATCCGGGACATGAAGCGAATCGCCGTTGAACAAGGCTTTGCGGAGTACCTCCACCTTTGGGAAGGAGCCACACCAAAGACCGAGTATCGCGCTGCGGTTATCGGAGCCGGTCCTGCTGGGTTATCAGCGGCGTACTTCCTCGCCCGTGCTGGCTTTGATACAACCGTCTACGAACGAGAAGAGTCCGCTGGTGGAATCGTTCGCCACGTTATTCCGGGCTTCCGACTTCCCGTCGAAGCGATTGAATCGGACGTTGAATTCATTAAAGCCCACGGTGTTGAATTCCACTTTGGAGTGGATATCCAAAAGCTCACCGTTGATTTATTAAAGAAGCAAGGCTTCACCCACATCTTCTACGCAATCGGCAGTGAGATCGATAACGAATTAACTCTCGTTGGGGATCGAAGCCGTGTCTTGACCTCCCTAAGCTTCTTAGGCCAGTTCCGAAAGGACCCCACCAAGATTACCCTCGGTAAGCACGTTGTCATCGTTGGCGGTGGGAACACCGCGATGGACGGAGCGCGCGCAGCGTTGCGGATCCCTGGTGTTGAAAAGGTCTCGGTAATCTATCGCCGAACCCGAGCTCAAATGCCCGCTGACCACGAAGAGTTTGAAAACGCCCAAGCCGAAGGGGCAGAGTTTATCTACCTCGCAAATCCCGAAGGCTTTGATGGTAACACCCTCACCGTTCGGAAGATGGTCCTTGGAGAAAAAGACGCCTCAGGCCGCCGCCGGCCAGTCGCCTCCGATGAAACCTTCACGATGAGGGCCGATACGATGATCACGGCAATCGGCGAACGCGTTGATGGCGAGATTATTTCGTGGTACGGCGTTCCCCTCAATGAAAAGGGGTGGGCGATTACCGATGAGAAAACCAAAGCCTCCGAAGTTGACGGCGTCTACGTCATTGGAGACGCCCAAAGCGGCCCATCGACCGTCGTTCGCTGTATCGCCAGCGCTCGTGATGCCGTTGAAGATGCGATTGATCGGATCTTAGCAGCTGAAGGCGTAGAAGAGGATGAACACGATCATGACCACGATGAAGAAGAGGAATATCTCGAAGAGCTTGAGGCTGATGAGAACGAGTACTTCAGTGAACTTGAACTGAGAAAGTCCCGCATCCTCTTTGGTAAGCTCTTTGGTGAACAATCCTTCGCCCGTCGTGAAGCAGATCGGTGTATGGAGTGTTCTTACCTTTGTAACAAGTGTGTGGATGTGTGCCCCAATAGGGCGAACGTCCCCATTGATATGCGCAACAGCGGTCTCTTTGATGACCCGTTCCAAATCCTTCACCTTGATGCGTTCTGTAATGAGTGTGGAAACTGCGAAACGTTCTGCCCGTACGATGGCGGTCCGTATAAGAAGAAGTTCACCCTCTTCAGCCGCCGGGACGACTTTGAAAACTCCACCAATAGTGGCTTCCTCGTTGAAGGCAATGAAATTATTATCCGCGTTAACGACGAGCTCTACCCGTGTGAGTTGGATAAAGATGGAATCTTAGTTGGCGAAGAAGAAGGTCTCAGTGATGAAGTAGCTGCGATCGTTGAGGAGGTCTTTGCCTCCTACAGCTACCTCTTAGGTGAGGTTGAGGAGTAAAAGATGGCGGACGTAATTATTAAAAATACCCGAGTGATGCAAACAGCACCTCCCTTTGATGTCTTAGAAGGGGTAGATATCGTTATCGATGGAAACCTCATCACCAGTGTTGGAAAGGATGCAGCGAAAGGCGTTACTGCACCCAAGGTAATCGACGGCTCGAATAAGACCGTCATCCCAGGCAACGTCTGTTCGCACCACCACTATTATTCAGGCCTCTCACGAGGGATGTTAATTCAAGCGGGACCTCAAAACGACTTTATCCAAGTCTTAAAAGAATGGTGGTGGCGCTTAGATCGTGGTCTTGATGAAGAGGCGTGTTACTACAGCTCCCTGATTTGTTCCCTCGATGCCATCATGGCGGGAACGACGACAGCGATTGACCACCACGCAAGCCCCTCCTACATCGCTGGCTCCTTAGACACAATTGCGAATGGAATGGAGAAGGTAGGCCTTCGCGGCTCGACGTGCTATGAGATCACCGATCGTAACGGCGGAATGGCGGAAGTCGAAGCGGGTATTGAAGAGAGTGCCCGCTTTATCGAACGCTCGAAGAAAAGCAATCTTGTTAAGGCGATGATCGGCGGACACGCCCCATTCACCATCCCTAATGAAGGGCTGAAGATGATGGGTGACCTCGTTCAGAAGAGTGGGGTGGGAATCCACCTCCACGTTGCTGAAGATCGCTACGATGTGGCGCACAGTCACCACCACTACAACAAGGATATCGTCGACCGCCTTGATGAGTACGGCTTGTTAACACCCAACGCTCTGCTCGTCCATGGCCTTTACCTCAATGAGGGTGAGATTAAGAAGATGAATGAAAACGGCGTCTTCCTCGCCCATAACGCCCGTTCAAACATGAACAACCACGTTGGGTATTTCAACCACATTCAAGCGGTCGAGAACCTCATTATTGGTACCGATGGATGCGGCGGAAATATGTTTGAAGAGCTCAAGCTCGCTTTCTTCAAGCACAAAGATGAAGGAGGGTCGTGGTGGCCCCCGCAGTACGTTGAAGCGCTGAACCGCGGCTACCGCCTCGTTGAGAAGTACTTCGACGGCTCCTATGGTGAAGTCGCCCCTGGCAAGGTTGCTGATATCGTTATCACCGATTACCACAACCCAACCCCCTTAGTATCAGCGAATGCAGCGAGCCACTTCATCTGGGGGATGAGTAGCAACTGTGTTGAGAGCGTAATCGTTGATGGGAATGTCGTAATGGAAAATCGAAAATTTGCCCACCTCGATGTCGATGAAATTTATAGAGAAGCGGCAAGAGTTGCAGCTCGAGTCTGGAAAGAAGTAGACACTATCGCCCCGTAAGAAGGCGTAGAATATAAGCCAAAGGAAGGTACAATGATGACAATGCATGAGAAGATTAAAGCTCGAGCAAACGAACTCCGGGACTACACCGCCCTGAACCTATCGAAGATGGTGAAGACGAAGAGCTACAGCTCCCAAGAAGAGGATGTAGCACGCCTTATTGTGACGCTATTGGAGGAAGCCGGCTTTGATGAAGTATACATCGATGGCCTTGGCTCAGTAATCGGGCGAGTAGGAAACGGTCCTAAGAAACTCGCCTTTGACGCCCATATCGACACCGTCGAGGTTGGAAACCCCGATCTGTGGGATTTCGATCCCTTCAGCGGTGAGATCAAAGACGGAATCGTCTACGGTCGGGGAACCAGTGACCAAAAGGGTGGGGCCGCTTCGATGATCACCGCTGGTCGGATTCTGAAAGAACTCGGCTATGGTGGTGAGTACACCGTCTACTTCACCTTTACCGTCATGGAAGAAGATTGTGATGGTATGTGCTGGAAGTACTTAATTGAAGAAGAAGGCCTTAAGCCTGATCTGGTTGTCTCCACAGAGCCGACGAGTTGTCGACTCTATCGCGGTCACCGCGGACGGATGGAAATCCGAGTTATCTTAAGTGGAATCTCCTGTCACGGATCCGCCCCAGAGCGCGGAGTGAGCGCCGCCTATAAAGCAGCGCGCGCTGCCCTGGCGATGGAGCAGCTTAATGAAGACCTCCAACCAGATGATGATAAATTCCTCGGAAAGGGAACGATCACCGTCAGCGTGATGGACGTCAAAGGCCCATCACAGTGTGCTGTTGCTGACTACGCAATGCTCTACCTCGACCGTCGCTTAACGTGGGGTGAGGACGCTGACTTAGCGATCAGCCAAGTTCGCGAGTACATCTCCAAAGCAACTGGGGATGCTCCCGATTCCTTCATCGTTGAGATGCCCAACTACGAAAAAGTTGGCTGGACGAAGAAAGAGTACTCCCAAGAGCTCTACTTCCCCACGTGGAAACTCGATGAGGATCACTTCTTGGTCCAAAGCGGAATCGATGCGTATAAGGCCCTCTACGGGGAGAAACCCACCGTTGATAAGTGGACGTTCTCAACGAACTTAGTGGCGACCACCGGTCGACATAAGATTCCTGCCATAGGCTTTGGCCCTGGGGATGAGAACCAAGCCCACGCCCCCAACGAGATTAACCGCGTTGATGATTTAGAGATCTGCGCCGCGTTCTACGCGATGCTGCCGTACTCACTCGAGGCGCGAGGAGAGTAAGGGCCCTTGTTCTTTGGATGAGAGCAACCACAGGGCTTTGACCTTGTGGTTGTGTTATGAGAAGCGCCCATTATGCATTGTTTTGGATAATGGGCAACCACGGGGAAACTGCTCCAAGCAGGAGTGGAGTTAAGGTGATGAAAGATTCCCCCCTTTCTTACCTTCCTTGCGTTTTTGTCGCATGTTGCTACACCAACACAGTAAAGGGAGAAATGGCATGAGTTCGTCGCTTCTTTTGAAAAACATTTACACGCTTCAAACGAGTTTTGAGCGTGAGGCGCTCCATGGAGCAGATTTACTAATCGTTGATAATAAAGTCAGTAAAATCGATCCAAAGGGGAAGTTGCCAACTTCGGGGGTTAATCGTGTAATCGATTGCTCAAAGCACGTGGTGCTACCGGGCTTAGTAAACACCCATCATCACTTCTACCAAACCTTAACGCGCAATCATCCCGTCGTTCAGAACGCCAAGCTTTTCGATTGGCTGAAATTCCTCTACGACGTGTGGAAATATCTTGATGAAGATGGAATCTATTACTCCTCACTCTTGGCGATGGCTGAGCTGATGAGAACTGGAACAACCCTGACAACCGACCATCACTACGTCTATCCCCACCACGTCAGTGGAGACCCGATGGCGATCCAATTTGAAGCAGCTGACCTCTTAGGGATGCGCTTCAGTCCCACCCGTGGTTCGATGAGCCTCTCAAAGAAAGATGGTGGGCTTCCCCCTGATACGGTGGTTCAAACTGAAGAGCAAATTCTCTCCCACAGTGAAGATTCAATTAAGCGCTTCCACGATAACGCTGCTGATGCGATGCATAAAGTTGCCCTCGCCCCGTGTAGCCCGTTCTCAGTTACAAAAGATTTAATGAAAGAGACGGTGAACCTCGCCCGCAAGTACGGTGTACGGCTTCACACCCACCTCTGTGAAACTGCCGATGAAAATGATTTCTGCCTACAGATGTATGGAGTCAGGCCGGTGGAGTTGATGCAGGAGTGTGGCCTCATCGGTGAAGACGTCTACTACGCCCACGGCATTCACTTCAACGATGATGAACTTGCAATCATGGCAAAGACGGGCAGCCACATCGCCCACTGCCCTTCATCGAATATGCGCCTTGGCTCTGGCTTCTGCCGAGTTACTGAGATGTTACCGATGGGGGTAAACATTGGAATCGCCGTTGATGGATCAGCCTCAAATGATTCATCAGACATGCTCAATGAGGTTCGCCAGGCAATGCTGCTGCAACGGGTACGCTACGGTAGTGATGCGTTAACAGCAAAAGAAGCGTTTACGATGGGCACGATTAACGGAGCGAAGATGTTAAACTTCACCAACGTTGGTAAGCTTGAAGAAGGGTGGGCCGCTGATGCTGCAATCTGGGATGTCTCAACTGCTGCGTACGCAGGGGCGCAAAGCGATCCTGTCGCCGCTCTTCTGTTCTGTGGTGATAGCCACTATACTGATTATACAATTATTAACGGCAAAGTAGTTGTCGACCAAGGGGTGCTTGTTGGATTTGATGAAGCACTCTTGGCCGAGAGGGTGAATGCAATTAGTAAGCGAATGCTTGATCAAGCAGCGCGTAAGGAGGCGTTATGATTAAGGAATTCCTCGTAGCACAAAATAAAGAGGAAGCGTTGAGCTTAAAACGTTCAACAGCAAACAGTGTGTTCTACGCTGGGGGGACGGAAATCAACCGCCTAAATGCCAGTGTTCCAGGCGAGGTTGCTATCGACCTTTCAAAGCTTGGATTGAATACCATCGTCCAAGAGAAAGACGGAGTCTTCGTTGGCTCAATGGTGACGCTTCAGAGTCTCGCAACCAGTGATGTTGTTCCCCCTTGGTTGAAGGAAGCAGCGCTCTTTTGTGGCTCGTTCACCCGCCGCAATATGGCAACGGTCGGAGGAAACTTTGCTTTAATGCACGGACGCTCTTACGTCGGGCCTGCAATATTAGCGAGTCGGGCAACGGTGAAAATCGCGACGATTACCAAAGATGGCACCTACGCCGAAGATGATGTTCCAGTTCGCGAGTATCATGAACACTTCGATACCTATGCTGGCGCACTCATCCTTGGCTTCTTCTTTAAGAAGAGTGACCGCTTTGTTGGAACGCTTCGTTTTGCTGTCAGTAGCCAAAACCGTGCCTCGGTAACCGTCGGCTTTGGCGCGGAAAAAGACACCTCGTCGGTGCGCATCTACGTTGCCGTCTACACCGTCGGCGTCCTTCGCTTAAAAGAGACGGAGAATAAGATTGAGAAGGGTGAAATCACCACTGAGGAAGAACTCGCTAAATCCGTCGGAAGAGAAGTCACCGTCAAGAGTGACTACACCGGTAGTGGTGAGTATAAGCGCTACATCGCCGGTGAAGGCATTGCAATGCTCTATGGTGAATTTCTCAAAGGAGGTCAACGATGACCATTCAGTTAACTGTTAATGGAAAAAGACATACAACCGCCGTCGAAGGTTCAGAGAGCCTACGCGAACTGCTTGTTCGCCTTGGGTATACGAACGTTCGCGATAGTGACGATCGTGATGGCTTTGCTGGAAGTGATACGATTATCTTCAACGACCTTCCCGTCTACGCCAACTTAATGAACGCCCGCCAAGCGGATGGTGCCGAGATTCTCACCGCTGCTTCAATGGGAACGAGCCGAAGCCTGAACCCGATCCAACGGGCGATGGTCGATGCTGGGGTTGTGCAAAGTGCGTATAACGCCCCTCAGGCGGCACTGTTACTCACCTGGCTCTTAGAGCATGAACCGAATCCAAGTCGCGAGCAGATTAAAGAAGTCTTAAGTGGAATCTTTATTCGCGATGCGGGGTATGAACACTACTACCTCGCCGTTCAACTCGCCCGTGAGCTCATTGAGTTTGGCGAGTACAAAACCCCGATCAGCCCCACCTTCCGCGACCATCTTACCTACGTCGGTAAGCCCAAGGGAAAGATTGATGGACCTACATTAGTCGCTGGGGAGCCTGCCTTCGTTGAAGACCGCGTTCTTCAAGGCGCCTATGCGATGGCGATTCTTCGCTCACCTCACGCGATGGCGTATATCACCAAGATCGATACTGCAAAAGCTGAAGCGCTTGAAGGTGTTGTGACGGTTATTACCCACAAGAGTGTACCAGATGTCTATTACATGCAAGCAGGTCAGGGAAACCCCGAACCAAGTCCATACGACCGCAAGCTGATGAACCAGAAGGTTCGCCACGTTGGCGATCGGGTAGCTGCTGTTGTTGCTGAAAGTCTTGAGATCGCCCATGAGGCGCTTAAGCTTATCGATGTTGAATACGAGGTTCTTAAGCCTGTTTTCACCGTTGAAGAGGCGATGGCCGAAGGGGCAAGCTTAGTGCACAACTCCGTCGCAGAGTACGTCGTGGGCGCCCCTGAAGGCCTTGATGAGTACAACAAAGCTGCTGATGAACGGGATGGAAAAGTTATCTACCAATTCCCCCTCCACGCTGATATTCGCCGCAACATCGCCAGTGCCGCCCACGGCCAAATTGGAGATGTTGAGAAGGGCTTTAAAGACGCTGATTTAGTAATAGAACGCACCTATCAAACGAACCAGATTCAGTGTACTCCCTTAGAGCCGCACCTCTGTTACGCAAAGATTGATGGCGGGCGCCTTGTTGTTCACGCTTCAACGCAAGTTCCCTACCACGTCCGGCGTATCGTTGCCCGGGTGTGTGAGATTCCCGAGCACAAGGTTCGGGTAATTAAGGAACGCGTTGGTGGTGGCTACGGCTCGAAGCAGGATATCCTTGTTGAAGACCTCGTTGGCTACGCCACGTGGCTCACTGGTAAGCCGATCTTCTACCGCAATACCCGTGAAGAGGAATTCATCGCCAACTCAACGCGCCATCCGATGCGGATTACCGTGAAGCTTGGAGCGAAGAAAGATGGAACGCTGACTGGGGTATACATGGATGTTCGGGCAAACACCGGACCGTATGGAAACCACTGTTTAACCGTTCCAATGAACGCATGTTCAAAGACTCTTCCACTCTTGAAGTGCGATAACATGAAGTTCGATGTCTACACGTACTACTCCAACATTCCCCCAACAGGGGCGTATCAAGGCTATGGGGCTCCGAAAGGAAGCTACGCGTTGATGACCGCCCTCGCTGAGCTTGCGAGTGAACTCGGGGTGGATTACTACGAGCTTGTTGATAAGAACAAAGTTGAATCTGGATACATGCTTGAGATCCTCCGTGGCCTTGGTGAAGGACGGGAAGGAAAAGTTGTTCCTGTTGGCTCATGTGGCCTCGCCGAAGCGATCGCCCAAGGCGCTGAGATGATCAACTGGACCAAGAAAGAAGAAGGACCGGGTGGTGATTGGAAAGTCGGTAAAGGCTTTGCGATGATCCAGCAGGGTAGTGGCCTTCCGGGTATTGACCATGGAAACGCCTGGGCGAAACTCTTACCCGATGGAACGTTCCAACTCTTCACCGGTGGTGCGGACATTGGAACCGGCTTAGATACGATCCACGCAAAGATCGTTGCCGAAGGCCTCCACGTTCCCCTCAGTCACATCTCGATCACCAGTGGTGATACGGACAGCTGTCCCTTTGATACGGGAGCATTCGCCTCTTCGGGAACGTACTTCAGTGGAAATGCCACCTACTACGCGATTGAAGACTTAAAGCGAAATATGCTTGATGAAGCGGCGTATCAATTAGAGGAGAAGATTGAAGACCTCGCCTTTAGAGCTCCTGGGGAAATCTACTCCACCAAGAGTGGTAAGAGCGTCTCCTACGCAACGCTTGGGCACACCGCCTTAGGAGGCTTAGGGCGCGGTCAGGTGATGGGTAAAGGTTCGTTCGTCACTGAGCACAACTCGATCCCCTACGGGGCACACTTCGCTCAAGTTGCGGTGAATACCCGAACCGGCCAGATTAAGGTTGAAAAGTTCTACGCCCTCCAAGATGCGGGAACCCCGATCAACCCAGAAATGGCGCTTTGTCAAATGTACGGAGCGGCATTGAAGTCAATCGGACACACCCTCTATGAGGATATGACGATCGATGAAAACGGCTACATTCAAAACGCCCGACTAGGCGATTACGGGGTGCCGATGATCACCGAGCAACCTGATGATTTCAAAGCAGTCCTCATCGACGTTGATGATGAAGTTGGCCCTTACGGTGCTAAGTCGATTAGTGAGATTGCGACCAACGGCGCTGCCCCGGCGATCGCAATTGCAATTCATGATGCAGTAGGAGTTTGGATGCGCTCATGGCCGTTCACTCCAGAAAAAATCCTCAAGGAGATGGGTAAGTTCTAACTTCGCTGAATGCAACAAACTGCAACAAATTTCTGGACAATGGTATCCCGCCGTGGTAGGATATTGTTGTCCAGGTTTTTTTCTGGAACAACACCACGGAGGCTTACTGAATGAAAGACAAAACCGCAATTAAAACCATGATCGAGAAGCTCAAAACGCTGAAGAGCGAAGGGATGTATCTCGACGACTTCTTCCTTACCTGGGACAAAACTGATGATGAACTTGCCGCAGTGTTTCAAGTCGCCGAAATTCTCCGCTCAATGCGGGAAGCGAACATCTCGTCAAAGGTGTTTTCAAGCGGTCTTGGAATTTCAAACTTCCGCGACAACTCAACGCGAACCCGCTTTAGCTTCGCTAGTGCCTGTAACCTCTTAGGCTTAGAAGTTCAAGATCTCAATGAAGAACAGAGCCAAATCGCCCACGGTGAAACCGTCCGTGAAACGGCGAATATGATTAGCTTCATGGCAGACGTGATCGGAATCCGCGATGACATGTACATCGGTAAAGGCCACACGTACATGAAAGAAGTCGCCACCGCCGTCCAAGAAGGCTTTGACCAAGGTGTTCTTGAGCAGC
>Ga0265293_10006286_pt1 | contig 19146 bp, 7 predicted proteins | sample Munlanlewell138R_FD_192505 | JGI IMG/M metagenome (GOLD analysis project Ga0265293, IMG submission 192505) | Leachate microbial communities from a municipal landfill in Southern Ontario, Canada - Leachate well 138R | ecosystem: Engineered > Solid waste > Landfill > Unclassified | place: Canada... | reverse complement strand
GTTTAGCTTTCCTCTGATGTTAAAGCATGTTTTCATTTGATGTGCTATTTTTTTGTCTGTGTCTGTTTCGTTTCCGGTTCTGACAAAGGTTGCGTAAACATGCAGCAGATAGGGGCCGTTTCCGTTTAATGCATATGGCTCATGAGTTATAAGGCTCTTAAAAGGCAGCGCAGCCGAAAAACTTTTTATGTTAATAGGTTTTCTGTTGGTAGTAAAAATAAGTAATTGGTCTATCCCGTCGCATATTTTTTTTACCGCACCTTCGCTTGAAGGGCCGTCGGTCGCTTTTTTGGTTCTTCTAAATAAATTGCTTGTTCCGTCGCTTGCTTTTTTCAAAAAATATTCAATAGTTTCTTCTTTTAAGAATCCCTGCGCCGGCGGTTTGACAAGAAAGTCCATCTCTTGTCTTCGCAAAACGCACACCGTTCCTTCTTTAAGCGGTAAAAGTGACGGAACTGTCTCTTTATTTGTCGGAACCGGATAATCAACCCAATTCGCATTTCTGACATCATTTCCGAAGAGGGCGAAGAATTGTCTGGCACTTTCGTTTATGCCTATGTGTTCCAGTGCGATTCTTATATTTTTTACCTCGGCAAAAAATAATTTATATACAGCACCGGTCAACATTAAAAATATTGCCGCTCCGATCATTATTTCTACAAGTGTTATTGCTTGTTTTGAATTTAATTTTTTCATTTATTTACCAAAGGTCACAGTGTGCCGTTACCACTTCAAATTCTATGGGTGTGCCGTCTTCGTGTGCTTTCCAAGAAACATTGACTCTGATTACTTTAAGCCCTGTATTTATGTCTGCGTTCATTGAGTCTACGTTTTCGACGCTCACTTTTCTGTTGTATATTACCCCCCCTATTTCTACAGAGGGGGTGAACCCGTCATAGTTTTGGTCATAAGTGTCTTTTCCGGATGAAAAGTCGCTTATCAGAGTGTTACCTGCTTTATCTTTGTCTGAGCCCATTTCTTGTGATCTGGCTGCTCTTATGGCCTCTATCGCCTGATTAGCAAGAAAAACCGCGTTTTCGTAGTTTCTAACTTTTTTAACGCCGGTAAAACTGTTTGAGATTGTCCAACCTATGATGAAGACAACAACCATGAGAAGGCAAGCAATAAGAATTTCAATGAAAGTCATTGCTTTGCATTTATTATAAGAAATAAAGTTTATGGTCTTGTTCATTGTGACATTATAACCAATACACAGATTCAATGCAAAAAAAATCACCCCGAATAATTTCGAGGTGATTTTTTTTAATTTATCAGAATAATTCGTCAGGGTTAAGTCCGGCTTCTTGTATAGAAAAGTCGGGGTTTATGCTTGCTCTGACGCCGGCTGTTTCACGTGCGGGGCCTTCGCAGATTTCTCTGACCAGTGCGGGGTCGAGTCTCGGATTTTCAAGAGTTGAGTTGGCCGGAACAGTGCAGTCGCCTGTGGGTACCCAAACGAAGTCAGGGTGATTTTTGCTTGACTCGCCCGTCCATTCACCGGAGACTATGTTGCCGCGGTCGTCTAAGAAAAGATTATAGGTGTATTTAACCTTGAACCATTTGCATCCGATGAAGTCAGGGTGCACATCGTCATTTACATAATAACAATAGGTTGTCACTTTGAGTTTTTTGTCATCGAACCAGCCCGTGGACCAGGTTGATTCAAACTTATAAAGAGGATAGTTCCATACCATTCTGTCAGCTGCTATGTCGCAAACCATTGCACTTTTACCCGAGCCTATGTATTTAATAAGCAGTCTGTGAAATTCATCGGGATAAATGTCATCGGGATCATCGCCGGACTTGCCCCAGTTTCTGTTCCCGTAGAAGTTGCAGTAGCAGTTCATATATTGTTCTGATAACAGACCTTTTTGGTCTGCCGATGTAAATTGAATTCCTGCTCTGGTTCTTGTTATTGTCGGTTCGGGAGTGAGAATTGACGCAGCTGCCCAACCGTTGCAGTGACCTTCCCACCCTTCGGCATTCGGGTTATAGTGATTGTTTCTTGGGTCGGCTTCCCAGGCATGAACCCCGGGGTTTTTACCTGTTCTGATTTTTGCATAATTATCAAATTTTTCGAAAGGTGAGGGCTGATGTCCTTGCCAACCTTTAATCAATAAGCCCCTTTTGCGTGACCACCAGTCGCCTGACCACGGGGCGGGCTTTATTTCTCCGCTTGCAGAGTTTTGTGCAAACAAAGATAACGGTGCTAATGCAATAAGAAACGCCAATAATAGGGTGATTTTTCTCATTGTTCGTTACCTCCGTTTTCTGTATTAGGATTATTGGTTTTGTTCTGATACTTTATAAGTCTGACTTTTCTGTCACGTTTTGTTGAAGCCACTGCCCAAGGATAACCTTGTCTCCAGGTCTGGCTTATGTCATTTTGTGCTCTTTCCTCGCTGATTTCGATCGAGTAGGCCTGTTGAGCGTCTTTAGACATGCCTTGGGCTGAATATGCGCCAAAGCCGTCTGAATTTTGTCTTTTGGTTTGTTTATTGTTTTGTGAAACAGTTCTTTTAAAAGAAAGCCCGCCTACGTTTCTGATTTTTGCAAACTTTTTGCCGATAGCTTCTTTGATTTTGCCGTAAGCCGAAAATCCGTCTGCTCCTTGTGCTCTGTTAGCCTGCTCATTTTCGAGCGGGAAAACGGGTAAATCGTAAGGCACTATTGTGTCTTCGGATAAAAGAGGCTGAGGATTATTTGGATCGACTTCTTTTTCAGAATATTTCATTCCGTTGAGAGTCGGGTATAAGTCTATGACTCTTACGGGGCTTAAGTTATCTTTTGCCAGCCATAATACGGCTTGGTTTTTAACGTCGGGGTTATTTGCGTGAATGTGAATAACGTAGCATTCGACTCCATTTTTTTCTTTAATGGCTCTTACTTTGAATACCCACTGTATCGGAGCCTGCCATGATTCAACGTCAGACTTCAAGTCTTTGTGGGAAGATTCTAATACCCATTCTTCACCTATTTGCCAGGTTGGTGTAAAACCGGTCTGAGAGGGTTCAAGACCGTTCTCAGATGCCATAATGCCCGGAGCAACCAATATTGTTGCACAACAAAACATTAACGCTACTAACAAGACTTTTTTATTCATTACAACCTCCAAAAAGGCATATGCTCAATATATTATGTACAATTGTATTTAAAAAAACGCCTAACGTCAACCCTTTTAAATATTAAAACCCTCATAAAAAGGGAAAAACCCTGCTTAACTATTTGCTATCATTGAAAACGTAATTTAAGTCGATAATCTGAATTGGTTTATCATAATAATAGGACGGATTTTGTCTATGACCGTAAGATTTCAAAGAAATAGGCTTTTGATTGGCAAAGAAGCGGCAGATAAGTTAAAGAACTCTCATGTTGCGGTATTCGGACTCGGCGGAGTGGGCTCTCATGTAGTTGAGGGTCTCGTCAGGGCAGGAGTTGGAAAACTTACTTTGGTAGACTATGATGATATTACTCCGACCAATATTAATCGTCAGTGTATCGCTTTAACCAATACTGTCGGGATTGCCAAGACTGAAGAAGCCGCTCGCCGTATTGCTTTAATAAATCCATTATGCCAAGTTATTACAGTCAAACGCTTTTATGACTCAGACAACAGCAATGAAATATTAAATGACACTTATGACGCGGTCGTTGATTCAATAGACTCTTTTAATGCCAAGATCGACTTGCTTATTGAATGCAAAAAACGCAAGATTCCTGTTTTTTCGGCTATGGGTGCCGCGGGAAAACTCGATCCGACCCAAATCCGTGTTGCCGATATATCAGAAAGCACCATTTGTCCTTTGGCAAGACGAGTAAGAAAAATTTTGCGTTATTTTGGTGTGGAAAGAGGGATTAAGGTTGTTTATTCTATAGAACCGCCCATTTTGCCATACTCTCACACCGAAATAGACCCCGAGCATAAAGATGCAAAGCCCGGTTATGAACGAATGATTATGGGTTCGATAAGTTACATTCCCGCAATATTCGGATTTACGCTGAGCGGCTTGGTAATTCAGCATATTACGGGTTTTACAACAGCTCGCCAGTCTCCGGTCGCCAAAACTAAAAAATAAGCTTGTATTGCTATATGCAACAAAAAAAAGTATGATTGAAAGTATGAGTAAAACTTTTGGCGATGTAATGTCTGTTGACAAATACCTTTTGCATAATTCAGGATGCGAAGGGGTTTTTGTCATAAGAGAGCGAACTAAAAGCAAAATAATGCTCTTAGATCTGAACGGGCAATTATTGTATATTGTGGCCGCCCCTTACGGTTGCGGGCCTAATTTTATACAAATAAGAAGTCTTCCGCCCGTAGACCTGCCTTTGCCCGAAGACGGTTGGGTATTTGAAAACGGTGTTTTGGTTGTGCCCGAGATGGCAGAACTAAATGTAAAAGCCGCAAAAAAATATGATTCTAATGCCTATATTGCGTTGAAAAACTTTCCCGGACACATGAAAAATGTTATAAGCCGGCGCTTAAGACAACCTGATTGCGAGTTCTTGAATGAGCTTAAAGAACCTTTAAAAAATTTGTCTTTATCAATAAAGGAACACAGATTAGAGACAGTTGACCTTCCTGTTATCGACGTTACAGGGCACGGTAGCAGAAGCTTTCCTGCCGGCGATGCCGCTTTATGCGGCATGCTTTTGACTGCGCGATGCTTTGCTCTGGGCGGGCGGTTTAAAGAAGTTTGGGCTCAGCGTTTAACCATTGAAGTGAGACGTTTTTTGCACAGAGCGAGCAACATGGGAAGAAACTGGCTGGAATACGCTATTTCCGGTCGTATGACCGAATTGCAGCAGAAATTTTTCAAAGAGATGATACGAGATATTGAAAACATAGATGAAAGCCTTGTAAAAATTGTATCAGAAGATGAGCTGATTAACGGGCGGGCGTTCTTGGCCGGTGTGGAAGTGACGTTAGACCTTATTAAAAACGGATTCTTTAATGGGTGAATTAGTTCTCAGTTCTTGATGTTTTTTTGCCGATATACCTAAGGATATGGCTTGTTGTGTTTAGCCTGATTTACTTATAGGAGATTGGCGAACGATGATACGACCAAGATTTTGGGTCTTCGCTTTTATAATATTATTATTTTTTATGTCTTGTGATGTTGCTCACGCAATTATCACAATGAACGTCGGGTTCAACCTTACAGACCAAAACGGCAACGGAATAATAAATGTCGGAGACGTCCTTGTAGTAACTGCGAACCTTACCGCACAGGATGGCGACAACCTTAATAATGTGACCGAAATAAAATGCCGATTTAATACAGCTGTTTCGGGCGCTATTCTTGAGGCAACTTTAACCGGTACTGCGGCACAAAGAAGTTATACATACAACTTTACCGAAGATACAAATGTAAATTATCAGGCCATAAATAATGTTACTGTTACTGCTACGACCCTTTCTCCTGCAATTATCAACCAATTTACACTGATAGATTTGTGCCCGCCTCAGCCGGCTTCGGTGTTAGTTACGGGTCTTTCAAATTTTACTACAGATCCGATAAACAACAGCCCTATTATACGGCGAGATTCAACTTTCAGGCTTTCGTTCACAGATTCAAAAGGGCAGACCATACCCGCCGCCGGCACCAACGGCACTTCGGCTTTTGTTAACTTAGGCCCCATCGGTGGGATTGCGCAACTCCTTTTGACAAGAACCGGCACTGCGCCGAATTATTCTTTTACAACCGGAACATTAACAGCGTCTGCTTTTAATGAAATCGAAAATGACAACCTGACTCTTACTTACACCATAACGGATAACGTAAACCCTGCTAGAACAGGGGCTTTTCAAAACTTTAAATTTGATAATAAACCGCCAAAACCCGTAGAAGACAACACCGGCTTTGATACCCAAAAAACCATGCTTACTTTTGGCGATAATATAATTTTAAGAGCCCAGGTTACGCAATACGGTCTGGGCGACTTTGTGAACGGAGTGTTGACTTTTACGCCCACAACGGGCGGCACTGTTACCAGAACTTTCAATAATATGGCTATTGACGGCACACCGGCTCAGGGCGGAACCGTTGATTGGCGTGAGACCATAAATGTTGCGGCAGATGCGGCTTTTAACGGAAAAACAGGGAATCTTTCCGTTACTTACACTTTCAGAGATCTTGCCGGAAACCAGGCTACGGTTACAAAAACAATGCCATGTGACTTTAGAGACAGGGCATACACCACCAAAATAATAAACGCAGATACGGGCGTTGAGTTGACCGGTTCGATTAACAGACAGTCGCGCTTTTATTTTGATATCACTTACACCAGCGATTATTCACCTCCCGCTGAAACGATAGTAAGTGTAGATTTGGCACAAATTGGTCTCGGTAACGTAACTTTCAACCGAACCGGTAAAATTTTCAGAACAAATGCTTTTACGGCGGCCGAATGTTCAACGCTTGAGGCTCCGAATTTAATGCTGCCTTATAGCATCAATGAGGGAATAAACGACCCGATAACCGGAAACTTTGCTCCGGTCAGGTTTGATAACAAGGCCCCCATACCTGTTGACGCCAACACCGGCTTTGAGACGACAAAGCCCTCGCTTACTTTCGGAGACAATATTTCAATTATTGCTCAGGTAAACGAATATGGGGTGGGTGATACGGTTAAGGCGGAGCTGACTTTTGGGGCGTATAACAGAACCTTTGAAGCCATGAACTTTAACGGGCCGGCCAACGCCGGTGCCACAGTTAATTGGCGGGAAATAATAAACAGTCAAACCGATCCGAACTTTGCAAATAAAGCCGGCAACATATCGGTTAAGTTTACATTTAAAGATCAGGCGGGCAATGAGGTAATACTAAACAAAACCATTGCCTGTGACTTCAGAGAACCCCAATACACAGCGAGAATCATTAATGCCGATACGGGGCTTCAAACTAATCTTATTAATCGAAATACAAGGTTTTTTTATGAAATAGAATATACCGGCGATTACTCTCCGCCGGCAGATGCGGTGTTGACCGTTGATTTAACGCTTATAGGTCGGGGAATTGTTAACTATATTCGAAATGCCCCCACAGGTAAAGTGTTCAGAACGACCACTATATCTGCGAGCGAATGCTCGATGGTCGAAAACCCCGATGTTATATTTGTTTACACAATTAACGATAATATAAATCCGGCTGTTCAGGGAAACAACCCTTCGGTTCGCTTTGATAACAAGCCTCCGATGCCTGTTAATGCCAATACGGGCTTTGAGACAGATAAGACAACGCTGGTTTACGGTGACAATATCGATCTTATTGCGCAAGTCACGAATTACGGTGCCGGCGATTTTGCGAGCGTAACTCTTGTGCTGACTGATACAGAGGACATTGTAACATCAAGAACTATCTCGAATATGAGTTTAGACGGCGATGCCGCCGTAGGCGGAACAGTTACTTGGCGCAATTCGATAGACCCAAGCTTAGATTTGGCATTTAAAGCTAAGGCAGGCTCTTTAAAGGGAATTTTTGAGTTTATCGATAACGCGGGCAACGTTGCGACTATAACCAAAAACATTCTTGTAAACTTTAAATTGCCTGAGTTTGTGCGTACAGATGCCTCGGTGCTGCTTCCTGACGGCAGCGATTCACCTTACACGGTTGCTACGACTGCTTGTCTTTTGCAATTCGAGGTTGAATTGAAAGAGATGCCCGCGAGCGGGGTAACGGTTACGGCTGATTTAACTCCCGTTGCGGGGCCCTCGGATTTAGAGCTATTACATATAGGTTCAAATGTTTTCAGAGGTATGTATGAGTTGCCCGAAGGCGCATTAGATGACGTCTTTAACGGGCCTTTCGTCTTTGTTATAACGGCGGTTGACGGGAACGGGCAAACGGTTGGCGAAGATACCACGCCGGCTTTGGCTGTTGACAATGTTATCCCTATAATTTCAGCAGTCACTATTACGAACACGACACTTGGCAAAGCTGCAAATGCTCCGTTTTTGATCGGAGACACCTTTGCTGTTTCGGTCGAGGCAACAAGAATTGAATCGGGTAAAATCACAGTCGACCTGACGGCTATTGATGCGGCTCTTCCGGCGGCAGAACTGACTCTTGTTACGGGGAATACTTACACCTATAACGGTGTGGTTCTCAATTGCAAAGATGCGGGCGTAATTTGCGATGACAGCAAACAGTTTACGGTAAGGGCTTACGATACGGTGCGGGTCGGAGCCGCAAATGTTCCGGGTCACTACATAACTGCGTTAACCCCTTCCAGAAAATTTGATAATGAACCGCCGATTGTTAAGACGGCTGGTTATAGCGTAAAAACTGCGGCCGGAACAGTAAAAGACATTTTTGACCCTAATGTTTGGGTGAAGGTCAGCGATAGGGTGACACTGTTTGTCGATGTGGCTTCGACTACTGCTGCGGCTTTTGACGGGCAAAAGGTGCAGCTTACGAATGGCGGTTTGTATAGTCTGAGCACCAGTAATTTTAATATTAGCGGCAATAAATACGTTATGGAATTCACGGTTCCTGCGAATGATTATAATTTGTCTTATAACGAATATGTGGCGTCTTTTACTTACCGTGTTACTGATAACGACGGCAATACCGCTGTTGACGAGAGTTTTGTGGCCACGGACAGTATTTATGTTTATAATTTTGATCAGTACCCGCCCGATTTAAGTAAAATTACTTTTGAAGTTGCGCCCACTTCGTCGCGACCCGGCATAATTCAAAAGGGCGACAGGGTTGATTTTACTGTTACAATCGATGGTTTAACAGATGTGGCGACAATTAGTGTCGATACTTTGGTTTTGAGCACGCCGACGGCTACTCCTACGCTTTATCTCGAAAGCACTGACGGCGGAATAACTTATACCGGCAGTATCGACGTGGTAGACGGATCACAGGCCGAAGATTACAGGTTTGAGGCCTATATTTTCGACGTTGCGGGTAACGTAAGCGTTAAAAAGGACAACACTTTATACACGATCGACTGCGTTGCGCCCGAGTTTGTGAGCCATTATTTTACAATAGGCAAAGATAACGGCGACAACCCCGATGGGGCCGTTGCCAATATTGAGGACGAGCTTTGGCTTGTAGCCGAAATCAGCGATTACGCAGACGGAGCGGCGAGCGCGACCATATATTATGACGGTGTGCATATAGCGACTTCAACTTTTGTATATAACAGTTCTATGAGTATGCACGTTGCGAAGTTTGTCGTTAAGAAGCCGGGCATCGATAAATGGCCCGCCATGGACGGAAGCCCTTTGGCTTCGTTGACTTATGACCTTACATCTCTAGACATACATGGGAATACAGGTGTGGTCGTGAGCGGTGATTCGAACAATCAGGCGGATGTTTCTAAAAACTTTGTAGTCAGAAACGTCACGCCCGCGATTGCTTTCTCGGGTATTGCTTTAGCGCCTAATAACCCGGTTGCCGATAAAGGCGGCATCCCGGTGTATAATTTGGGTGATAATCTCATTGCAAGCGGCACTTTGAGCACCGACTCGCTTGTTTCTGCTGCTTATCTGGATTTATCGGCTTTGCCCGGCGGGCCGGCAAAATATTATCTGACAGATATTAATGCCTCAAGCGCAGCTTCTATAAACCCCATAGACTTAGTGAGCGAATTCGGTATAAACGTAGATTATACTCAGGTTAATTTGCATTTGAACTTAATTGATAAAGGCGGAAAAATAGCGAGTGCCCCGCACGCTTTGATTGTGGACACCAAAAGGCCTTCATTAACCAAGGCGACTTTTGACGGCACAAATATTGTCGTCAATATCTCAGAAAAAATAACCGGCTTTGATAACACCGCAAATTGGCGTTTGATCGGCAGCACAACGGCAGGGGTTGAAGACTATATAGACCTTTCTTCGACAACATACGCCGACGCGGCCGTTGTGAATAATGCCACCTTCAGCATACATTTAGCCAAGGAAGGGCGCAGAAAACTCAGTACTTGGGCGCATCTGCCCCTGTATTTGGCTGTTCCGAGCGCGGGCTTTACCGATGAGAGCGGCAATGCGGTTGACGCTGTCGCTTATTATCCTTTGAACCTTATAGATACAAGCTGGAGAGAACCGGCTAAAATTTCTTCAATAACACTTGAAAAATCATTTGGACCCGCTTACACCGACGACAATTTAGTCATGACATTTACGTTTAACCGCGAAATGGACTTCACAAGCTTAGTGGGTAAACCCGTTACATCGACGGCAAGTCACACCGAAATCGCGTTGTTTGTAAACTCGGCTTTAACCGACGCGCAGATTAAGTCAGCGCCGAGTTATTCGCATTTTTACGTGTTCCAAAAAGATGATGTATTTACTGATGCCTCTGAGAGAATGCTGCAGGTTACATTGTGTGCCAGCGGCACTTATTGGGTGTCCCGAAAGTTGTCCGACAACACCAAAAACCTCATGGTTGCTCACAGATACACCACCGAAAACAGAAGGTTCGTGTCTGATGAATTTAACAGACCCATACATTACTACGGTGTTTCTCAGAAAATTACCGTAACAGACAACAGGGCGGCTATTCCTTCATTGGCCCGAGAGGTCACCGTTGTTGGCGAGCCCCTTCTCGATCTAACAAATCGCACGCTTGATATCAAATTCTCTGAGCCGGTTTTGCTTTTTAAAGATGAATTTACAAACAATTTGGCAGACCCTTACAGTTTGGTGCTGCCCGCCACGCGCAATGTTCCCGTAACAGATTATATAAACAAAATAAAAATCTATTACGATTTAGACAAAAACTCGTTCATAACGCCATCATTTACCGGGCTTGCGGCGACCAACGATTTGGCCAGCACAACCTTAAGGCTTGGTTTGAGCGTCGATGACATCAGAAACATACTGACAATGTACGCCAATAACAGCGACTTGCCCAATTGGGGCGTCAGAATAGAAGCCGACGCATTTAATACCGTATGGAAAACCGGCACTAATCAATATGCCGACTTTATCGAACCCGTTCCCGGTTCTGCCGCTTCTGTTGACATAAGCTTTACTGCCGAAGATCCGATGGTGGCTTGTGCTGTTTCAGACGCGCCACCCCTAAAAGAAGATAAAGGCAACTTAAAGTTTGAATTTGAGCTTGTTCCGAATAAAGTAACCGGTATCGATGTTGTTGTGCCCTTTGACAAAAATGTAACTCCAAAAGCGGCCATATTCAGAATGCCTTCGGCCGGAACTTACGTTCACTTGGCCAGCGCAACCTTCAACGCCTGGGGAACCCGCACTGTAAACGGAGTCGCCCGAGATGTGGTTTCGTTTACGGTTAATGACAATTTTGCCGGAGCGCCTTTTGACACAGCCTCAGGCGCAATTAAGCTTGTAGGCTTGAGAAACATTCTAAAATATGAATACAACGAGCAGGTTGCAGAAAAAGTTTATAACATCTCTGACAGAAACATTTCCTCTGAAACCGGCTTTACCAACGCTTCGCAGCCTTTAATTATTGACACTCTCGCGCCCGAAGCCCTCGCTTTTTCGCACGAAACAAGCGGTATAGGCTTGAGTCCCGCTAATGCCGGCAGATACTCGTTCACATATTCCGAAACCATGGACCCCGCCTTCACTCCGACTTTCTATTTGGCAACGGGCCCAAGCAGATTGTATTTTACTTTTGTAGAGTGGTCAGACGACAATACAACGGCCGTGTTTAAAAATAATACCGCCATCACGCCCATGACTTTGAACGGTTTTTGGAGCTACTTCTTGAGCGGCGGAAAAGACTTAGCCTCTAACGACGCCCAAGATAAAACCGGCACAGTCGAAGTCAGGTCGCAGGTTGCATCAATTAAAACCATAAATCTTTATACAAAACAAAAAAATATTGACGCGACAAATTATGTCGTCGACAAACCTTTTAATTACGACTCCTTAACAGATGCAAAAGCCGAAGTGGGCATAACTTACCTTGTTGCGCCCGAGAACTTACCCCACGAACTGCGATTCTACGACGCGAGCGAAAACCTCCTCGGCACCACCGCTATTGTCAGCGCTGTGCCCGGGGCGATGATCGCAACGGCCACGTTCACCGATGCAGAGCTTCCCGCTTCGGTTTTGTCGGGCAGCCCGCAGGTTAAACTGCGTGTTGCAGACCGTGCCAACAACGAAACGGCCGACCTAAAGACCATAACTTACGACGCTTTTGCTCCGCCGCTGAGCAAGTTTGAGCTGACAGGCACCGCGAGCTTCACCGCCGGCATCTACTACACCAAAAGCAATGACAGAAATGTAACGCTGATATCTGCGTTTTCCCCCGACGAACCTGTGTTCGCAACAATCAGTAACAGTCCTGCGGCTACATCAACTATAACATTGACCAAAAATTATTTGAACGAGTATGTTGCTACCTTTGGCTATGGTTATCCTGACGGCGATTACGAAATTTTCATTTCAGATATGGCAGGGAATTTGCACACGGGAGTCGGCAGTATTAAGCTGCATGTCGACAACACGCAGCCTACCGTTGTTTCAATTGTTCCCAACTTGATAATTGGCAACACGGTGGCCGAAGGCGCCACCTTCACGGTAACATTCGACGAACCCATAGACCCGCGCATTACTCCGACGCTCGCGCTTGCCACTTCCACGGCGGCAATAAGCATGAAGTTAATCGGATTCAGCGACGATTTCAGAGTCGCCAGCTATACAAACATTAACGCGATAACCTCGGTTATGCCCTCGGGCTATTACTATTACCGCGTCGAAAAAGGCTACGACTTCAGCGGAAACCAGCTCGTTTACCTTAACAACAGCGAGTCGTTCAAAATTAACGTGCAGTCGTCGGGGCCCGTAGCCGAAAACAAGATTTTGAGCAGACAGCCCGGCCTCTTTGGGTCGAATATTTGCGAAAATCTTGATGTGAATTTAGCAGAAAATATCGCAGAAACAGGCTCTGTGACAGTGCGGTTAGATTACGCGGGCGGACGATACAACGAACCGCACGGTTTATTGATGTATGACGCAAGCAATAGCATTGTCGGCGCGTATGAACTGCTAAATATAAGCGGTGTAAGCAGTATTGCCACAATTTCGACGTTATTACCCGACGGGGAATACAAATTTAAGCTGGTAGATGTGCTTAATAATATTGGGCCCGAATTGCCTCAAAAACTTAAGGTCGATTCTGTGGCTCCGCTGGTTTCTGGCTTCGATTTTGCCGACACATTCGGCACATTTACAAACGGCATTCACTACTATTCGCAGGCATTGGCGGCGACCAAAAACGTAACGATCGACAGCACATTAGACTCTATGCGTCTTGTGGCTTCGGGCGTAACTCTCTTGATGGCCGATGTGGCGACTTTCACGACAGATGTCAAGCTTCCGGCCGTTAACCACGTTATCAGCTGGCCTCCGATGGCATTGGACGAAGGAATATACAACCTTATGGCGGCCGACAAAGCCGGAAACTTCGCAGAAGACAGCGTCAGCGGCAGTATTGCCAGTGTCACGGTATTAGTAGACAACACGGCACCGTCTGTTGTGAGTGCCTTCATTTCTGACTCGGACGGCTTGCCCTTAGGTCTCTCGTCGCTAGGCTACACCGCCACAGGCAGCGCTTATTTTGCTCTGCAGATGAGCGAATCCATGAGCCCGGCAGTAGCGCCCGAAGCGCGCCTGGCTACTTCTTCTTACGCTCTCTCTTATGTTGAACTTGAGTTTGTAAAATGGGCGAATGCAAGCAGGGCTGTTTACAGAAATAAAAAAGAAATCGGCGAAAACATTAAGGCCGGAGCTTACGAGTTCTTGGTTTCTTCGGGCTCAGACTATGCCGGAAACAGCCTCATAGCAGTTGATTACGACAACCCGCTCGGCGCGACAGTTGACATTTACTCTCAAAGACCGCAGTTCACAGCCGTATTCAACAGTTTGCAAGAAGATATTTACGGAGCAGAAGTGCTTGTAAATCAGCCCTTCAGCGATACGGTCAACCCGGGCATCGCAACTTTGACTGTTACATACGCCGAGGGACACCCTTACTCTACGCCTCACGAAATATGGGTATACGATAATAATACCGTTTCGGCGACAAGGGTAGCAACAGCTTCGGTCGACACGGCCACCGGAAAAGTGACCGTAGATGCCGCACTGTTCGGAAGCCCCGTTACCGCAAATTCTGTGCCTTATTATTTCAAAATCGTCGATGATTTGGGCGGAATGAGTGCTTTTTCGCCGGTTTCGTTGGTATACGACAACGTTTCGCCGACTCTGAGCGAGTTAAGCATTAACAAAAGCTTCTACAACCCCGACACCGGCAGCGGATTAACTGTTTATTCCACAAGAAGCGACGGTCAGGCAGACCCCCTTGTTCTGTGTTTCGTTGTTAGCGCAACTAACGCGGTTGCTGCAACTCACCCCCTTGCCAACGGCAGCCAGGTAATTAGTGCCAACTGGCTCAAATCGCTGGCAGACGACGATTATTCGCTTTGGGTTGTCGATAAAGCAGGCAACTTCGGGGCAGCACCGGCCGTGAATTTGAAAATAGACAGGGCGGCCCCTTCCATAATATCGGTAACTGCAATTCCCGACCCGATTACCTCGGGCCCGGCAGGGGTGGCGACTATAACCGTTGTATTCGACGAAACAATCTTGAATTACCCGACTTTGAGCCTGGCAACCACAACTCAGGGAATCTCTGTGCCCTGCACCTTCGTGCAATTCACGGACGCCGGTAAAACAATTGCCGAATTCAGTGTCGGGCAAGTTAAAAACGATATTCCGCAGGGTTACTATCGCTGCAAAATCAAGGCATCTGACGAGACCGGCAACATTCGTGAAAACGAAGAAAACTTTGTGCTGATTCAGTCGCGAGGCCCTGAAGTCACGGCCATAAACTTCTATTCGTACCAATCTACGGTGGCGAGTTCTGCGAGTGAAGTCTCTGTTAATAAGCCTTTCAGCTTTAATGTCGATGACGTCCTGAGTATGAGCGTGGTGTTCAAAAATGTCCCGAACCCGGCTCAAAACTACTATCTGCATATTTACGATCAGAGCAGTAACCGTGCTGTAGCGACTCTTACCACCGAGGTCGGCAATAAAATGGCCACTTACACCTGGTTCGTCGACCCTCTGCCGGCGAACTGGTCAGAACCGGCCAATACCGCCACCTTTAATGTCTATGTGGCTGACGACAGCGGCGATTCGCTGTATAGCCGACAATGGTTTGTCGATAACGTTCGCCCCGTTTACCAAGCCTCTACTGTGGCCTTTACGGGCGGTGTGAACGATGCCGGTTCTTCGAGTATCTATTATAACCCCACGATTCAGGGAAACTTGGGTGTGTCTTTTGGGGCAAACGATGCCGGTGATTTGTCGATGCGTGTTACGGGAGCCGTTTCAACAGATACTTACAGCCTAGCAAAAAGCGGAAACACCTATTCCGGCTCTTTCGACGGATATCATAGCAGATTAGTCGACTCTTCGCGCGTTATGCTCGCCGACGGTGTTTATGATATAGCCCTCGCAGACGCGGCCGGTAATATCGCGGTCTGCCCGTTGCCTCTTATAGACGCCGCTAACAATAAAACTCTGTATAAAATGGTCATAGATACCGCTGCCCCCATTGTAGACGCTTACGCGATGTATCTGACCGTTGACGGCGTTGTTACTCAAACTGTCGCAAACGCCGGGTTCTATGCCCCCGCAGCCGGCAGCCTCACGGTTAAACTTGACATGGCAGCACCCCTGAATAAAAATGACGCTTGGTACATCGAAATACTCAGAAAAGATACGAACACCCTTTACAGAAAATTGCCGCTCACAGATCTTAGCGCCGAAGGCAGCTTTACCTACGGAATCAAATGGAACGGCAAAGATCAAAACGGCAACCTCGTTCCTAACGCCGCTTACACGCTAAGAGCCGTTGACTTTACCGGAAACAGAGCGCTTGACGGTTCGGGTGATTATATTACAGCCTCCGTAAATGTCGTGACAAGCGACTTTACAATGACAAGCGCCCAACAGCTGGCTTCTGATTCGGCCGTTGTCTATTTCAACCATCCTATTGCCGACACAGCATATGTCGTTGAATATAAGCACGAAAACGACGCCCTCTGGACAACAGTCGCCGCAACCGATATAACCAAAGAAACAAACAGCTTAACCTTTAAAACTTCTCCTTCTTTCAAAAGCGGCCTTTATGGTATCAAAGTCTCCGGTGTAACCAGTATTTACGGTGTCGCCCCCCAATCAGACAACATCTCACTCACGACAGACGGCGACGGCCCCGTTATTGCCGCACATTCATTTACCGGTATCAACACTCAAGACAAAAAAAGCGTCCTAGTAACCTTCAATGAACCGGTTAAAGCAGACTCCGTCAGCAACGTCCCCACAGCATTTGCTGCCACAAAAACCCTCGCCGGAGTGACTACGCCATTAGCTGTCAATACCGCAACCTATAAAACCGAAACCTCGGTTCTGCTCACTTTCGCCGAAGACCTCATGAATAGCGCAACATACAGCGTTTCCGCGCCCCTCTCGCGCGACCTCTTAGGCAATCTCGGCTCTTCGACCCCTCGTATCTTCAACGGCCGCGATCTGACAGCCCCAACGGTGAAAATTTCCGCCTTCTCAAATCCCATGAACTCAAGAGATTTGATTGTCGTGGCAACCGCTAACGAAACACTTCTCGCTCCCCCGACGCTGCATGTCGAACAAACAGGCTATTCTGCCGCAGCAGTAACCATGAAAGCCCACCCGACTAATTCCATGGCCTACATGGCTTCAATCTCCGTTCAGTCTAACAGAAGCAAATTCGGCTCACTGAGAGTGACGGCAACAGATTTGGCCGGTAATATCGGACAAGCCTCAATGCAATTCTTTGTGGGCAGTGTTCGCGCGAATGTTGCCTCAGAAGTTATTTCAGACGACGAATCTGTGCGTCTCACCTTTAAAGCCGACAGTCTTAAAGTCGATTCTGACATAAGACTTTTAGAACGTTTATTGGAAAAAGAGAACGAAGCCGATCAAACCATTCGCAGTTCTCTGCAGGACGAGTTTCTTGCCGGAGCCAATCTGCGCGCTTCTGCATTGCGTCCCTCAAAACAAGACTTGAGCAATAGCGCAGAGTTAGTTCCCATATCGCCCGCTTACGAAATAACAGTGCCATCAGAAAACGTCGCCGCAGGATTTGACGTTGCAATTAAATCGCCCGTAGCAACCACGACAATCGGTGTCGGCCTCTTCTACCAAAGCGGCAACACTTGGAAGTTCGTCAGCGCCTATAAAAACGCCGATAACGCATATGCCGCGCGCATAAGATCAAGCCAAGTGTTCGCAATAATGAGAGATATTGCGCCTCCGACCCTGACTCTTGACGAAAAACTTGATTTAACCGTGCCTTTCACCACATCGCGCCCTGAATTCCGAGGCAATATCGTTGACGCAGGTTCCGGAATCGACGTCACCGCCCTCGAAGCAGTAATAGACGGCAAGCTTATACAAAAGTTCAGCTGTAACGACGACGGCAACTTTGTTTTCGTGCCTTTAACTCCCCTTGAAGGCGGAGCCCACTGTATCGAAATTAAGGGCGGCGACAGAACAGGCAACAAAGTCGTGTCGTCATCTTTAAGATTTGAAGTTGTTAAAGAACTTAAGGTGACGCAAATAGTCCAATACCCGAACCCCGCCCGAAATAATTATATGAATATAAGGTTTGTAACCAATCGTTCCGATATTACCGAAGACAACGTAAAAATAAGAATCTACGACGTCGCAGGTCATCGGGTCAGAACAATCGATACGCCGCCCCGAAAAATTGGAACAACATACGATTTCAGATGGGATATGCTCAACGGTAAAGGTAAACGTGTCGCGAACGGTGTTTACTTCGCAAAAGTCGAAATAAGAGACCCGAATAATCCCGCTATCAAGTTTAAGACGACACTTAAACTGGCAGTCTTGAGGTAATAAATGAACTTAAAATATAAAAATTTGCTCGCCGGCTTAATTGTGGCAATAGTGCTGGTCTCAGCGGGATTAGTCGGCTGTGGAGACGGCGGCAGCGGTCGCCAAACTCTTCCCGGAGAAAACCCCTTCGGCCCCTATATTACAGGCACCGGCACAGGAACCGCCACAAGCACTTCAACCGGAACCGGCACAAATACAGACACCTCGCTCACTCCCGCGCAAGCAATTAAAAACGGCAGCGACAAAATGCTTGAAGGCAACTTCATCGCCGCTGTGCAGGCCTTTACAGCCGTAATATACGATTCGACCGCCACCGCGGCTCAAAAACAAGAAGCATACTCCGGCAGAGGCTGGGCAAAAGCAAAACTCCCCGTAGACCAAGGCGGAGGAACAATAGTAGCTATTCCTGACTTAAAACAAGCCTCAAACATGACCCCCGGCGCCGATGCCGACCCGGTTGTCGCGAACGAATCAAAACTTGGATACGCGCTTGCCTTGATTCAGCTCGTGGTAAGCGGCAGCGATACTGCAAACGACTCAGCAAATCTGACTATTGCCATCGCTATAATCGATTCCCTGCTCGCTAAACCCGTTTGGAACGGAGACGTTATTCGGGAAAAAAACGCGAGCGTCTATGTAGCCGCTCCGGGTGCCCGCGCAATGCTGGCTTTGGCATATGACCTTAACGGAAACACCGCAATGGCCGACTACCACATTGCAATCGCTTTCGCTGAGGCTCCTAATGACGAAAACGTGCAGAACGCCAAGAACACCATAGATATTTTGCGCGGGAACATTTAAAATCATGAAACTTCTTACCCGTTTGCTCTTAGCCGTTTTTCTTGTTTTTGTGTCTCTGCCCGCCTACTGTATCAGCGGCCCGATTCTTATAATGGATACAGAGCCTGCAGAAAGCGAGGCTTTCGTTTACGGCATAGGCCCGGTCATAAAATATAAGCACGTTAAAGGTCTCGATGATTTTGAAGGCGACATGGGCGTGTTCGGTGCCCGCGCCTACCTCGGAAGAATAAACGATCCGCAATTCGGAATAATGTACGGCATGGGCAGCGTCAAAGGCGAAGCCTACAAGCTTGAAATTAAAATGACCGGCGCTACAATCGAAGACTCTTTTCGTGAAGACCCAAGAGTCAGATGGCGCGTTACCTGCGGCATCGGAAACTACGACTACACAAGCAGAGCATCTTCAAGAAGCCTTAAAAGCTCTTCATTCGGCTTTCTCG
>Ga0265293_10006285_pt1 | contig 19148 bp, 13 predicted proteins | sample Munlanlewell138R_FD_192505 | JGI IMG/M metagenome (GOLD analysis project Ga0265293, IMG submission 192505) | Leachate microbial communities from a municipal landfill in Southern Ontario, Canada - Leachate well 138R | ecosystem: Engineered > Solid waste > Landfill > Unclassified | place: Canada... | reverse complement strand
CATAGTCACCCATATCATAGGATGGTGGAACTTCTATTAATGCAGATACTTCTTCTTCTGTTAATATATCTACCTGTGACAAAATCAATTTAACTGTTTCTTCTTTAAAGTTTAACATTTTATGACCTCCTTAAATTCATAAGATTCTTCCCTTTGCTCAGAATGACAGAAATCGCAGCATTTGTCATCCTGAATGAAATGAAGGATCTTAGACAGAATGACAATAGCTCTCATCTCTAATATAAGAGACGAGAGCTACCCCGTGATACCACTCTTGTTGGCATAAAGCCCACTCGAAAATTTTAACGCTACTAGCGTAATATCCTACTGATTTCAGATATATTCTCCTGAGTTCTCTTCAAGGATTTCCTATGTACTGGCTTCCACCAACCCAGCTCGCTTAAACACGGTTAAATACTTTACTCTCTCAATCTACGAATTTTATATGATTATTAATATATAATATACAATATTATATATATAAATACAAGATGGTTAATGAAACTTTATTCAAAAAGAATCATCCCTATTGTTTCATTTCTACTATTGTGACTCCATCTCCACCCTCACCATATACACCTAGTCTTGATGTTCTCACATGTCTGTGGCTTCTCAGATAGGATTTGATACCATCTCTTAAAACTCCAGTTCCCTTCCCATGGATAATATTTATTTCCTTTAGCCCAGCAATATATGCATCATCCAAATATTTATCTAACTCAAGGAAAGCTTCATCTAAGTTCTTACCACGCAAATCTATTTCTGCTCTGATTTCCTTAGATTTAGAACTGGTGATTTTCTTAAGTTTTACTGGACTCTTTTCTTCATCCTCTGCAACTGCCCTTCTTAATGTTGAAATATGAGCATTTATCTTCATTATTCCTACTTGGAGCCTTACATTTCCATTTTCGTCTGGCTCATCAAGTACAGTACCTTTTTGATTGAAAGTAAGTACTTCCACTGTTTCTCCAACCTTCAAATTCTTTGGAGGTTTGTTAGATTTTACATTTAGAACACCCTGAGATATTTCTCCCTCTGCCTTATTCAATTTAGCTTTTAACTTGTCCTGTGCTTCTTGGATTTTTTTATTTCTATCCTTTTCAATTTCAGAGGAAATATTTCGGAGTTCACCTACTATATCATCTGCATCTTCCTTAGCCAATCTTAATATATTTCTTGCCTCTTCTTTAGCTTTTTGAAGTATCTTGTCTCTCATTTCTTTAGTCTTGTTTTTTTCGTTCTCTAACTCTTCCCTTAGTTTTTCTGCTTCTAGTCTATATCTTTCTGCCTCTTGCCTGTTTGCTTCGGTGACTAGCCTATCCTTTTCCATGGCTTGAAGTACATCTTCAAACTCCACATTTTCTTGAGAAATCAGATTTCTAGCATAGTCTATTATATATTCTTTAAGACCAAGCCTTTTAGAAATCTCAAAGGCATTAGACTTTCCAGGCACACCAATAAGTAGCTTATAAGTTGGGCTCAATGTCTCAACATCAAATTCTACTGAAGCATTTTTTACACCTTCTGTAGTTAAGGCATATAGCTTTAGTTGACTATAATGGGTAGTAGCTATGGTCCTTACATTTAATTTAAGTAAATGGTCAAGTATTGACATGGCAAGGGCTGCGCCCTCTGTTGGATCAGTTCCTGCTCCAAGTTCATCAAAAAGGATTAAGCTATTGTATTCAACATTGGCAAGTATATCTACTATATTTACCATATGGGATGAAAAGGTGGAAAGAGATTGCTCAATACTTTGTTCATCACCAATATCTGCAAATACTTGATTGAATACTGCTATCTCTGAATTAAAGTCTGCAGGAATATGAAGTCCTGATTGGGCCATTAGAGTAAGCAGCCCCACAGTTTTTAGTGTGACAGTTTTCCCACCAGTATTTGGCCCCGTAATAATCAAAGAATTAAAATCTTTTCCTAAATAAACATCTATTGGTACTATTTTTGCCACACTTAGTAGTGGATGACGCCCCTTTTTAATATTGATATATCCCTTTTCATTTAAAATGGGCCTAGTTCCTTTCATACTAAGGGCCAACTTTCCCTTAGCAAAGATAAAGTCCAACTCTTGTAGGATTTTTTGATTGTTCAAAATGCTTTCTGTTTCTTCTGCCACCAGATTTGACAGCATTTTAAGAATCCTCTCTATTTCTTCTCTTTCCTTTAACTCCAGCTCCCTAAGCTCATTGTTTAAGTTGACTATAGCCATAGGTTCTACAAATAAGGTGGCTCCACTGGAGCTCATATCATGGACTAATCCTGGCACATGAGATCGGTTTTCCTGCTTTACAGGTATTACATATCTACCTTCCCTAATAGTTACAATACTGTCTTGCAAATATTTTTTATAGGCTTGGGAACCTATTATGGAGTTTAATTTATCTTTTACAGCTTCATTTTTATTTGATATTTGTCTTCTAATACTTTTAAGAGTAGAGCTAGCATTATCTGATATTTCGTTTTCTGATATTATGGCATTATTTATTTCATCTTCAATATGTTTAAATACTCTAAGCCCTTCTACTAAGTCCTCAATTATAGGATGTTCAGAAACCTTGTCTTCCTTTGTTTCTTTTATAAAGTTTTTTAGTCCCCTAGATACTCTTAGGGAATCGGAAATCTTCAATAAGCCTCCTGGGCTTAAGGTTCCACCTATTTCTGCCCTCCTTATTTCAGGAGCGATGCTGTGTATGCCATATAGAGGTGGACTTCCTCTTTTAATTAATAGGGAATAGGCCTCTTCCGTTTGTTTTTGAAGTGCCTCTATCTCCTCTAGTTCTGTTAAAGGTTTTATCTCTCTTATCCTGTCTTTGCCTAGACTTGATTCTGCCTTTTCCAGTAAAAGCTCTACAATTTTGTAGTATTCTAAAGTCTTTAATGTTTTTTCCTTCATTTAATCATCTCCATTACATAATGCCTCTAAAAAAGTGGCCATTAGTTATGTTCTTATTTTCTTTAAATTTTCCTATATACTCTTTTACTTCATTGGAGTCTATCAGATCCTTACCGTAGTCATAGTGAACTCTTTGGATCTCTTTGATACCATCTGTCTCAATTGTAAAGTCCAATCTTGCCATGGAGATACCACTACCATATATTTGTTTTAGACTATCTATTACCATCAATGGTACAGAGTTGTAAATATTTGAAAAGCCTTCTCTCCTATCCATGTAGAATGTAGCCCCCACCCTGTCCTTAATCCCATATCCCTTGGCAAAGGCACAGTTACCGCAGCCTTTGTCATTTTTACATCCCTTTACTAAAGACATGGGACAATGTTTTGTAACCATAACTGGTAGATATCCATAGACAATAGCTTCAGTAAAAGCATTAGACTGTTCTTCAATCTTTTTAATTTGAGTTAGGTTTAACTCAGGTGATAGGGTTATACTTTCAAGCCCCATGTCCTTTAGATAATCCAAAGTAAAACTATTGAATACATTGAGCCCAATATCTCCATGGATTTTCAGATTAAATCTATCCTTTATATACTTTAAGCTACCTAAGTTGGATACTGATACTCCATCTATATACCTTTCTATTGGTTCAATGATTTTGCTTATATTGTCTAATTCCCTTTGATATAAAATCTTATCTGTCCAAAGGAATACTTCCTTCTGATGTTCTTTCACTTTACGAACTACTTTCTCTAACCCTTCATGAAAACCTAAGTAAATCCTATCAAGTTTGTTTAAATCCAGTTGATTAAACTGATTGATACCATTAACCCTTACACTAATATTATTTTGAATGTCTTTGTCTTTTTTCTCAAATCTGAAAAATTTCTTCTTTTTTTCTTCATATGTTCCTTTATTTACAGGTTTTCTTTTGTTAATATTTTTAACTAATTCATCTAGCTTTTCTACTCCTTCTCTTCTAAGAAGGTTTAACACAGATACAGGCAAATAAACATTTTCATCTAGATTAATATTGATATTATTTAAGATATAAGTTGTATCTCCTAGCTTTGATAGCTGGTCTATTATCTTTTCTTTAGAAAGTGATACCCTCTCAGATTTTTCAACTATTTTATCAGATACCACAGTAACCATCTTATCTTTGTACATTATCATTAGTTTTGGATTTTCACCTATACTAATATTTACTTCCATATTTATAGGGTTTTTTATTTTTTCATCTTCATAGCTGGCCTTTGCATTATTTAATAGTTTGATACTAGATGTTTTATATACTAAAGAATCCTTTGCTATAAATCCAGGTTTATCAAGGACAATCCTTGTACCTTTTTTCCCATCAAAGGGTGCTTTTATACCAATATATTCTCCCTTTGAAGCTTCAAACTCTAATCCATCTCCCGATTCTACATCTTCTTCTAATAATATCGAAACCTTGTACTTATCTACATTGACTACCTTCCCTACTAAAATTCCCCTATTGTCAGGTCTGTCGAAGGATATAAAACTCTTCCCAAAATCTCCAAACATCAATCCTTTAGTAAATCCTCTATTAAATATTTGCTCTACATCTTTTTTGTCTTCACTATTTAAGTTTTTGCTACCTTCATCCAAAGCTTTTCTATAGTTACTGACGACAGTGGCAACATATTCTGGTCTCTTCATTCTTCCTTCTATTTTCAAGGATATAATTCCACTATTTATTATTTCTTCAATATCCTCCAATGTATTTAAATCCTTAGGGCTTAGTACATGTCTTTTATCCCACTCTACAATAGGATTTCCTTTTTCATCTACTAAGGTAGAGGGCATTCTACAAGGTTGTGCACATTTTCCCCTATTCCCGCTTCTTCCACCAATCATACTACTCATCAAACATTGGCCTGAATAAGAAACACAAAGAGCCCCATGGATAAATGCTTCTAACTCAATGGGGGTATTTTGGTGAATATATTTTATTTCATCTATAGGTGTTTCTCTTGCTAAAACAACTCTAGTAAATCCCATTTGGCGAAGAAACTCTGCACCAGCCAAATTGTTTATTGTCATTTGGGTACTACCGTGAATATCTAAATCAGGAAAAAATATTCTTATTAAACTTGCTAAACCTAAATCTTGAACAATTATACCGTCCACATCTATTTCGTATAGAAACTTAATGTAGTCTATTACTCTTTCCATCTCAGTATTATCAACTAAAATATTTGCTGTCACATATACCTTTACGCCTCTTAAATGGGCATAACTAACAGCCTCTTTTAACTCTTCATAATCAAAGTTTGAGGCATATTGTCTAGCATTGAAAAGCTTCCCTCCTAAATATACTGCGTTTGCTCCATTTTGTACAGCAGCATGGAGGGATTCCATGATACCCACTGGAGCTAATAATTCTACATTATCCTTCACTGGCTTTAAACATCCTCCTTGGAAAACAAATTATTCTCAACATCTAGTCGTCTTAAGACTTCTCCCAGCTCTTTTTTTGTTTCAATTAATTCAATTTGATTGTCAAATATCTTATCCTGTAAAGATTTTATCATTTTCTGACTATCCACTAATTCTTTTTCCTTTAATTCTAAGGCTTGATTGTATTTTTTTATTTCCTTCATTGAATTTTCAGCATCAATTTTAGATTTTAATAAGTCATCCCTATATCTAGCACACTCTGCCTCTAAATTATTTATAGTGGCTTTAGATTTTTCCAACTCAGATACAATATTGTCATACTTTTCCATAGGTTCCTTAGATTGTTTTTCCAGCTCCTCTAATTGGCCCTTAGTTCTATAAAGTTCATCTGCAATATTTAATGCAGCCAATGTAGCTGAACTGGTTTGACAAAGTCTATCATTTTTGCTTGTCAATTCTCTAATCTTCTTATCCACATAGCTGGCAATAGTTCTCACATATTTCTCATTCTCTGAACCCACCACTGTAAAGTTACGACCATCAATCGATATATCTATTTTCTTTTTCACCGTCATAACTTATTCATCTCCCTTATAGTTTATTACTAATATATTCGACAAATTTTTATATTATCCTTCTTTTTTTTGAAAAAAGAGTAGATAATTCTACTCTTTTTATGATCTAAGTTTTGCCCCAAAAGTATCTTCTAAATCCTTAATAATATCCTTTTGTATTTCATTTACTTCATCATCCCTAAGGGTCCTATCATGGGATCTATAAGTAATTGAATATGCTACACTCTTCATCCCCTCTGGAATCTGATTTCCTGTGTAGATATCAAACAACTCAATTTTTTCTATCAAACCCTTGCCATGTTTCCACATGATCTTTTCCATATTTCCAACCAATATATCCTCTTTAACTACCAAAGCCAAATCCCTAAGCATTCCAGGATATTTTGGTAAAGGCTGATATTTTACTTCCATATTTGTTAATTCAACTATTTTGTCAAAATCTATTTGGCCTATATACACCCTGTCCTTAATATTATAGTTTAGAGCCACATCCATATGAATTTCACCTATAATCCCAATACACTCCCCACTAAGTAAAAGTTTAGCTGTTCTACCTGGATGGAAGGAGGTATCATCTTCTTCTCTGATGTACTCTATCCCTTTAATCCCTAATCTTCCTAAAGTTAAGTCTACAACTTCCTTTAAATAGTAAAAATCTTTTTTACCATAAATTCCAAGAGACAATATCTTCTTTTCCTCTGGCAATTCTGCTATTGGGAATTCTTTTGCTATAAATGTATTTCCTATTTCATATACATAGCATTCTTCTACGCCACGATTGTAGTTTCTACTTAGTAATTCCATCATATTTGGCAAAAGAGTAGTTCGCATTACACTATAATCCTCGCCTAAAGGATTTATCAACTTAATGTAATTTCTCAAATAACTATCTTCTGGCAGATTTATCTTGTCATAAGCCCTTGGACTAATAAAGGAATAAGTCATTACTTCATTTAATCCTAAGCCTTGAAGTATTGATTTAGCCTTGTCTTCTACTCTTCTAGAAAGGGGCTTTTCCCCTCTAGTTAATACACCTACTAAAGGTTTGCTTTTAATATTGTGGAAGCCATAAAGTCTACCGATTTCTTCTATTAAATCAACCTCTAATTCAATGTCCAGTCTAAATGTAGGAACTCTTACATTGATTAGTTCTCCTGCCAATTCTGACTTAAGACCCAATCCATTTAAGTAATTGATCATTTCATCCGTTGAAAGTTCAATGCCTAAAAGCATATTTGCCCTAGCTGGTCTTAAGGAAATAGTTTTTGCTTCTTTTATGTCCTTGTATACATCTATATTTCCCTTCACCACAGTTCCTGCACCGATTTCTTCAATCAGCTGACAAACCCTTTCTACAGCTAGTTTACTTAAATTAGGGTCAATTCCCTTTTCAAATCGTGTAGAAGCCTCTGTTCTAAGTCCAAACTTCTTTGATGTAAGTCTAATACTTTTACCACTAAAATTTGCACCTTCAATAAGAACATACTTAGTATCTCTAGTGATTTCTGTATCAAATCCACCCATAATTCCTGCAATTCCAATGGGTTTTTCAGCATCTGATATAACCAAGTCAGAAGGACTTAGGTCCCGCTCTACTTCATCTAGTGTTATAATCTTTTCTCCTTCTTCAGCTTGCCTTACAATGATTTTTCTTCCCTCTACTTTTTCTAAATCAAAGGCATGCAGTGGCTCACCATACTCAAGCATTACAAAATTTGTTATATCTACTATATTGCTTATAGGCCTTACTCCCGCTTCCATTAGCCTTAATTGCATCCATAGTGGTGAAGGTTCTATCTTTACATCTTTTATGACTCTTGCATAGTATCTATTACAATTGTCTGAAGGTGCTTCGATTGAAACTAAATAGTCCTTAATATCTTCTACTTCATCTTTAATGACAATTTCAGGTTCCTTAAGCTGAATATTGAAGGTGGCTGCTGCTTCCCTTGCCATACCAATAATACTTAAACAGTCAGGTCTATTTGGTGTGATTTCAAACTCAATAACTTCGTTGTCTAATTCCATTATATCAACTATGGGGGAACCTAATGGATATTCTTTACCTAGTACAAAAATACCATCTTTCATCTCCTTAGGTATAACACTGTCATTATAGCCTAATTCCTTTAAGGAACATAACATTCCTTGAGAATCTATCCCTCTAAAATTTGTTTTTTCAATAGTTATATCTCCTGGCAACTTTGCACCTAAAACCGCAACTGGCACACAGTCTTCTGCCTTTAGGTTAGTTGCTCCAGTTACTATTACTAAAACTTCACTTCCTACATCTACTTTACATACTAAAAGTTTATCTGCATCTGGATGTTTTTCAATACTTAGTATCTTCCCTACAATTACATTTTCTACACCTTTATTCAATGCCATTATTGACTCTACATGAGAACCAGATAATGTAAGTCCATCTGCTAAACCCCTAGCATCTTCCTTAGTTTCTATATAATCCTTTAACCATTTTACAGGTAATAGCATCTAATCACTCCTATCTAGAATTGTTCTAAAAATCTATTATCATTTTCAAATAATAAACGAATGTCATTTATACCGTATTTAACCATGGTAATCCTATCTATTCCCATACCAAAGGCAAATCCACTATATTTTTCAGAATCAATTCCACAAAATTCTAAGACCTTAGGATGTACCATACCACAGCCTAAAAGCTCCATACTCCAGCCAGTATAATTGCAGGCTGGACATCCTTTTCCTCTACATTTTAAGCAGGATACATCTACTTCAGCAGATGGCTCTGTAAATGGAAAGTGGTGAGGCCTATACCTAGTTTTCATGTCAGGACCAAATAATTCCTTAATAAATATATCTAAGGTATGAATCAAGTTAGCCATACTAATTTTCTCATCTACTACTAAGCCTTCTAATTGATGAAACATTGGTGAATGAGTATCATCCACATCATCAAACCTAAAGGTTCTTCCAGCAGATACTATTCTAAGAGGTGCCCCCATTTCCTTCATTGCCCTTATTTGCACTGGGGATGTATGGGTCCTTAATAGTATATCCTCTGTTATGTAGAAAGTATCTGATAAGTCCCTTGAAGGATGATTTTCAGGAGAGTTTAGTGCATCGAAGTTATTCTCCACCGTTTCAATCTCTGGACCTACAACAACAGAGAAGCCCATACTTATAAATAGGTCTTCTAGCTCTTCTATAGTTGCTAAAAGTGGATGTCTATGTCCTAATTTCTCTTTATGAGTAGACATAGTTATATCTATTTTTTCTTTACTCATCTTAGCTTTATTTACTTCTTCAGTAAGTTTAACCTTCATTGATGAAATAGCTTCTTCCAGTTCATCTCTTACTTCGTTGGCAATTTGACCAACTATAGGTCTTTCCTCTGCAATTAGTTTTCCCATATCCCTTAAAACCGATGTTAATTCACCTTTTTTCCCTAAAAACTTTACTCTTAGTTGTTCAATTTCATCTAAACCAGCCACATCTTGAATGCTACTCAATGCTATTTCTTTGATTTCTAGCAACTTTTCTCTCATATTTTCCTTCATAACTCTACTCCTTTGCCTTAGTATAAAAAACAGACCTTTCTATAAAGGTCAAAATTTCAAAGTATTTACTCAATTATAGCACCTTAAATTTCAAAACTCAAGGATTATTAGCTCCTCTGTTTTAACACTTCATACATAATAATTGAAGCTGCTACCCCTGCATTTAAAGATTCTGCCTTCCCTGGCATAGGTATCTTTATCAATCTGTGGGAAATAGAAAATATTTCTTCACTAACTCCTTTAGATTCGTTGCCAATTACTAATAACAAACTCTCTTTAAAATCTACATCATAGATAAATCTACTTTCCTCTAAAGATGTTGCATATATTTTTATACCCTTATCCTTTAATCTATTTAATTCCTCTACACCATCTAAAACATAGTATAATGGCACCCTAAAAATAGACCCCATTGTGGCTCTAACCACTTTTGGATTATAGGGATCTACACAACCTTCAGTAATTATTATGCCATCTACTTTAAAGGCATCAGCAGTTCTTATTATTGTACCCATGTTTCCTGGGTCCTGAACTCCATCTAAATATAGTAAAAACGGTTTGTCCTCTCTCTCAATTTCAACCATATCTCTATATTCAAATGATGCAATCCCAAGTATTCCTTGGGGATTTTCCGTGTCAGAAATTTCTTTAAATATATTATTGGGAACATATACTAGATTTTTCATATGTTTTATACCTTGGAAAAACTCTTCACCATCTTTAGTAGTTAAGAGTTGATCTGTGTATATAATGTTTTTAATAGGATGCCCATTGACTATGGCTTCTTCAATAGTCTTTATTCCTTCTATGATAAAAGATTTACTTTTTATTCTTTGTTTCTTCCTATATAACGATTTTATTTCTTTAATCAATGGATTTTGTAAGCTAGTGATCTCAAGCATGTTACTCCCCAGCCTTGCGTTCTATTTTTCTAATATTATCTGTATTACCAAGAATAACAAGTATATCCCCTTTATTAATCTTATCGTTTGCACTAGGTGAAACAATGATTTTTTCTCCTCTTTTTATGGCAGTTATACTTAAACCAAATTTATTTGGCAGTCTAAGTTCTGCTAAAGTATAGCCTTCCCATTCCTTTAATGCAACTATTTCCAGTATAGTATAGTCTGGTGACAATTCAATGAAATCCAGTATATTTGTTGATGCTAGATTGTGGGCTACCCTCATCCCCATATCCCTCTCTGGAAATATTACTTTATCTGCTCCTATTTTATACAATACTTTTCCATGAAGTTCTGACTGTGCCTTGGCAATTACCTTTTTAATGCCTAATTCCTTTGCTACTAAAGTAGCCATTATTGACGCCTCTATATCCGAACCAATGGAAATTACAGCAACATCAAAGTTTCTTAGTCCTAAATCTTTAAGTACCATTTCATCCATTACATCTGCCTGAACTCCATGGGTCACTTCGTCTGATATTTCCTTGATTACTTCTTCATTAACATCAATTGCCAATACTTCATTGCCTAGACTATACAATGTCTTAGCAACAGCTGACCCAAATCTTCCACAACCAATAACTGCAAATGATTTCATACTATAATCCCCCTCTATCCTACCATTATATTGCCTTCTGTATATCTAAAACTACTGTGCTTGTGTTTTCTAGCAAAAGCAAATGCCATGGTCAAAGGACCAACTCTACCTGCATACATGGTTAATGTAATTATTATTTTACCGAAATCTGTTAGGTTTGGTGTGATCCCCCTTGTAAGTCCTACAGTGGCAAAGGCAGAAGTAGTCTCAAAAAGCACATCTAAAAAAGTGGCTGTTTCTGTCACTGTTAAGACAAAGGAAACCATAATAATTAAAGTCATTCCAATAGTAGCTATGGCCAAAGATCTATTTATGATTTCTTCACCTATTCTTCTTCTAAATATTGTGACATCCTTTTCTCCTTTAATGACTCCGATTGTAGTTAATATCAAAGTTCCAAAGGTTGTGGTCTTTATTCCACCAGCAGTAGAGCCTGGCGAACCGCCTATAAACATCAAAATTATTATAAAAAATACAGTAGTATCATAAAGTCCAATAAAATCAACGGAATAAAACCCTGCAGTCCTTGGCACTACAGATTGAAAAAAGGATGCTATAAGTTTTTCGTATATATTTAAAGATTTTAATGTAAAAGGATTGTTATATTCTATTAATATAAAGACTATTGTACCAATTACCAATAAAAATCCAGTTATACCCAATACTAATTTTGAATGAAGATGAAGTTTTTTAAAGCTTTTATTCCTTGATATATCTATATATACGGTAAAGCCTAAACCACCTAAGATTATTAAAGAAGATATGGTCATATTAATCACAAAATCTCCTACAAAGGGTGCTATACTATCTCCTGTAAGGTCAAATCCTGCATTACAAAAAGCAGATACTGCGTGAAATATAGAAAACCATACACCTTTTATTTTACCATATATGGGAATAAATCTAGTTGAAAGCAATACTGCCCCTATTGCTTCAATGCCAAAGGTGGATATTATCACATATTTAGTCAATTTAACTAAACCAGACATGGTTTCCTGATTTAGTTGCTCCTTTATAATCAATCTTTCTTTTAGAGTAATCTTTTTTCCAAGGATTAAAGCCCCTATGGTGGCCAAAGTCATAAATCCTAGGCCTCCCATTTGGATAAGCAATATTATTGTAATTTGTCCAAATAATGACCAAAACTCTCCTGTATTTACAACTACTAATCCTGTAACACATACAGCAGATGCTGAAGTAAATAAAGCATTGATAAATCCAATACTCTCACCATTTTTTGTAGCTATGGGCAAATTGAGCAATATGGCTCCTATAATTATTAGACTACCAAAGCCAAGTGCTAAAACCCTTGGAGGATTAAGTTCAAACCTATTCAACTTTCTTTTTATGAAGTCCATAATAATTCCTCCCAATTATATATACCAAATTTAGTATTCCATAATCAGATAAATCTATTAAAAAAAGAAAAGTTCCTTCGTGGGAACTTTTACCTTTAATTACCTTTTGCAATTTCTACTAATTTTGCAAATCCTTCTGCATCATGTATTGCCATTTCTGATAACATTTTTCTATTTATTTCAATGTTAGCTTTCTTAAGACCATTTATGAATTTACTGTAACTCATTCCATTTATTCTAGTAGCAGCATTAATTCTTGCAATCCAAAGTTTTCTAAAATCTCTTTTTCTTTGTTTTCTTCCTATATATGCATAGTTTAATGATTTCATAACAGCTTGATTAGCAGTTCTGAATAACTTAGATTTTGCTCCGAAATAACCTTTGGCTTGTTTTAATACTTTTTTATGTCTTTTTTTGGCGTTTACAGCTCTTTTTACTCTTGCCATCTATAGTACCTCCCCTATTTCTAATAAAATTTTGTTATGGTATCATTGAATCTATTCTTCTTTGGTCACCTTTACTAACAAGAGTACCTTTTCTTAGGTTTCTAACTCTCTTGGCTGTTTTCTTGCCTGTCTTGTGACTCTTATAAGCCTTGAATCTCTTCAATAAACCTGAACCAGTTCTTTTAAACCTTTTTGCTGATGCTCTATGAGTTTTCATTTTTGCCATGATGTTACCTCCTTCATTACTCAGTTTTTGGTGTTAAATGCATTACCATGCTACGCCCTTCTAATTTTGCAGCCTTTTCTATGATTCCAACTTCCTCAGTTAATTTAGCAAAATCATCTAAGACTTCTTTACCTATCTCTGTATGGCCCATTTCTCTTCCTCTAAATCTAACAGAAACCTTAACCTTATCTCCAGACTTTAAAAACTCAATAGCTCTTTTTGCCTTTACATTTAGGTCATGATCTTCAATGTTAGGTGTTAGACGAATTTCCTTGACATTAATTATCTTTTGATTTTTTCTAGCTTCTTTTTCTTTTTTCGCTAGTTCATACTTGTATTTACCATAGTCCATTATCCTACATACAGGTGGATTAGCAGTTGGAGCTATCTTCACTAGATCTAATTTTTTCTCCTCAGAGATCTCCATTGCTTTTTTAATCGGTACAATTCCAAGCTGTGCTCCGTCAACATCGATTAGCCTTACTTCTTTATCTCTGATTTCCTCATTGATCTGAAGTTCTTTGATAGTACAGCACCTCCTAATTTTTCTTTAAAATACTAAAAGCGGGTATAGAATACCCGCTTAAATCCACAGAAACATAAACCTTATGTATAATATAAGACTATTTTCTTATTATTACCTTATTAGCAAAGCTATAAGGTGAGAAGCGGACACTTCTACTTGATCCCAATATTTAGTTTACCTTGTAATTATACATTAGGTATTTTTGTTTGTCAAATACTTTTATATTTTATTTATTATTTATATTTTTATATACTAGATTAAACTTTTCTATGTCTACAGGAATTTTAATTACAAAACTCTTTAATTGATTAGGAGTTAAATTATTTATATTTTGGTCTCTTAACTGAACTATAAAAGCTCTAAATCGCTTTGAAAGCAAATTATAAAAGATTACTTTAGATAAATCTCCTTCTATAGATCTTATAAGAGATAAGAAACCACCAATATATTCATTATCTAAATCTTCATAAACATATGCAACCTTACCTAAGTGTTTTAGACTTCCACTAGAAGTACAAATTATTATATCATCCTTTTTAGGATTTATTGAGTTTGATATATTTATACTATCCTTTAAATATCTAAGTTTTGGATAAATTAAAAGGCTTTCAAGCAAATCAATATTAGTAGCAGTTAATATTTTATTGTTAGTTTCATATGGAACTTCATCACTTTTATCATATACTATACCTGAAGTAATACTGACCTTGTTTCTATCTACTAAATCACCTAAAGTTAATTCTATACTTTGAAATTCATCAATAAAATCTCCATGCTTTGAATAAGAATACACCATATCCTTATTATCTTGCATAAAAAATTGAGATGGGTTAGAGATTATTAACTCTGAGCTAATTAAATCCAGTGTATCTACATATCTAACATAGGAACTAAGACTTTCTGATATGGAAAGTTCTTCTCCTAAATAATTATTCCTTATAAATGAACTTACCTTGCTATTATCATCATAAATATTTTCATTATACATTTGTGTTTGTATAATTCCCTGTTCGTCTTTATAATAATATATTCCCTCATTCTTATTTCCTGTAGCAATCCTATATCCTAGATAAAATTGTTGCTCACTCACTGTATTCCCTGAAAAAGAAATCACCGTTTTTTTATTTAAATTTAGTAGATATATTATTAAGTTAATAATTCTGTCGTCTAGTTCTACTAGATCTATATTGTTTTGATTGAAATATTTATCTTTGCTAAAAATATCTTTTAATTCTTTAAAGTTTTGTTCTCTTTCATCCAAATATAAATTAATCTTTTCTGCAAGTTCTCTATTCTTTCCATTTACAAAATACTCATATACTCTATTTATTAAGTTGTTCACTGTATTTTCATCTCGTTTTTTCAGAAAAATGCATACAGTAGAAGTAGGAGTAGCAACAAAGGTTTTGTTTCCAAATTCACATAATCCTATTACTTCAAAGTCTATCAAAAGTTTCTTTCTAGTAAATCTATAAACATTCTTTGTATTGTTAAGTAAAGATAATGGAAAAATTAATCCCCCGTATCCTGGACTCTTAAGTAGTTGGGATGCCCTTTCTAAGAAAAGGCACTCTATCTCAGTACTATCAAAGGTAATTTTGTTATAAAGAGAAAAATTGTTCTCTCCGTCTACTATATATTTTTTAAAATTTGATATGGAATATGGAGGATTAGAAATTACTACATCAAATTTATTATTTGTTTTTGTTTTAGTGTTAGACTTTAATAACCCATAGTATGTGTTACTATAGTAGAAATCATCTAACCCATCTCCATTGATTATCTTTGCATCACCATCTCCATGTAAAAAGGTTGCTATCTTCGTAGTTTTAGCTAATCTGTAATCCTTCTCTATGCCATATATATATTCTTTAGCCCAAATATAGTCTTTTTTCGTAGAAGTAAATCTTGATTTAGATCTTCCCACTAATTTATCTTCATCTATAAACTCCACAGTTTGTTGTATTTCATCCATAACCTCTGTAAGAAAATGTCCACTTCCACAAGCATAATCAATGACATAGGGTAGTATATCAACCTCACCTTTGACAATCTTCTCATTTACTATTTGATTAATCGGCAGTGACCTAATTATAAACCTAGCAAGGGGTACTGGAGTGAAATACTGTCCAGCTTCTTGTTTGATACCAGTATTCAATAAACCTTCAAAAAAATCACCAAGAAATTGTTGTTTTTTTGAGTATTTTAACTGATAAGTCTGAAGTAGCTCAATAACTTCTTTAACAATGCACATGTTTTTTTGATAAGTAGTTTCATCAAAAACATCTATAAAAAGAAATTCATTTAATGTATTCTCAAACCTTGGATCAATTTCTATTTCAAGATATTTTTCTAGACCTATTTTATATAAAACTTTTAGTCTTGATAAAAGACTTTCATATGTGTCATCTTTCTTCCACTGAAAAGCAGTTTCTTCATCTTCTCTTGTAATGTCTTCATCTATTATTTTACAAACGAACAAATTGAAAATTTTATTGAATGCATTGGATTGATCTGATATGGAGTGTCTTCTAATGATCTCTTTAAATCCACTATAGAGGATTTTTGTAGACTCATCATCTAATTCCTCTAACCTTTTCTTTAATATATTAATATATATATCTTCGTATAATCCTACATCTTCATTAAAGATACCATTTGGAATAAAGCTTCCATCCCATTCTCTGAAAATCTCATCTATGTTAGAACCTTTAAAAAAAGAAGAATCTATATACTCCGCTTTAATTTTAATATCTTCATCTATTTTAGAAGAATACAGATATAATGCTTTAGTATTGCGTTCTTGAACAAAATAGGAAAATAACTGACCTCCATCTTCTAACATCTTATTTCTCTCATTTGAATACTCTATTCCCCAGGTTTTGCATTCTATCATGGCATAGGTACTTCCATATATGTCTTTTAATAATATATCTAGCCTTCCTTTTTGCTTGTGTCCTAAAGGCCAAGTTTTCTCAAGCTCAATGTTTTGTGGTTTATATCCCTTTTTTATCAATCTTATAACACATTCTAGCACTACTAAGTTTTCTGGTTTATCTAGGTTTGTAATACCCCTATGATGTAGAGTAATTTTATCACCATAATCAATTCTTAACTGTTCATCTACTAAATTGACATTTATAATGTATCCATCTCTAAATTTATATTCGAAACAGCCGTCATATTCTTTAAATCCGAGTATAAGAAGTTCTTTGCTCATATCTACACACTCCTTACTTTTTGCATATATCAAATTGTATCACAACCCGAACATATGGTCAATATGCTATTTTATTCTACCCTCTTCTGTAAGTAAAATTAATAGTCAACCCCATTATAATGGAATTGACTATTATAATAAATATTCTTTATATTAATCTATTTTGCCAGTTCATATAAAGCTTGAGCAAATATTTTAGTTATCTTCATTAAATGTTCTATAGATATATATTCATCTTTCTGATGTACTACATCTGGTTGCCCTGGGAACATTGGGCCAAAGGCCACAGCATTTTCCATTGCCCTAGCATAGGTTCCCCCACCTATGGTAATAGGTTCACTATTTACATCTCCTGTTTGTTTTCTATATACTTCCATCAATTTTTGAACTAAAAAATTGTCCTTTGAAACATATAAAGGTTTAGTATCTCCCTTACCTTCCACTAACTCAACTTTTGTTTGTTCAAGATTTTTTCTTATTCCATCGTACACTTCTTTTGAACTGCTCTTGATTGGATATCTAACATTTATAGTTAATACAATTTTATCTTCTTCCAGCTTTATAATCCCTGGATTGAAATTTAGCTTACCTGACACATCATCTTCAAAGCCACAACCCATACCTTCTCCATAATGCTTAAATCCAATTCTTTCATTATAGATATTGAAGAAATCACATAAATCACATTTTCCTTCAAAAATATATCCTAGTACTTCCATCAAATAAGATACGGCATTTTCTCCTTTTTCTGGGGTACTTCCATGGGCTGATATTCCCTTTGCAATAATTTTAATAGTATTATCTATGGTTTCCAATGATATTGGAAGGCCCTTTTCTTTCATAAAATCTTCAACTTTATTTAATAATCCCTTTGAATCATTTGTTTCTAAAATTGCTTCTGCATGATCTGGCACCATATTGGGTGCATTTCCTCCCTTTAAATCTAATAACTTAATCCCACAACATTCATTTGAGTTTAAGGGTTGGACCAAATCAAATACTATAATCCCCTTTTCACCATGGATAACAGGGAAGTCTGCATCAGGAGTAAAGGCCATTGTTGGTGGTTTCTCATGTTTAAAATAATAATCCATACATCCCCATCCAGTTTCCTCATTAGTACCAAAGATTATTCTAACCTTTCTATTAAGAGGTACTCCTGATTCTTTTAAAGCCTTCATAGCATACAGTGTTGCTATTGCAGGCCCCTTATCATCTACTGTACCCCTACCAAATATTTTTTCATCATGGATTTCTCCTCCATAGGGTGGATAAGTCCAGCCTTCACCTTCAGGAACAACATCAAGATGAACTAATACCCCTACAGTCTCTTCACCTTCACCAAACTCTGCATAACCAGCGTAACCTTCTAGATTTTTGGTTTTAAATCCTAATTTATTGGAAAGTTCTAAAGCACATTCTAAAGCTTTATATGGTCCTTCTCCAAAGGGCATTTTCGGCACTGGAGTTTCTTCTACAGATTTGATCCTCACTATTTCTTGAGTTGAATTAATAATTTTTTCTTTATAACTATCTATCAAACTATTAAAATCCATTCCTTTCACCTCTCCTTTCCTGTCTAATACTATTATACCTTTGTTCATATTTTCATACAACTTTAATATTTTTCTTTTATATAAATTTGATTAAATGGTTACACTAACCTTAGAATATCGTAAGAGGTGGGGATAAATTGAAAAAGAAAAAAATAATATTTTTATTTTTAGTATTAGGGTTGATTGCATCCTTTATACTCATGTATGACACATTTTTCCCTACTGTATATTTTTCTTCTTTTAAAATGGGAGATAAATTTACAGTATGGTTGATAACCTTAATATTATCTATCCTCTATATCAATATGGATACAAAACCACAGCTGGTCCCCTCTGTATTATCTATAGAAAAAGATGCAAGCAGGGACAAAGATAAGTCAGATATATCCTTTAAAGATGTGGCAGGATTAGAGGAAATTAAAGAAGAATTACAAGAAACAATTGATTTCATCAACAATTCTATAAAATATAAAAAAATGGGAGCAAAAATACCTAAGGGCATATTGTTCCATGGTCCACCTGGTACAGGCAAAACTTTACTGGCCAAAGCAGTAGCCGGTGAAACTAACTCTACTTTTCTCTATGCGTCAGGATCAGAATTTGTAGAGAAGTATGTGGGCGTAGGAGCCAAAAGGGTGAGAACCCTTTTTGAAAGAGCAAAGAAAGAAGCTCCAAGCATTATCTTTATTGATGAAATTGATGCCATAGGAACAAAAAGAAATCTAGAATCCAATAACGAAAAAGATCAAACCTTAAATCAACTTTTAGTAGAAATGGACGGATTTAATACTAATGAAACAGTG
>Ga0265293_10006284_pt1 | contig 19148 bp, 25 predicted proteins | sample Munlanlewell138R_FD_192505 | JGI IMG/M metagenome (GOLD analysis project Ga0265293, IMG submission 192505) | Leachate microbial communities from a municipal landfill in Southern Ontario, Canada - Leachate well 138R | ecosystem: Engineered > Solid waste > Landfill > Unclassified | place: Canada... | reverse complement strand
TATCGTCAACAAAGAAGTCGGCGGAGGACTGTCTATCCCCACCGTTAAAATACCTAAAATGCGCCTCGGCATCAGCGCCCTTGTTTTTATTTCCTGTATCATGGATTACAATATACTGCGGTTTTTGATTTCGTTTGGTTTTGTTATATGCAATTTGCTTTTTATTGATTGTCATTGCTATCCTCCTTCAGTTTGGCAAGAGCATCCTTTAGTGCCTTTGGTAAAGGCAAACCCAAAGCACCCCAGTTTTCGAGAATTGAAAATCCCTCGTTTGCAATATAGTAAGTAATTGATGCTACTCTGAAAATCACCGTTTCTCCAACCATAAGTGTGTCAAGCTGCGTGGCAAGCGCCACAATCAGTAAGATGCCTAACTTTTTTACACCGCCAATGTAAAACTTGCTTGAGGTAAACTCCTTGTTTGCCCATGCCTTAATAAACCCGCTGATAAAATCAATTGCGATTAAAATCAAAAGGACAGCCATCAGACTGTCCATTCCACCGAAAACATATGCCGTAAAACTTGCAATGCCTCCGTATAAATATTTTAGTTTATCCATCAAATCATCCCTCCTTATAATGCTTTGTTCAAAACTCAAAATTGCGACTGTAGGAATTTTGAGTTTCCTCTTTGCATTTCAACGAAGTGAGGGAAATCCCTCACGAGTTATAAATCTGCAAGTAGCTTTCACCCGCGTTAGTATTGTTGTAATAGTGTGTAAGCGATATATAATAAAGGCTCCCGCTGTTTAGTGCGAAAGCCTGAGAATAAAAGTAACCGCTTGACATTTGGTTGAAACCGCTGTCATACAGCCGAATTTCATGGTCACCGCTGATATGTTTTTGCTTTATGCGATACATTGCTGTTTCACTTGGAGTAAATTCAAACAGTTTCATCTGCTCGGATGTTGATGTAAAGTACCCCGAATACACTTTTGGCAGCGATACAAGAGCGCCGTCCACATTGGCAAAGATCTCCTTGACCTTTGTCAGCGTGCCGCCTATGTTGACAAACACCTCGTTTAAAGCTTGTTCGATACCGTATCTGTTTGGGAAAATACCGTATTGAAATTCCCCTGATGCAAGGTCTGAGGTTGTTACGCTTTCGCTAATGGTCAGCTGTTCAACGCCAAACCAACTCTCCCACGCCCTGCTGCTGCCGGGGTTTGAGGAGGGCACTACTGAAAACTGGGTAATGTTGTAGTTTGGAACATCTGTGTCTATGGTATATAGTCCGTCACTCGGCATAGTAAAACTTAATATATTTGTCCAGCCGCCGCTTTGGCGATAGACCTTAAAATCCCACGAGCGGTTAAACACTGTCCCCGAACCTGTATTTTCAACATCAACCTCCACTTTGATATGCTTTACACCGGGAACGACATTGTTAAAAACCATGGGATAGGTGTAACACCCATTTAGCGTAATTCTGTTTTCCGACCACTTGTTGCCGTATTTCGCATTTTCTCTATATCCGCAGTAGGGATAATCGTACCCAAATGATATTGTTCTGCTCATAATTAAAACACCCTCAGCAAAACATCACCATTTGAAGTAGCGGGAGGGGTAGAACCCGAAGTCCAAATAACGATATTTCGTACCTGTTTTGTGGAATAGGCTGTGTTGCTCTGCGCTGTAAGCATGGCGTTCATGGTAGTTGCAGTATTCTTGCCAACAAAATTAGTATCCACATAGCTTTTATTTGCAATATCGTAGGATTCAGAGGGACTTTGAATTTTCGCCCTACCATAGCTATCCCGTAGAACAAGCCGTCCTGCCGTATAATCATTTGTGGCATAGTCCAGCTTTTGCTTGTCCCCGGCGCTCATAAAGCCGCTTGATGCCACCGTTGCGTTAGCATGACTGCCGCTTTGGATATGATTTTTACAATCCTCCAAAGTAACTGACGGGTCAGTGTACCAGCTGGCTTTACCCGTGATTGCCTTGATACGATTGGCAAGCCAACCGAGCACAATTGCAATTTTACCCTTTGAAACTGATGACGGAGCAGTATTTGCTGATATGGTAGGGGTCAATAGTTCATCTAAAGTATCAAAGTTTTCATTCAGCACCGCAACATCAGCGTTCTCGTTATACAGCGGTTTTTTAAATCCATAATTTGTTGTTGTTTTCGGCATATTTCCTACCCCCTAAACCAAATCAAAACTTTATCCTCTGCTATCCGTTTTAGCACAGGGTACCCATTATTAACTGACTTTACTGCAATGCCGCCCTCGCCGCATCTGCACAAATCCCCTGATTTTAAGGTGCCGTCATCGTAGACAATCAGTTTTCCAAGAACACCCACCGTTGCCCATTCGGGGCGATTTTGCCTTGGAACATATTCCTGCGCGCTGTCCCAATCAGGATTTAAAATGGGCTGACGCTCGGTATGTTCCTGGGTGATAGTATTTCCCTCGGCGTCTTTTTCCTCGGGGATAACCACATCGTGATACTGTACCCTGCCGAAGTCATCCGTCACAAACTTTCCCTGCCAGTGCATTTCACCGCTGTCGCCTATGATGGCAGGCATTGCCGAGATAATACCGATAGGGTTATCAAAATCATCAGTCTTTACAATCTTATCCTCAATCAGTTTCACAAAATATCCCGCCCTGTCCTCACCGTCCGGATTGCCGTCCTGCCATTCAAAGAACTCTGCATAATCGGCGCAGGGTGAGGACAGTGTTCCGTCTGTGTGGATATCCCCGTTTTGTAGCATTTTTATTGCCAAGCCTTGGGCAGCAAGTGAAGTACCGTTGGCAAGGCTCCATGAATACTCCCCCGGACTTGCACCGTATCTGCCATATACTGTTGCACCGGCATGGGCAGCAATTGTGTATAGCCCGTGTGCTTGTGTGTATGAGCCTCCTGCCATGCCATATCCGCTGGCAAGGTTGTATCCGTTGGCTTGTTCAATCCTAAAAACATATCCATCGCTAATCAGAGCCTCACCATAACCGCCCCAGCCGAGGCTTGCACTGCTTGACAGATAAATCGTCTGCCCCGATACACTTACTACATCCGCCACGGTGTGTATGATTGTATTTCCGTTATTTCTATATCGAACCAGCACCTTGTTTCCGGCAAGCCCAGAAAGATTTTCACCAACTGCGGCAGTCAGTGTTTTTGCGGTGCTGGACATTGCTATGCATTTTATCGCCCTGCCCGCTGTTCGGGCATAGTTAAAAGCGGCAGCGTAGTACCCATAACAATTGCTGTTGTTAAACGCAGAGGAGTAAGATTGATGTGCCGATGCCGAGTTTGCGGCAAAACAACTCTGGCTTACCGCTGACGAGCCGTTGCAGGCAAATGAACTGGAGCCCTGTGCATTTCCGCTGTTTACCGCCGCACCTGATGAGCCTGACGCATTGCCGTAGTTTGCAGTAAAACTGTTCGTTCCGCTTGAACTTCTGCCCATGGTGACCGAGCCGTTACCGTTTTTCTTGTATTCCTCGCTCAGCACATAAAAGTTTGAAACACTTATATAATCCAAAATCGTATGCACATTGTCGGGAGGGTCACTGGATAACGCCATATCAGCTAAAGCAATGTATCCATTTGTCATATTTACCTCTGTAATGGTTGTGAGGTATTTCCCCGTTTCAAAGCTAACACAATTATACCAATCACTATCGCACCATGATTGATATATATTTACAACAACCCTGTCTCCCACTTTAACATTAAAACTAACATTATCTCCCGAATAGATGTAAAAATATATTCTCTTTAAAGATACATCCACCGATTCAAGGTATACATCATCCATATCCGCCCATATTGTTTTATTTGAGCCGATGACAAGATGGTTATCGCCAACAATGATGTTTTTCGTGCCGATAATCTTGTTCCCGTTACCCAATATGATATTGTCACCGCCGATTACGGTGTTGTCCTCGCCCTCCATAAAAATCTGCTCGCTTGCCGAACTGCTCCCACCGCATGCCAATACTTCATTGATTGCAGATACAATTTCCTTTGCATTGGTCTGCAGGTTTGCCACATCGCCCACATCGTTAAATGTCGCAAGACCTATATCACTTGGTTGTATTTCTGCCATTTACACTACCTCCCTCGCATATGCTCTGTTTTCGTTCCAGATGACGATGCCGTTTCCACCGTCACCGCAGTAATATGGAATGTCATCAATTATTCTAAGATTGTTTTTCACTTCAAAGGTTAAAAGGTTTTCCCATGAGTATGTTTTTACCTCGCTCCAAACAGACAGAGTGTCCAAAACATCCTGCCACAGACGGTAAGTGAAGATGTATTCCACCGCCAAATGGGCGGGCTTAATATCTTCAATCACCTTTTGTATGTCGGCAAGATTGTACGGCACACCCCGCTTGCTCATAAACTTTACTTCAAACAGGTAATCCCCTGCGTGTTCGACTATTTCAATTTCGCCGTTTACAAAAGATGCCGCTACATTTTTAACCATTGACTTGGTGACAGTGCCCGTGCCGCGCAGCCGGGATAAAACCCTGCCCCGTCTGGTTTCGATGTCAGCCACATTATCAGGGGATAAACCAACATCAGCCTCATGCTTTGATATGTCTTTATCGGTCAGCAATACAAAAAACTGATTTTCCGTAAGCTGTACTTCTTGTTTTAACCTCTCATACTCTGACTCCAAAGAATCAAACAAGTTACTCATTACCTTGGATTTTGCATAGTATGACGGCAGATATTTACGCAACGGTAATCACCCCCAACACAGGCACTGATGTTTCAGGCACCGATATATTTGAGGTAGCGCCGTTTACCTTTAAATTGCTGTAATCAAGCACTTCTTCCACACTTAAAATACAACCGCCGATTTGAGCATAGGAAATGTATGTTCCCGCAAAGGTGTTTTTCTTTAAATATGAAGAAGCAGCCTCGGTTATCTTTTCCGTTGCGGTTTCTGTTGTTACGCCGTTTGCCAGGGTTAGGGAAACCGATATGTTGATGGTCAAAGGCACTGCGCTTTCCACTGTAATCGCCGCACCGATCGGTCTGCTTTCCTCTATGTGCGCTGCAACCTCTGAAATTAAATCTTCGCTTGCAGTTTGCTTGTCGGAGTTTATGATAATGACTTTTACCGTACCGTTGCCGTTCCAAAGGGGCAGGCATTTTGCATCACCCACGCCGCTGACTTCTTTTGCCCACATGACATAGTGGTATTTACTGCCGCTGGTAGAGGGAAGGGATACCTTTTCAAAATATCGCTCACGCAGTTCATCATCACGTTCCTCGTCAAATCCTCCGCTTGTAGAAGAGGTATTTGTAACCGATATTAATCCGCTGATTGTAACGGGGAACCTATTTATTGCGCCGATTGGCACATTACCGGCTTTGCCGGGTGTGTCGCAAACAATATTGACAGTCACATTTCCCGTGCTTTCAATATATTTTGTTTGTGTTACCGTAAAAACAAGGGTATCCGATGTCACTTTATCACCGCTTGATATTACGGCACCCACATTACCCAAAACGGTAACAGTGCCGCTTGCATAGGTAGCAGCTTTTCGGGTTAATCCTTGCTCGGCTACCTTTTTGTCAAGGGATTCACCTTTTGCAGTTGCGGCAAAACCGTTTAATAAGATTTCGGATAACTTTGTATAAATCCCTTCCAGTTCCATTGCCAGCGGCTTTTGCGTGTCATAAAAAAAAGAGCCGACCGATTTGTCGAACTCCGAGGATATATTAGAGAGTAACCGTGACAGTATTTCTTCCTGTGTCATTTGTTTCTACCTCCAAACTGACTGTAATTCCGCTTTTGGTACGCAGCAGAGCAAAGTTTGAAATTGCCTTTATATTTGGGTTTTGCAAAAGAGCATCTTCAATTTCCCGTTTCAGTTCCGATTCCACAAAAGATATGGGGTAGTTGCTTCCGATGATTAAATCTTCCAAATGGCAGCCGTAATCTGTATCCGAATAAATTTTAAACCGTCCTTTTTCAGTGCGTAGGATTTTTTCAATCCACATGGTTATATCATCTGTTTCAACCAACTTTCCGTCTTTAACAACAAAATCACCATTAGAAAAGTCAAATAAAAAGGAGCGTGATGTCCGCTCTGAATTGTTACCGTATTCAATTATTATATTTTCTTCTACTTTGGGAAACATCACATCACCACCCCGATTACTATAAATTTTTGGCTGTCGGCATAAGGTAATAAAACAACTTCCTTGCCGAGATTAATATATTGCCCATCCTCATTAGTCTTCATTAAATCAATACAGCTTTTTATATGAGCGGAGGTTAAAATCACCTTATCCCCAAGCCGTATTTTTATATTGGGTAGTTCAATTATTGTTCCGATAACAGGTGAATAGCCATCTGAATTCTCTCGCTTTTTCAGCATTTTTGCAAGTTCTGTTATACCGTTTATATCAATCACCTCCGAAAATGGGCGTGAAAAAAGACGAGAACCTAAGTAATCGTCTTTTTTGTGTTGCCCCTATTTTTGCATTGCCTTTATGGGTAATATGGATTAGGCTTAAAAAGCAGGATAACCAAATCAACAATTACACCTATTCCAAAAATACCGCCCGTGCAAAGATATACTATCCCTAATAGTACCCTGCCTTCATAAAACTTATGTATTCCTAATACACCAAAAAACAGACATAGGAAAAATGATACCCATTTGCTTTTTGCCATTTTGCTTCTCAACTCCGCACTAAAATTTTATTTGTGTTATAGCTATGGATTAAACTTACACTCCGCAAGAAAGATAACTTTTATGTATTTTCACTATCGGGATCCTTAGAAAAACTCTTAAATATATCCATGATAATATTTGATATGGATTTTTTGTCTGTATTTTCAGTAATTGTACTCATAGCCATTTTTACTTTTTCTATAAATTGCAAGGATAATCTTGATTCTATTACATTTGTAACCCAGTCAATATCCTTAATGCTTTTTTTGCCTAAATGCACTTGCTCAAATGCATATATTGAACCTTCGCCAATAGCCGCCACAATACTTCCGGCAATAATTGCATTCAAAATGCTTGCACCTAAATTTACTCCCGGAATAGCTTTTAGGGCATTTATTGCAGATTTTGCTACCATGCTAACAGTTCCAACTTCAACAATAGAATTGAGAAACCTCTTTGTGTCCTCATTGTTTTTAATTCCATATATTTTAGCAATAGCATTAACCACGGCTATTTCTACCGGTGCAAGGATTAAAGCATCAGGGAATGGCACTGGAACGGCTCCAACCACTACCCCTGCCGTGGTTGCCACTCCTGTTACACCGTGAGCTAAGGCTCGTTTTCTGTTAAGTTTAAATGTAGAAATGTCAAGTTTCGCAGCTTCCATTCCTTCCGGCATCAATTCATTTGTCGCATCTATGAGTTCAGTAATTCCCTCGGGTCCTGCATAAGCACTATCATTTAAAACAAATGTAGATGCAACAACAGGAATAACCTTATGCAAGTTTTTCGAATAATATTTTTGCTTGGCAAACGCATTATTAACCATTGCAATATTGTCTTCCCTTTCGGGAACGGAATAAGATTTGGTTATTACAACGATTACCGGAACTGATTTCCACATTGAAGTGGCTTTTGAAAGGTCTTTGATAACGTTAGGGAATAATTTGCGAGAAGTTCCTTCCACACAAAACCAAATAACATTAATTTGGCTGTCTTCATGTCCTTCCTTTGCACTGTTCTTTGACCATTTTTTAACCGCATTAATGGCATTGGACTTTTTAATAAAGGTAGGTTCAAATCCAACTGTATCTATTATGCGAAAAGGAAGGCTTTCACTTTCGTATATAGTTAGTTTATCCGTTGTTCCTTCTGTTCCCCATCCTACTTTTGCTTTTTCTTCGCCCAAAACAGCATTAACTAAAGTTGATTTGCCGACGCCTGAATTACCTACAACTAATACATTCCCTCTCTCCATAGTGTGCTATCTCCTTTTTATTTTAGTTAAGAGCGAAAACCATACATTTCGCCTCTAAATAGTCCTTGTAAATTTTGCGTGGCTAATCTGTATCACTATAATTTCTGCTTTATATTACTTACTATAACAATATATCACAAAATATTCTAAATGTCTATCGATAAACTATCCAATTTTTTGCAAATCGAGTTTAGCATAATGTATACCGCTTTTTATACTATGGTTACTGCCCTCAATAATATAATTCACCCCATCAACTCCCAGCATATATCCCGCTCGTGTATAGCTGTCCACCGCTTCTATGATTTCAAATGAGTGGTTTTCCTTGGGTTTTGAAAGTTCTGAAAGTTTCTTATTTGCCACGGTATTTGCATTTTCCTTTTCAGGGTCAATTTTTACAACTTCCTGAAGCAGTCCATATTTTGATATGTTTTCATCATCCTTTAAAGTTGCCCGCACTGAATAGTTCCCATCCTTTTCAGTAATAACCTTGACGCTGTTTTTCATATCCTCAATGGAAACCGAATGAGATACATTCCCCCGGAGCGATGGTGAGTAAATCAGGTGCGTATTTGGTGATAGACGAAATTCAGGATAAGCATAAATACTACCTACCGCATATATTCTAAGTCCTTTTGGGGTAACGTCAAGGTTATACCCGCCACCGCAGAGTCCAAGAATGTCTTTTAATATATCCGATATCGTTTTATCAAAATATATCTTTGTAATCTTTTTTGTAAGGTCAGGAATGCTGTCAATCTCAATGTTAAAATCACTGCACACCTTGCGGATTGCCTTGTATGCAGGCATGGCGTTAAACTGGTATGTTTCTTTGGACTTGTTAAGATACCAGCCAAAGTCGCACACTGTGTATTCGTTAACATTTTCGTCCCCGTCATCAACGGACAGCACAATGCCCCTGAATATTTCCGTATTGGTATAAAGCCGAATAATACTGCCCTCTTTGGGCAAATATATATTTGTATGCTTTGCATCACTTTTTGCCATATCAAAACTCATGGTGGTGGCAAGTTCATCTATGGTATTTTGCCATGATAAATTTCCAACGGCAGGGGTTATATCAACCCCGTCAGCAAATAGTTTCATACAGTGTTCACCAGCCTAAATTCAGATAAAGTTAGGGTATAATATAAGTCTCCGTCTTTTTTTACCGAATACTCAAAATCATCCACACAGCACACCATATTAATAGGCGTTTCGGTGATAATCAGCCTGATGGGATACTTTGCCTCAATCCATTTGTCAATGATATATACATACTCAAAACCTTTGTATGACCTGTCTTTTAGGAAAGGATAATCACGCACGGGGAAAAAGCTCTCTATAACAATACCTTTTAATCCCGGCTTGCCGATTAACTTTAATTCGCCCAGCGATACAGTTTCAAAAACCTCGTTATTTTGCGGTTTGGTTATTGTAAATTCTGCAGGTAGAACGGGCAGGCATAAAACCTGCTCCCTGTTATTTACACTTAAATATATGTCCACACAATTACCTCCCGTTACAGATTAGCAAGCGCCAATTTTAGTTTCGGCACAACCTCGTCCACAATCTCCTCTGCTGATTTCCCGTCTGCATATACATTGATAGTGATGTTGTTTTCCGTCTTATTCGCAGTCCTATCAAGCGGGGTAACCTTTGCTCCTGCATTTAAACTTAACAGTTCAGGTCCTTTTTCACCTACGATAACAGAACCCGCGCGTCTAACAATACCGCCCTGGGCAAGCATGGGGATTTGAGGTATTGGAATATGCGGAATGGCGGGAATACCAATCTTTCCGCTGATGGAATTTACTCCATCAATCATACCGTTAATCCCGCCGATGAATTTGCTAATGAGACCATTCATCCCGCTTATAATCAAGTTTACAAAACCCTTAAACCCGCCGCCGAAAGCATCAATCTTTGCTTTAAATGCATCCCACATCCCCAAGAAGAAATTGCGAAATGGTTCGCACTTATTCCATAGCAAGATAAATGCCCCGACAATCAGCCCAATCCCAAGTACAATCCAGCCGATGGGGCTTGCGTAAAATGCGGCATTTAGCAGCCACTGCCCTGCGGTCAGCGCACCTGTTGCGGCTACCTGCACCCATGTAGCGGCGGAGTGAACGCCTTTCACAATCGCATCTTTGGCATACAGTGCAATTAAAATTCCCGTCTCAATAATATCTTTAGTGCGCCAAATGGAATATGCAATTTCAACACCGAGCGCCCCCGACTTTGCCGCCTTCCAAAGATTGACCGCACCCGTCCAAATGGCAGTTGTCGTTGCTACAATCTTTGTCCATGTGTTGGTTATAATCAGCGCCGCTTTGTATGCAAGCACCGCATTTGTAATTCCCCAAACAATGGGTCCTATTTGCTCCCAGTTATCTTTGATGTAGTTATACAGTTCGGTTGCCTTTTGGATAACAGAACCCACCGCATCAACCACTAATGGCAGTCCCACATCTTTTAACCAAATAAGGGTGGGCTTTGATTTTTCAAAGGCACTGTATAAAAACTCTTTCACGTCAAGGAGTACGGTTTTTAGTGTTTTAAACTTTGGCATATTGCGTTCTACCGCAGAGCGGATATTGTTAAATGCCGATACGCCGTATTCCCAAACTGTGGTGAACACCTTTTTTGTAGGTTCAAGGGCGTTCTTTTTAAACCAATCAATAGAAATCTGAATTTTATCTATGGCTGAAACAACCATCTTTCTTATAGCGGGTATTTTAGTATTCGCCCAGCCCGCGAATCTACCGAGTAGCGGTAGCATTTTCTCTCCCAGTTCCTGTTTCATATCGGTCAGCGTATTTTTAAGCCGCACAAACTTACCTTCATCCGTTTCCGCAAATGCCGCCGCCATGCCCTCCCAGCTTTCGGCAATAATGTCGTTGATAACAGCGACCTTTGCCATATCGGTGCCGTTTTCAAGGATTTTCTTTTGCGCATCGGTTACTTCAAATCCCTTTTTGGTCATAGAGTCATAGGCTCCCGTTGTCATTTTGGCAAGGGCTGTCATGTAGTCTGTTAATTGCATGGTGGTAAGCTCCACTCCGCCCGACATACCCGCCGCATAGTCGGTTACCGTTTTCATAATGCTTTTAACAGCCGTTTCATCGGTGAAAAAAGTAGCCGCCTCGGCAGCGGCGCTTGTTATGGCGGTACTGCTGTAAATTGTGGATTTGGAAAGTTCAGCAGCATAGTCCTTTATATTTTGCGATGCGCCATCACCATAACCCATGCTTGAAAGGGTGACATCAAGCTGTGTATAGACACGGGTTTGCTCTTTTGCAAGTTCCAGCGCCTCTTTGCCAAAGGCAATCGCCTGCCGAAAACCAAGATAAGCGGTCACAACTCCCGCTGCTTTTTTGGCAAGAGAGGAAAGTTCACCGCCGAGTGATTTGGATTGGGCGCCCATTTTCTTAAGAGAGCCTGTGGCGTTAACGGTAGAGTTTTTAAGATTGTCCGTGCCCTTTACGGCATTTTTAATGCTCGCAATAAAGCCACCGTCTTTAATTGAAAGGGTAGCCCCTATATTTTTCTTAGCCATTAACGCTCACCTGCCAATGCTTTAAATTTCTCATGTTCTTCCTCGATAAAAATCTCATAAGCGGATTTATAGAACATTTTCTCCGAGAGTGATAGATTTATGATATTATCCGGTGTAATTCCTCTGTTTAAAAAGTGACAGAGCATGGCAAGTTCCCCGTCACTTTTTATTAGTTTTTTATCTCGTCAACCGCCTTAACACCGTCCACATATCCTGCAAGCTTTAGGCATTCCACCGCAATCTGCGGAATTTCCCCCACATCAAATACCTTTTCTACTATCTCCAAAGGCTCAACGCATTCATAGGCATCCTGCAGCTCTTTTGATTTTAAGTTCGGTTCTGTAACGCAGGAGTACACCATATATGCGTCCCCGTTATCCATGTCCTGCGCATCACGGGCAAGAGCGGATGTGGGACTTTCAATGGTAATGATGCCGTCAAGGGATTTTACATAAAGAGAGCCTGCTTTCTTTTGTTTTTTTGATTCCAGCTTTTGCTCTTTTCTGCGCAAAAGTTCATCAAGGGTTATTTTAGTATGTTTGTCCATGTCTTTCTACCTCACCTTCACTAAATCCGGAAAATCAAAATCGGTAAACCCGCCGCTGAATTCCTCTTCCAAGGTTTTGGAGCTTTCAAAACTCATCAGCACCAAATCAGAAAACCAGCAGTTATTTAAGACAAGTCGCTCACTGCCATAGGCATCGGGATCAGAAAGTTTTCCTATTAACTGACAACGAATATCCCTGCCCTGTTTTATCGCGTTTGCAAACTTTATCTGCCCGCGGGAGAAGATTTTCTTAATGGTAAAGGAAAACTCTCCCGAATACCCTGTCATCTTAGAATCGCTTGCCATCTGCATGGCAAAGTCCAAATCTTCACGCTCAAGCTTTAGCTTTGCCTCAAACTTTGAAACTTCGAATATGGGCTCACCGTCCCAATAAATCATGCCCCATTTGCCGTTCATCACACGAGGGGCAGTAGGTTTTTGTGCCATTTATCTCACCGCCTTAATTCATATATATTGTAAATTTCAAATCTTCCACAGCGTCCTGAATTTGAATATTCGCCTTAACAAATACATTGGTTCCCGTATTCGCCGTTTTAATCTTTTCCTCGTCCCAAGAGGAAATATCACGTGTCAGCTTAAGCCATGCGGCAGTTGCCTTAATGTCAATCTCCGCTTTGTTTTCAAATTTATCGTAAAGAACCCCCAAATCCGCAAGGTCTTTTAAATATTTGTTCACCGCCGCAAGGAAGATAATCTTGTTATCGTAGCTGTTTTCCACTTTGCCGATAAAGTCATCTTCAAAGGTAGAACGAATATCGTCACGGAGCATATCCGCCGCCTCTACAATTTTTATCTTCTTAAAGTCCTCGCCAAAGCTGTCTGTTAGGGTAGTGAGGGAATTGACACCCCGTGCAATCTTTATCTTTGTGCCGTCATTTATTAGGAGCAGTTTGCCCGTGTCAATATCGGTGTTTGGGTTTTCACTTTCGGTAATTGCCTCTACTTCGGGAAGGGCATAATATGTGGCGCTGCGGTTTAGCGGCAATCCTGCCAACACCCCCGCAATTCGAGGACAGTATTCCGCCGCGGTATAGGTCTTTGAGCCGACCTTGATTCCGCCTGTTGCAAAGTTTACAATCCCGTCACTGTCCGCCGCCGTATCGGCAAGGACCGCTTTAAAGGTTTTATGATAATCTTTCCGCTGCTCCTTAATCCAGTCGGCAACAGCACCCGTCTCGCCGCTTTGAAGTGACGGAATAGTAAGCCAGCTCCACTTTTTGTTTTTAAGCCGTGTAAGAGCGGTGTTTATATCTCCGTCATTTGCAATTCGTTCCACAATAACGGCTGACGGGCTGCCAAGGAAAATCTGCGATAAAAATGCAAGATTGGTTGCCGTATAATGGCTTTTTGTAACCTCGCTTTCGCTTGTATAGGTTTTGGTATCAAAGGTTGAGGTGTTATCCTTTAAGATAACGGCAACAATTCCCCTTTCACTTCTTGACACCAAAGTTTCTGCCAATGTTTGAAACTGAATCAGTATCTTAGGAAGTCCCATAACTGCTTTTCACCTCCACATTTAGTTGTTTCATTTTTGGATACTCCGTTTCTTTTGTACCCGTTTCCTGCATAAAACTGATTTCAAAATATGCTGTTAAAGTGATTTTATCGGTATCAAATGTAATTTCGTCAGCGGACAGGAACCTGTCTTTTACGGGAATACTGTCATAAAAGAAAATATCTTTGAGCCGCTCGGACATAGCAAGCATTTCTTCTCTGGTTTCAATTTCAGAATGGTAAGTAAGTTCTATCCCCACCGTTACCGTTTCATAGTTTTTATTTTGCTTTGATACCGACACAGGCAGCACATCTATAAAAAATGCAGGTTTTGTATAGCCCTGCGACACTTCATTTGCTACAACGGTGTGTCCGTATTTGGTAAGCTTTGCGGCAATCGCCGTTTGTATATCCGAAAGTGTAATCATACTTCCACATCCTTTGTCAGTTCATCAAGCAGCTTTTGGGCAGATTTTTCAAAAGCGCTCTCCATTTCCTTGACCGTGCTTTCTATCATTTTCTTGCCCTCTACCCGTCCTTTGGACTCTATGCCTCGCACGGCACGCTGAAAAGTATTAAGCTTTTTGCCCTTACGGCGGGTACTGCCGCCCCGGACAATCTCATGCCCCTGCTCCACCAAATGAGCATGGCGCGCAGTTGACTGCCACCGCACAACACGAGTATTCCCATACTTCTTCGGCTTTTTAACCCGCCAACTGCCCCTTAACTTTTTTGTTTTGCCTATGGGTGTTTTTGCTCTTGTTCTTGTCGATGCTGTTTTGGCAAGCGCCATCAGCATGGCATCCGTTTTGTCGGGAAACTTCTGCTCCATTTTGTCAAATGCTTTTTTCAGCTCGTCAAAGCCGAATACATCATCGTTACTCATAATCATCACCGCTAATATAATTTTGCAGAGTATTTAAATCCACCTCTGCTGCTATAATTTGCAGTTCCTCGTGGCGCTCGTCTATGTCAACAACGGATAGGATTTCAAATTCTTTATTATCATACAAAATCCGCATCTCAGGGTCTATCTTCCTGAAAAACCGCGTGGATATTTTGTAGGTAACATCAACCCCCATTTCCCTGCTTTTAACAGGGGATACAAAGGCGGCAACGGAGTATTCTTTTAGGGCAAGTTTGTGAGCATAGGGTCTTCCATCAGCATATACAAGGATTGCATTTCCATCTGCATCACGGGTTAAATATACCTTTTCACCTTCCGTCTGCAGGGGCAAAGGCAGATAGGGTTTAAACGGCTTGTAGCGCGGAACTGTTTCACCCATACTGTTCGTTAGGATATCTGTCGGTTGCAGAAAAATAATTCTGTGCCGTAGTTTTGAAAAGTCCATTAAAATGCCTCCTTACGATAAAAGTCCAAAAGCCGAAATACCACATCGGGGACAGGCTCGCCGTCCCGCTTTTCATAAAAATGCGCAATAACAATCAGCATTGCCTGTTTTATGCTCTCGGGCAATATTTCCGGTAAACTGTGGCGCAGATAGTTTTCAGCCATTTCTCGTGAGAGCAGGATGAGTATGTTTACATACCCATCCTCCTCAGTGTGGTCAATCCGCAAAAACTCTTTTGCCTCTGCAAGGGTTATCATTCCAAATACCTCGGCTTTGTCTGCACCGCATAAATGGCACCGGGTACGGTGGAGGACGTCACCTTTGCGGTTTTAACGCATACCCTGTCATATCCCGCCTTTGCAAGCATGGTGTCTGTTACACTAATAATTGCATATTTGCTCTTGCCTGACGCTCCGCCGATGGTAAAGGTTGTGCCTGCCGCAGTTTTTTCGGTTAACTCTGTATCGCCGGTAACAGCATACATAAACGGGATTGCCTCCGCAGTACCGCTTGCACCTGCCTTTCCTTCCACCGTAATGGTGGTATCTCCCGTATCGCCCTCGCCGCTTGCCACGACAAAGGTTACCTGCTGGTAATTTGTAAGTTCCACGAACGCTCCCGTGATTGCCGCGCCGAAGATTGCCCCCGGCACGGAGATGGGTGTAATTTTCCCTAAAGTATCTATACGCATATAAAATCCTCCTTATCTTGCCCCTAAGGTTACAAAGGGTGAAAGGGTGCTGTTTGTACCTTTGTAGGGCGTTATGGGTTTATTCCAAATGGGTTGCCCGTCCACACGGTAGATAAAACGAAAAACGCTCTCGTCATACAAAAACCGTACATGAATGGAGCTTGCGGCATTAATGCCGCCCTTGTCAATGAGTAGATATTGTGACATATCGCCCAAGATAATATCGCCGACACTTCCTGCCGCGGAGCACTGCTCAATGGGAACAACGGGTCTGCCAAACAATGTGCCGTAGGGTTTTTCAGATAACCCGCCTGCGGGGATATATACGGGGGTGTCGCCCACGGTTAGCGTGTATAAATATGGCTCAAGTTCCTGATTGATATACCACACTGCATTTGTTCTGCTCCGTCCCCAACATCTTGACCACATTTTAATTAAGTTTTCCACCTTAATTTTTGCATTTTGGTCAGTTTCTTTTGTAACGGTTACCAGTGCATTTGAATTTAGTATGCCAAGGGGCTGACCTGCACCGCTGCCTGTAAGTATGGCATCGTCAATTTTAAATCCAAATTCCTCGGCAAACCCCTGTGTGATGACGCTTTGCAGCGCCGATGCGTCCTGCAGTAGTTCATCGGTAGCATAGCAAAGTCCGGTCAGTTTTTTAAGGGATAAGTCCATTGTTCTAAACTTCGGTTTTGATGAAATAAGTTCATCCGCCTCATTCTCCCAATAGGTCTGAATACCGCCCCATCTTGCACCGTTGGCACGGGAAGAATCGTCTAAAGCATTAATTTTAAGACCGTTTGCCCCTGTTGAAATGGGTATCTTTTTGCACTTGGGGGCAAGCACACCCGTATCAAAAGCGTGCTTTAACAATTCACTTGCAAAATCCGTCTGTACCAAGAATCCACCATCCGAGGGCACGCTCTCGCTTGCGCCGCTTGCGGCATTTAACAGCCTGTCATCAAGGACGGGACGGTTTGGCTGTGCAGCGTTGTATACTGCCTTTAACTGTTCACCGAAGTTAGTAAACTTATTTAGTTTACCACCTGTGGGAGCATCGCCTTTGTTAACGGGGATATCTACGGGAGCAGAATCCTCCAAAAGTTCTGCCATCTCGGAAATGGTATCATCCCAGTTTGCGATTTTGGCTTTCAGTCCCGCCAGGATTTCCTTTTCCTCATCACTCAGCGGCCTATCCTCTTTGCCTGCCGCATCAAGCAGCTGCTGTGCCTGATTTTTCAGTTCGTTTCGTTTGCCCATCATGGCAAGTAGTTTTTTGTTCATAAAATTTAATCCTCCTCTACACAATTGTGCGCTAAATAATATCAAATGCTGTTTTAAGACTTTCTATCTCGTTTAGGTATGTTGCGCTTGGTTCGGGCTGCATATCTTCAGTTGTTAGGGGCTCTTGCTCCGAAGACAACTGCTCATCTTTCGGCAGCTTTTCAAGCAAAGAATTAAACACCACTCTGCGCCCAAAGATATATGAATCCAAAACATCTTCTGTTTCGGGCTCTTTTTCGGTGTATAAAACTTTATCCGCAAAGCCCAGCTCCACTGCCTTTTTTGCGTTCATCCATGTTTCGTCCGACATCAGCCGAGATATTTTCCCCCGTGAAATGCCTGTTTTAAGGCAGTAGGCGTTAATAATGCTCTCTTTACATTCCTTTAAAATGGCGATTGCCTGCTCCATTGCGCCCTCATCACCCATCGCAATTGTCATGGGGTCGTGTATCATTAAAATGCTTGTAGGGGACATATATACAAAATCACCCGCCATTGCAATGACCGATGCCGCACTGGCGGCAATGCCGTCAACCTTAACGGTAACCTGTCCTTTATGTTCCTTGAGAGCTGTATATATCTGACTTCCTGCCACCACGTCACCGCCGGGGGAGTTAATCCAAACTGTTATATCCCCATCACATTTTTCAAGTTCACCCATAAACATTTTAGGGGTTACCTCATCACCCCACCAGCTTTCTGCGGCAATCTCACCGTCCAGACGAAGGGTGTATCCGTCCTCTTCCGATTTGCTAAAATTCCAAAACTTACGCATTGTCCGAATCACCTCCATTTTGTGTCAACATTGCGTCATTTGCACTTAACATATTTCCGTTTACAAGGTATAAATCTCCGCCCTGGTCATCGGGGATGGGGTTCAAATCCTCAAGTTCGCGGATGTCGTTTGCTGAATACCATCCGTTTTGCCTGCCGATTGCATACCCGCGCATTCTTGCGGTAAAGTCGCCTCGCAAAAGCCCGTCAACATTGAATTTAGCAAAGTATTCTTTACGCTCATACTCATTTAAAAGGCATAAATTAATGGCCTGCTCCCAGCGAACAAGCCACGGTCTTAAGGTATGCACTACATAATCTATACTTTGATGCTCAATATTTGAAAATGTACTTCTGGTCAAATCCCCAATCAAATGGGGCGGTACTCGGAATATCCTGCAAATTTCGTTTAGTTGAAATTGCCGTGTTTCCAAAAACTGTGCGTCCTTTTGGGGCATACCGATTTCATGATACTTCATGCCTTCTTCCAAAACCGCAATCTTATGTGCGTTGCTTGCGCCTTTGTAAACTGTTTCCCAAGATTCCCTGACTTTGCTTGGGTCTTTTAGAGTACCCGGATGTTCAAGCACTCCGCCGGGCCGAGCGCCGTTGGCAAAGAATTTGTTGCCGTAAACCTCGGTAGCCTTGGCAAGACCGATAGCCTCCCTGGCAACGCTTATGGGAGAGAGTCCCGTTACACCATCAAAGCCGATACCGCCGATATGAAAAACCTGTTCCTTTCTTAGGGTAAACATCTCGCCTTTATCATTGGTGTAAGTATATATTCGCTCATTGTTTTGGTCTTTTGAAACGGCAGTCCGTGAAGCGAGCATTGGGTGTAGGCTTACAATCTCACCGCGTTTATTACGGATAATCTGTGCATACGCATTCCCCCACAAAAGAAGGTTTGTCATCATTGCCTCTTTAAAGGCAAAAGCTGTCATCTCATCATTAGGGCTGTCGTGTATTAAATAGTACAGCGGATGGTCGGCAGCTTTTTCCTTGCCGCGGGGAAGGCGCTTGTATAGCGGCAGGGGCAGGCTTGCCATATCCTCGGCAATTACACGGACGCAGGCGAACACACCGCTGACCGTTATAGAGTTTTCCTCTGATACATATAGCCCAGATAATGAAAGACCGCCGTCAATATCCTCACCTTTTGCGAAGTCATGATATCGCTGCTGCATATCATTTTGTACTTTCTTATTTTTATTAAACCATTTCAAGCTTTCACCTCCCGTGACTAAATAATGAAAAGACCACGCCCATCATAAACGCTGCCACCTATATTTGCACCATTTCGTATCGCTCTGTCAAGTGCCATAATAGTTGCAACCGCACCGTCTATTTTTTCTGTCGATTTTTCTTTATCAGGCTTTATATTACCCGCAGGGTCAGTGCGGATGTATATATTATCCATCATCCACCGCAAGACCGGGTGACCGCCATGCGCTATTTTTTGTTCAAGTGTCAGTTTCATAAGTTCTTTGGTAGGCGGTGACATATCCT
>Ga0265293_10006283_pt1 | contig 19149 bp, 19 predicted proteins | sample Munlanlewell138R_FD_192505 | JGI IMG/M metagenome (GOLD analysis project Ga0265293, IMG submission 192505) | Leachate microbial communities from a municipal landfill in Southern Ontario, Canada - Leachate well 138R | ecosystem: Engineered > Solid waste > Landfill > Unclassified | place: Canada... | reverse complement strand
ACTAGAGATAAATGGCAAAGCCAAAACTAGAGATAAACGGCAAGCCAAACTAGAGATAAATGGCAAGCCAAAACTAGAGATGAATGGCAAGCCAAACTAAAAAGAGGCGAGCAACGGCAAAATGCACATTAAAGTTTAGCAAAGCCAAGTAATAAAATGAGGCGGAATTTATGGATTTAGTATTCTACTTTAGCGGTACAGGCAACTCATACAATGTTGCAAAGGCTCTCTCTAACAATGCAATAAATATTGCATCCGCTACAAACGGCGGAAACTACGAGGCGGATACAATAGGGTTTGTTTTCCCTGTTTATTGCAGCCTTCCGCCCGTTATTGTCACCCAATTTATTAAAAATTCGACTTTTAAGTCACCCTATATTTGGGCTGTTGCCACCTACGGCGGCGGTGCAGGCGGGGCGCTTAGTGCGGCGCACAAGCTACTAAAAACAAGCGGCGGACTTTCCTATGCTAACGGGTTAATCTTGCCCGACAACAGCATAATTTACGGGTTGGAGGAGAAAGTTAAATTAAAACAGTTGGGCGAGGAGAGCGGCACGGTAAGCCGTATTAAAAATGATATCAATAACCGTGTAGTTAAACTACCCAAAAACAAGCCTTTTGCCGATTTGGTTGGCAAACTTTCGTGGTTTACAATCAAAAATATTTACCAAGCCAAAACTCCCCGCTCAAACGAAAAATGTACCAAGTGCGGTATATGTGTAAGACTTTGCCCCACCCAAAACATAACTATGGCAGAAAAGGGTATAATATTTAGTGATAAGTGCGAGTATTGCTTTGGCTGTATACATTTTTGTCCCGTTAACGCAATAGAGTTTGGCAAAATAAAAAGGCATGACAATGCCGCCTATCACCACCCAAAGGTGTCGGCAGACGACTTAATCAAATCAAAAGAGCGATAGAACGACTTTTGTAACCAAGTTACAAGACGGCAAGGGGAGTTATCTTAATTATTGCATTATTTTACCGCTTGTCGTATAATATAGTTGATAGAGATTTTTAAATAATTTAGCGAGGTAAGTATGAGCAAGATAAAAAAAGCTATCATCCCCGCAGCAGGCTATGGCACACGGTTTTTGCCCGCTACCAAGGCAATCCCTAAAGAAATGCTGCCCATAGTAGACCGCCCGTCCATTGAATATGTCGTGGAGGAGTGCGTAGAAAGCGGGATAACCGAAATTTGCATTCTGTTGGGTCGGGGAAAAAATTCCATAGAAAATCATTTTGATAGGAATTATGAAGTAGAAGATGCGTTGCAAAAGGCTGGCAAGAGGGCGGAAATCGCTCTGATGAACAAGTTTTTGGGCAAGGCAAGCTTTACTTTTATTCGTCAGCCGTCAATGCGTGGCACGGGTGCGGCAATCAATCTTTGCAAGAGTTTTACCGCAGGCGAGCCGTTTGCCGTGCTGTTTGGCGATGATGTGATTTATAATAAAAATGAGCCTGTTACCGCCCAACTCATACGAGCTTACGAGGCAACCAACTCAACAATTGTTGGGGTGCAAGAGCTTAGTCCCCAACAAGCGGTAAGCTATGGCGTGGTTGTACCAGGCGCAATTAAGGGACGGTATGTGCAACTCAAAGGCTTTAAAGAAAAACCGCCCATAGACCAACTTCCCTCCCGCCTTGCCAGCTTAGGAAGGTTTGTGCTAACCCCAGATATTTTTTCTTGCTTAGACATCACTCCCCCCGCTCCCAACGGCGAAGTTTATCTCCCAACCGCAATAGAAATTCTTGCAAGTTCCGCCAACGTCTATGCCTACAATTTTGAGGGCAAACGCTATGATATCGGCAGTAAACAAGGGTATCTTGAGGCAAATATTGAGTACGCTTTGCGTAGTAAGGCGCTCAAGTCGGAATTTTTGGAGTATTTGCGAGAGCTAGCGGGAAAAGATTATATTGTATAATTAGTTTAATGAGTTTGAGAGGTATTTAAATATATGAGAAGTTATACCCGAGATGTACAAAAAGTTATGGAGTATGCAAAGGCTTATGCGGGGCGCTTTGGCGGCACTCTTGGCACGGAGCATTTGCTTGCAGGCATTGTATCGGTAGAGGATAGTTATGCGTACGAGATTTTGGCAAGACTTAATCTTACCAAAGAAATAGTACTGTCCTACCTGACCCAAACAATGTCAAACCCTCCGTTTATTGTCGTGTCATCTATGGCAAAAAGGACTTTGGAACTAGGAAAAGTGATTGCCGAAAGATATAATTACAGCTATGCAGATACACAGCACATACTGCTTGCGCTTGCATCTGACCCCAACAGCGCATCGGCAAAAATTCTTGCCAAGCACGGCATAACTTTTAATGATTTAAAGTCGATTGTAGATTCAATGACGATAAATGAGGTGGGCAAACACGAGGAAAATGAGTGGGAGTCCATAGCATCTGCAATGCAAAAACTAGCCCGTTCGCAAGAGGAAGGGCGAGCGTCCGGCGAGGAGAGCGGCGCAGAAAACGAACTCAATCGCTTAGGGATAGACCTAACCGATGCGGCGGCGGCGGGGAAAATCGACCCCGTAATTGGACGCAGCAAAGAGATTGAGCGGGTGATACAAATATTGTCACGGCGCACAAAAAATAACCCCGTCTTGATAGGTGAGCCGGGGGTAGGAAAGACGGCAATAGTCGAGGGACTTGCCCTTGCCATAGTGTCGGGAGATGTTCCCGAGATTCTCAAAGGCAAAAAGATATTTAGTTTGGATATCGGCAGTTTGGTTGCCGGCACAAAGTACAGGGGAGATTTTGAGGAGCGCCTAAAGCGCACCTTAGAGTCCTTCAAGGACGGGAAAACCATACTGTTTATTGATGAAATCCATATGATAGTAACCGCAGGCGACCGTGAGGGCGGTATGACGGTGAGTAATCTAATAAAGCCTATGCTTGCACGGGGAGAAATAAGCACGATTGGCGCTACCACCATAGACGAATATCGCAAAAATATAGAAAAAGATGCGGCGCTAGAGCGGCGCTTTCAGCCCATTACCGTAGAGCCGCCAAGCGTAGAGGACACCATATCGATACTAAAAGGACTGCGAGAAAAGTACGAAGTGCATCACAAGGTGAAAATTACCGACGACGCTCTCACCGCCGCCGCAGTGTTGTCCGATAGGTATATATCCGATAGGTATCTGCCCGATAAGGCAATAGACTTAATTGACGAGGCTGCAAGCAAAAAGAGGATATCCTGTTTGGTAGCGCCCCCGGCGGTTAAGGACTTAGAGGAGCAGCTAATAGTAATTAGCAACTCAATAAAGCAGGCAGTGCAGCAAGAGGAGTATGCAAAGGCGCACAGCTTGCAAAAGGAGCAAAACGAACTCTCCGCCGAGCTTGCCGAGCGCAAAAAGAAGTGGGGCAAAGATAATTCGGACTTAGATTTATCTATTTGCGAGGAGGATATTGCGGCAATCGTATCCGATTGGACGCATATCCCCGTTGTAAGTCTTACCGAGGCAGAGAGCGAAAAACTGCTCCGCCTAGAGGACACCCTTAAAAAGCGGGTGATTGGGCAAGAAGAGGCGGTATCCGCTGTTGCCCGTGCGGTAAAGCGTGCAAGGGCGGGGCTGCAAGACCCCAAGCGTCCCATAGGTTCATTTATATTTTTAGGTCCAACAGGGGTTGGCAAAACCGAACTAACCAAGGCGCTTGCCGAGGCTATGTTTGGGGATGAAAACCTTATGATTAGGATAGATATGAGCGAGTATATGGAAAAATTTAATGTGAGCCGCCTCATTGGTTCTGCGCCCGGCTATGTTGGCTATGAGGAGGGCGGGCAGTTAACCGAAAAAGTGAGGAGAAAACCTTACTCTGTTGTATTATTTGACGAGGTGGAAAAGGCGCACCCCGATGTGTTTAATATTCTGTTGCAAATATTAGAGGACGGCAGACTTACCGATTCGCAAGGCAGGGTGGTGTCTTTCAAAAACACTATCGTCATAATGACATCTAACATTGGCGCATCCGAGATAGCGAAGATGAAACGAGTGGGCTTTTTTGAGGGCGGAGAGGCGGCCGACGACTACGAGGATATGAAAGACAAGCAAATGAAAGCTTTAAAAGACGCTATGCGCCCCGAGTTTATCAACCGCATAGATGACATAATCATATTCCGCAGGTTGGAGAAAAAGGAGCTAGAACAAATAGCCGAACTTATGCTGCAAAACCTTGTAGGACGGCTGAGCGACAACCAAATAAGGTTTACCTATACCCCTGCTGTAAAAGATTATATTTTGGAAAAGGGTACAGATATATCCTATGGCGCACGCCCGTTAAAGCGCACAATCAGGCGACTTATCGAGGACGGTTTGAGTGAGGAAATTATAAAGGGCAACCTCAAGGGTGGCAGCTCTGTTGTTGCAGATATAAGCGAGGAAAAATTGGTATTTGATATTAAAATAACCGAAGCGGAATTAGCCGCAGAAGAATAAAAGCAAAGGAGACTACAATTATGCGCATTGAACTCACATCTAAGAACTACAACGAAGGCTCAAGATTAGTCGAAATTATCGAGAAAAAACTCTCTCGACTCGGCAAATTTTTTGACGACAATGCAGTTGCAAAAGTCAAGCTTACCACAATGAAAGGCGACAAGTTTACTATGGAAATAACCGTGTCGCAAAAAGGACTTCCCCTTGTGCGTGCCGAAACGACTAGCGGCAATATGTACGATAATGTGGATATTTTGCTACCCAAATTAGAACGGCAAATAAGCAAATTCCGTGACCGTGCGGCAGTGAGAAAAAAGGAGGGCAAACCCGCTCTCCCAATAGACAGCCATACCCCAACCGCAGGTGTAGAAAAAGTTGGCTATGGCAAGGTTGTTAAGGTGAAAAACTTTGATATATCTATTATAACAGCAGAGGATGCTGTGGCGGAAATGGAGTTGCTAGACCACAATTTTTATGTATTTGTAAACGGCGAAAACAACAAAGTTTCCGTAGTGTACAAGCGCAACGACGGCGATTATGGGCTAATCACCCCCGAATATTAATCGCCATACATACCCTGCCCCCAAGTTAGAGAGGATATATGAACATATGAAAATAGGTATCTCAACGGCATCGTTTTTTACCAATGCCGCCACAGAGGACGCCTTTCAAATAATTGAAAGTTTAGGAATTGAGCTTTGCGAGGTTTTTCTCACTACTTTTAGGGAGTACTTGCCAGAGTTTGGGGAGCTTCTCAAATCCAAAAAGGATAAGATTGAAGTATACAGCATTCACACCTTAAGCCAGCAGTACGAGCCAGAGCTATATAACCCTATGCAAAGGACACGGGAGGACTGCGAATTTTACCTAAAGCAAGCGGCGCAAGTGGCAAAAACCCTAAACGCACGCTACTATACATTTCACGGTCCTGCACGCCTCAAGCGCAGACCCTATGTGTTTGACTACGAAAAGCTTGGGAGGCGCTCAAACGAAATAGACGATATTCTAATTGAATACGGCAACTGCCGCCTGTGCTACGAAAATGTGCATTGGACATACTTTAGCACCCCCGAATACTTTGAAAATCTAAAAAAACACAGCAAAGTGCTTGCCTGCTTAGATATCAAGCAGGCTATGCAATCGGGGATATCAGTATATGACTATATCGACTGTATGGGGGATAGGTTGAGCAATGTGCATCTTTGCGACTATGACGAAAACGGTAAACTTGCCGTGCCGGGCAAAGGTACTTTTGACTTTACCGCATTGTTTAGGTATCTTATCCAAACAGGGTATAAGGGAGCGCTAATTATGGAGCTTTATGCGGGCGACTACAACAATTACGATGATGTAAAGAGGGGCTACGAGCATCTTTACAACTGTTTGAAAAAAGCTGAAAAGGAGTAGATATGAAAGAATATCAAGCAATTAGATTTGACTACAACAATATGATGAGCGCTTACATAGGCGAAAAAGAGGGGATAAGCAACAAGGAGCTAAAGTCGGTTGCCCCCATTGCCGCAAACGCACATAAGTTTGTAAAGGACAACCGTGGCACAGGTATGATGGGCTGGACGGAGCTGCCTTTCAACCAAAGCGATGTGGTAAAGGACATTCTCTTTACCGCCAAACAAGTGCGCCGCAAGTGCGATGCGTTTGTTGTACTTGGGATAGGCGGCTCTGCCTTAGGACCTATGGCGGTGTTTCAAGCATTGTGCCATTTGCGCCACAATGAGCTACCAAAGTCCAAGAGAAAGGCACCCAAATTCTATGTTGAGGACAATATTGACCCCGAGCGTATGACTTCGTTGCTTGATATTTTAGACCTTGACAAAACAATTTTTAATGTGATTACCAAGAGTGGCTCTACTTCGGAAACAATGAGCCAATACCTTATTATAATGGACTTACTAAAGGCTAGGTACGGCGAAAAAGCCAAAGACCATATAATTGCAACCACAGATAGAGAGAGCGGAAATTTAATAAAAATCGCTCGTGACGAGGGATTAAAAACATTCTATATTCCTAATGGTGTTGGCGGCAGGTTTAGCCAACTCACCCCCGTGGGCTTGCTCCCTGCGGCTGTACTTGGCATAAATATAAAAGAACTGCTAAAAGGAGCGGCTTTTCAAGACCGTGCGGCAAGAAAGAGCGACCTTCGCAAAAATGCGCCGCTTGCCGCCGCCGCACTCCAATATTTAGCGATACAAAAGGGGAAAAATATTAGCGTTATGATGCCCTATGCCGACAGCTTGCGACTTATGGCAGATTGGTATGCGCAATTGTGGGGAGAGAGTTTGGGCAAAGCGGTAAACAACAAGGGCGAAAAAGTTTTTGCAGGGCAAACACCTGTAAAAGCGGTGGGAGTGACCGACCAGCACAGCCAAGTACAGTTGTATACGGAAGGACCTTTTGATAAAGTACTTACCTTTATCACCGTGGATAAATACCGCTCCCAAGTAACGATAAGCGGCGGTTGTGAGGCTTACCCATCAGTTAGTTTTTTGTCGGGGCATACACTCAATACGCTAATAAAGTCGGAGATGCTGGCAACCGAGTATGCACTCACCAAAGGCGAGCGGTTAAACAGAACAATTACCCTTCCCGAAGTAAATGCACACACAATAGGGCAGTTATTGATGTTTTTTATGTTGGAAACAGCTTATATTGGAGCAATGCTAGATATAGATACATATAACCAACCGGGAGTTGAGGAAGGCAAAAATGCAACCTATGCCCTTTTGGGACGGGCAGGCTATGAGGAAAAAGCTAAGGAGCTTGCAAGCGCACCTCCCAAATCCGAGGCGTTTATTATATAGTTTACAAACAAATCCGAGGTTTTAATTATAGAATCTGTAATAAAAAACTAAGTTATTATAAAAAATTTGAGGAGCAACTCATTTGTCTATAAAGGTAGAAAACCTTACAATGCAATATCTATACGGGAGAGAGGCGGTAACAAACCTTTCTTTTGAATGCAAAGACGACGAGAGAATTGCCGTGCTTGCCACTAGCGAGGGCGGCAAAACATCGCTATTAAAGTGCATTGCGGGGCTTTTTCCCGCCGCAAAAGGCGAGATTTTTATTGGTGAAAAACAAGTTACCCGCTTAAAACCCAAAATGCGGGATACAGTTATGATATATGAGGACGGGGGAGTTATCAAGGGTAAAAGCGTTAGGTTTCACCTTGAATATCCGCTCAAATTGCGCAAAATAAACAAGGCGGAACGCAAAAGGCGAGTACTTGAAGTATCCAAGGAGTTTGGGCTGTACCCTATGCTCACCGATATTACCCGAATGTTGTATACAGACGATATAATAAGACTATCCTTTGCCCGTGCGGCTTTGAGAGATGCAGAGGTATACCTTATTGATGACCCATTTAAAAAGCTAAGCGGCGCTGTGCGGGAGGAGCTTTTTCAAGAAATGCTGCCGCATATTCGGGCGCTAAAAGGAAGTGTGGTTTTTGCCACATCCTCACTAGACGAGGCTTTTTCAGTTGCGGATAAGGTGATAGTGCTAAACTTTGGTAAGCACGAGCAAACGGGAACTCCCGAGGAGCTCACTAGTCAACCGTCAAGTTTAACGGTGGATAGGCTTGTCAACCCCCGCAATGCACGGGTTGAATGTGCGGTGTTGACAGACGATAGCGGAGCGTTTATAACATTGTTGCAAAAGCGCATTGCGCTACCTAGCGAGTATGCGGGGAGAGATATAACCGCATCATTTGCCATTAAAGAGGGCAGTAATGGGGAAAGTTTTGCGCCAATAAGCCACGGCTATTTGGGAGGCAGAAAGTATGTATTGTTCCCAAACGGCGGCACGCTTTTTACAGATGAGCCAATAAAAAATGCTTATAGTGTTGCCACTCACGGCAAAGTGCATATCTTTGATAATTTGAGTGAAAAAAGGTTGACATCAATCATATAAATGTTATAAGATAAATTTATAAAAACACCCAAGCCTGCATCAATGAGATTTCGGAGAGCCCAGCCTTGCGTTAATAGTTGTATTTAGTTATATGTTACTATGACCGCTCTCTGCAATTTTTTTAGAGGGCGGTTTGTTATTTATATAATATCCATAATAAAAAGAGGGCAGTATGAAAAGAGTTGGGATTGTAGCAATAGTGATAAAGGAAAACCGAAGTGCCGTAAGTGCAATTCAAGATATCCTATCCGACCACCACGAGATAATTATTGGCAGAATGGGTATTCCCGACAGAATAAACAACATCCATATGATTAGCCTTGCGGTGGAGGGCGAAACCGAAAAGATTTCCGCTTTGACGGGCAAGTTGGGGCGGCTAAATAATGTTGCGGTCAAATCTGCTGTAACCACAGTGGAATTATAAAATTGGGTAATTAACAAAGTAAAAATAAACCATATTTGATATATATAGGAGGCAGAAATGAAAAAAATACTTATCATATTTATGATAGCTTTGCTAGCAGTAGGTTCGGCGTTTATGCTAATCGCTTGCGGAGACACCACACCCGAGGACGGCGAGCCGATTAAGGTGAAAATAGTTGTGCCAGACGGCGCACCCACCCTAGCGCTTGCTAAGCTTATCAAGGAAAGACCAAGCTACGAGGGCTATGAGATTTCTTACCAAATCGTGCCGGGAGCAACCGAGATTGGGGCGGCTTTTGCCAACGCATCCGACCCAGCTACTTTTGCAATCACACCAACCAACCTTGCGGCGGTACTCAATAAAAACACGGGCGCAAAATTGCTTAGCGTAAATGTTCACGGAGTATTGTATATTGTGGGCGGCACAGGAATGACCGCTACTTCCTTAAATGACTTAAAAGGCGAAGTGCTATATAGCATAGGCAGAGCGGGAACGCCGGGAATCACATTTAAACACATATTGGACGAAAACGGTATTAAATATGTGGAGGACGAGGACAGCCCCGCCGAGGACGAAATTGGCATAAAGTATGTAGAGAGCGGCGCAGACCTAATTCCTATGCTCAAGATGGGAGAGGCAAAGTTTGGTCTTTTGGGTGAGCCTGCGGCTACCGCCTCTGTTGCCAATGCGGGTACAAGCATACTTTTTAACCTTCAAGAACTTTGGGAGGACGCTACCGACGGGGTTGCATACACCCAAGCATCATTGATAGGGCAGGCGGCTTTTTTAAATGATAGCGCAAACAAAAACTTTATTGAATGGCTGCTTGTCAAAGTAGAGGAAAATGACGAGTGGGTACTTGATAATGCTGCCGATGCAAGCAATGCGCTCAAAGATGCAGGGGCAACGAGCGTTCCCGCTGCACGGGCAGTAATCGAGAGATGTAATATCACCACTGTTAGGGCAAAGGATATAAAAGAGGATGTAGTGAGTTATCTTGCAGTACTCCACGCTTTCAACCCGCAAACCGTGGGCGGAGTACTCCCTAGTGACAGCTTTTTCTATATTCCCTAAAACAGTTTGTCTATAAGTATAAATGATGAAAGAAAGGCTTAAAAACATATTAAATAAACTTTATCCGCTGCTTGCTGTGGCACTATTTTTGGTGATATGGCTTGTAGCGGCTAAAGCTATTAATATAGAAATGATATTGCCCACTCCCCATGAGACGCTCAGACGGTTGTTTATACTTATGGGCGGGGGCGATTTTTGGGTAGCGGTGCTTGGCACATTGCGGAGAAGTCTTTTAAGCTTTTTTTATTCGTTTATGTTGGCATTAGTGCTTGCAGTTATTAGCTATGCAGTAAAACCTGTTTATAAGCTGTTGTCCCCAATAGTTACAATAGCCCGAGCAGTACCCACAATGTCTATTATATTGCTTGCAATTATCTGGCTTACTTCGGAAAGTAGTCCCATGCTAATTGCGGGTTTGATAGTGTTCCCTTTGCTATATGCTAACTTTTATGCGGCGCTTAGCGGTATGGATAGGGAACTAATAAATATGTCCAAACTTTACAAAGTGCCGTTCCCTGTGCGGCTTTTTAAGCTATATATCCCGTCCATACTCCCCGCAATGTTTGCAGGGATAAAAAGCTCAATCTCACTAAATTTAAAGGTGACAATAGCATCCGAAGTACTTGCCCAAACCCGTGACAGTATGGGTAGATTTATGCAAATCTCTAGGGTATATTTGGACACAGCCGAACTTTTAGCGTGGACAGTAGCTGCAATAATTTTCAGCTATCTTTTGGAGATATCTATTGAGCTAATCAAAAAAGCGGTGGTGAGGTGGCGGTAATGAACATAGTTTTTAATAATTTTAATAAGTCCTACGGTGATGAAGTGGTATATAAGGACTTCAACCTAGAGATAGCAGAGGGTAAAATAACATCAATTCTAGGCGGTTCTGGCTCGGGTAAGACAACTTTGCTAAATGCAGTAAGCGGACTAATGGGCTACCAAGGCGAAATTAACGGAATCCCAAACGATATATCCTATATATTCCAAAACCAAATACTTATACCTAACTTAACGGTATATAAAAATATTGAATATGTGTTATATGCCAAGATAAAGGATAAAACTTTGCGGCAAGAAAAAATCACCAACGCACTTGATGCGGTAGGGCTTTTGGACAGCATAAAAAAATACCCGTCCGAACTTTCTACGGGTATGGCGCAACGGGTTTCTATGGCAAGAGCCTTTGCCTATCCTGCCCCGCTTATCCTTATGGATGAGCCGTTTAGAGGTTTGGATATAGGTTTGAAAAACAGGCTTATTGCAGCATTTACCGCTCTGTGGGAAAAGGAGCGCCGCACGGTAATTTTCGTCACACACAATATAGATGAGGCACTTTTGCTGTCCGAGCGCATAATAGTTATAGGCAACCGTCCAGTAGAAATTATCAGTGAGCAAAATATAGACATTCCCCAATCGTCCCGTCGTTTAGCGGATATGGGCGATATGCATGGCAAGCTGTTAAATTTATTTTCTTAGAGAAAAACACTTGAATTTTAAGCGCAAGCGTTATATAATGTTAACAATATTTTGTGCGGAAGTAGTTCAACGGTAGAGCACCGCCTTCCCAAGGCGGCTGTTGCGGGTTCAAGTCCCGTCTTCCGCTCCAACAAACACGGCATTAATCGGCATTTGTGCTTATGCCGTTTTTTTATCCCATTAAAGATTGTTAATATAAGAGCTTAATGCCCCCGCTTATAGATTATTAATAAAAAGAGCTTAATGCCCCTGCTTGGTGTTGTTGTGCAGCATTGTGCTAAGTATTTCTATCATATTTTGCGGCAGTATGTTGCCTATTGTGTCAAAATAGGGCGGAGTATTACTTGGCTTTGCGGCAGGATGAGCCTTTTTATTTGAATTCATCATATTCATTAGGTTCATCATTGTCATCATATTGTTGTTGTCCACTCCCCCTTGCGTTCCGCTTTGTCCACCCATTCCGTTTGGCATACCGCCTTGACCATACATTCCGCCCGGCATACCGCCTTGACCATACATTCCGCCTGGCATACCGCCTTGACCGCTTGGCATACCGCCTCCTTGCATTTTCATTAGCATTTCGGCTATGTTGCTCTGTTGGCTGTTATTCCCCATTCCTGACATCAGCAGCGGCAAAAATGTCATCAAATTGTTGTTGCCTATCATAATTTTACCTCTTTACCCTCTTTTAACTTTATTTTTTGAGTTGCAAAATAAGCTCTTTCATCCGCTCTGCTTGTTCGGGGGTGAGCATTCCTTTTGCTTGGTTATAAAAATCATCCAATTTTTCGTTTGTCAAATCTCCTCGTTGCCGCTCCTCAGCTGCAAGCGTAAACATCTCATTCATAAGCTGTTCCTCACTCAAACTGCCGTACTTTTGAATGGCTTCCTCGGTGGTTTGGGGACGGACTTTGGCACTTTTTCGCTTTATGTATGCGTTTATATCCATAAAAACAAGCTCCTTATTTTGTGCTTAACTTGGTTTACATTGCTATTCTATGAGCAAAGCGGGTAAAAGTTTCGCATCTTTTGCGCAAAATAATGCCAAAATGCTTATAGTGCGCCAATTCGCTTGACTTTAATTTACTAATAATTTACAATATTTTTACTGTTGATTATTATGGGAGCTTCTCTATAAGCTCTAAACAACTGTTAAGAGTGGATAAAATGAGGTACATATGAAGTTTGAAATTAACACAAATACGCTAATAAATGAAATAATGGCAAACAACACTTCTGCCGTTATGCTTTTTGCCCCCCCGGGTACGGGAAAGACTCAATTTTTAACCGAGCTTTCCTCAAGATATCGCACGGTGTTTTGGTTTAATGCTGTTGCGGGCGGTATAGATATGTTTACATATTGCCTAATAGACCAAATCATTACAGAGGATGATGTGCTAAAAAACAAACTGCATCAGCTATTATATTGCCGTTCGGAGTTTAACGGCGATAATGTGATAATCACTGCGGTGCTTGACTATATATCTAAAATAAAAGGCAATTGCCTTATGGTGTTTGAGAGAATGGAGCGGTTGCCCCAAAATTTCGACCTAGCTTTATTGGAACGTCTAATCAAACATTGTCCGTCCAACCTTAAAATTGTTGTATCTAGCGACGAATATATTGACTTTGACTATACCAAGTTTGAGCCGCTCTACCCCAAACTTATTGACGAATATACTCTACTTCCTCGCCGTGCCAACCCCGATTTTGAAGAATTGCTTAGCGATATCACCGAGGAAGATAAGGCGTTTTTAACCTATATTAGCGATATTGTTGAGGTGGATATTGATTTTGTAAGGGATTTTTACCCCAAAGGGGTGGAGCTTTTGTATTATCTTAACAAAAAAGATAACTATGTTTCCACCCGTGACGGCAAGTTTTTTAGACCAAACACACTACTTAAAAATTATTTGCTTACGCTTAAGGACAGATATTCGCTTTTAAATGCCGAGCGCAGCAAAATACCTGCAAAAAGACGGTATGCCGACCACGCTTTTACCCTAAATGACTATGTTTTGGCAACTACCTACTATCTAGAGCTTGATGACTATGATATGGTGGACAAATGCGCCAAAGCCGCCCTTACCCAAGCATATTGCTTGATGCAAATGGGTGATTTTGCAAAGGCTAATATCACAATGCCATTCAAGCCCAACAAGAGTAAAAAGAATTATTCGCTCTTTTATGCTATACTTAGTGATGCCCGTGGCGACCATAAGACAGCAAAAGAGTTTTTGGATGATTTGCCCGATTATTTTAGGGATAATAATGAAATACTTCTAGAACTTATATCGATTAATCGCTTGATAAAAATGACAAGCAGGCTCTCTTTGGACATCTCGGTCTATGCTGACAGAGTGACAGATGTTATTGGTAGAAGTCGTGAAGTTTATCCAGACTATACGGACGACTTTATTATATCCTTACTTCCTTACCGCAAGGATTTGGGAATTACGATAGCCGAGATTGAGCGTTGCCTACATAGAGAAAAAGCAAGCGACTCTTTTTTATACATAAAGGGTGTAGAGGGGCTTGCCAATGCGTATTTTGATGCGGGCAATTATAGGCGGGCTATGGAGCTTACTCACATTATAAAAAACCACTTCAAATGGTATGTGATACCCCACAACCTGCTTGCGTTTAGATACTACGACGGCGAAATTGAGGCGACAGAAAAGCACGCAAAAGAGGCGCTAGATTTTGCTTTGGAAAACGATATTACCAAAGATATAAGCTTGTTGTATTGCACATTGGGTATGGTGGACTTATACTATGGCAAGATTGATGAGGCGCTTGAAAAGTACGATACAGCAGTGCGGTTGGATAAGGAAAATATCAGCATAAAATTTTACAATATTGGTCAGCGCTGTATCGTGTATGCTAAATATAAGGACCCCAACTATGCCAAAGAGGTTGCCCATATCTATCTTAAATACTGCGAGTCATTTTATCCGCAGTACACTAATATGCTGCAACTTGCATTAAGTTTTTGTTGGCTTAAACTTGGTGATAGTGAAAAGGCATACCAATATGCAACAAAGTGTGTGCAGTCAAGCAAGTCACGCACCACCAATTGGTTGCTGGGTATGGCAATTGCAACAGACTATATGCTAACCAAAAAGGACTTGAAAGATGCGCCTACACTTGTGAGGAATATCTTGCGCTCATCCTACCAATACGGTATGCAAATGTTGGTGGTAGACTATTACCACGATATATTTAATGGCTTGATATCCTTTGCAAAACAACACGATATTGAGTCGGAGTATATGGCAGTAATTGACTCGGCACTCCTCAAAAAACAAAACTCAAAGGTGGTAACCAACAACCTCAAGGTGACAATGTTTGGCGATGTTACCGCATCTGTTGGCGGCAAGGAAATTCAATGGAAGACAAGAAAAAGCAAGGACTTGTTTTTTCACTATCTCCTCGCAAAGGGCAACGGCATAGACCGAAACTTAATAATCGACCTTATGTGGAAAGATTATCTTAACGAGTCAGCTATTAATAACTTGAAAACAACCAATAATATAATAAGAAAAACGCTTGCCGCACACAATATAGAGTTTTCGCTTGATTATATTAACTCCAAATATGCGCTCACCGTGAAAAGTTTGGATAGTGACTATAATGTTTACTGTGAACTTAAAGAAAAACTTACGGGGGAAACTTCGCTGCAACAAAGAGTGGATATTATCAATCGTATGCTAAAGGTATACAAAAACGACTTTGCTTTGGACTTGCAGTACAGCGACTTTAATGACGAACGCAAAAGTATAAAACAAGATATGATTATTAACTTGCTAAAACTCATAAGGTCTTTGGCAAAGGCGGGTGAATATTTGGAGGCAAAGCGGTTTTTATCCTCTCTCAATATGATTGACAGGCAAAATGACTATACCGCTATGATGGCGGAGCTTGATGAACATATCAGCGTGGTGCGCTAAGAATGATTAACTATAATTCCGAATGGAAAGATTATAGAGTTATTGCCTCCGGCGATGGATATAAACTAGAAGATTTTGGCGGCGTTGTACTGCTACGCCCCGACCCGCAAATTATTTGGCGCTCACCCTTTCCGCTTAGGGAATATCCCGACCTAAATGCTGTTTATGAACGGGGTGATTGGACTGTTCTCAAACCTGTGCCAGAGGAATTTTATGTGTCGTGGCGGAGTTTGAAGTTTGCGCTAAAGCTTATGAAGTTTAAGCACACGGGTGTTTTTCCCGAGCAGGCTACCAATTGGGATAGGATAATCCGTCTGATTGGTGAGGCGGGGCGGCAAGCAAATGTACTCAACCTCTTTGCCTATACGGGCGGCGCAACGCTGGCAGCTGCGGCGGCAGGCGCTAAGGTATGCCATGTGGATTCGGCACGGGCAATGTGCGAAAGGGCAGGTAAAAATGCGGCGCTGTCCAACCTTAAAGATGCGCCTATTCGCTACATAATTGAGGACTGTGAAAAGTTTGTGGAAAGGGAGATAAGACGGGGCAAAACCTATGACGGTATCATTATGGACCCGCCAAGCTTTGGCAGAGGAACAAAAGGGGAAATGTGGAAATTGGAAGACAAAATAAACAATTTTGTTCACTTAACCCGCAAGTTGTTATCACCTAGCCCGTTATTTTATCTTGTAAATAGCTACACAGCGGGGTTGCAGCCAACTGTGATGAGGAATATACTAAATCTTGCTTTTTACGATATTCCCCACCAATCAACCGCTTATGAAATAGGACTGCCCACAAACACCCAAGGGGTAATACTTCCCTCGGGTACAAGCGCATTAATCACATTTTGAGGTATATATGAACATTACTTTTGAGGATATCAACATTGCTTACGAGGATAATCACTTGCTTGTCGTGGTAAAACCGCAAAATATAGCGGTTTGTCCAGACAGTACGGGAGATAAAAACCTTTTAGACCTGCTAAAGGAATATCTTATAAAGACTTACGACAAGGCGGGCGAGGCGTATTTGGGGCTTGTTCACCGCTTGGACAGACCCACGGGCGGAGTTATAGTATACGCAAAAACAAGTAAAGCTGCATCACGGCTTGCAGAAAGTATGCGAGCAGGCGCTTTTGAAAAAAAGTATTACGCTGTCACTATTGGTACACCCAAGGAAAGACGAGCCGAGCTTAGGGATATGCTTTATAAAAATGCGGAAAAAAACGAAGTTTATAAAGTGCCAATGGCAACCGACGGCGCAAAGCTTGCCGTGCTTGAATACAAGGTGCTATCTGAGCAGCCCCCGCTTGCGCTGTTAGAAATAAATCTTATAACAGGGAGAAGTCATCAAGCTAGGGTACAGCTTTCCTCTATTGGCACACCTATTTTTGGGGATAGAAAGTACGGGGGCGAAAAAATGCCCGTTGGTTACAACCTAGCGCTTTGGGCGGCAGAACTCCGCTTTCCTCACCCAATAACAAGGGAGATTATGTTGTTTAGGGTAGAGCCGCCAACGGACGAAATACCTTGGAAAATGTTTTCTATTCCATCAATATTATAATCTTTAAAACATTAATATTATTTGTGTCTTGCTGTTTTAAAGTGCAATATTTTACTGTTACTTGCCTTTGGCAATAATATCTATCGCATTTACTAATTTGTATATGTCGCTTGCCGTATTGTTATATCCCACGCTTGCACGCACCGTCCCTTGAGAAATTGTTCCCAAATGCCTATGCGCAAGCGGGGCGCAATGTAAGCCGCTCCTTACCGCTATGCCGTAGTCGGCATCTAGCTTTGAGGCGACCTCTGTGGAGGGCATATTTTTCAAATTAAAACTTACCACCCCATTATAATTATCTGTATACAATGCGACCCCATTTACTTTACGCAAATTTTCAATTAATAAACGGGATAGGGTGTGGATTTTTGCATTTATCTTTTTTTGATGCGCCAAACTCCACTCAATTCCCGCTGCAAGCCCTGCAAACCCCAAGGTGTTTACCGTTCCGCTTTCAAATGCCTCGGGCGGCTCTAGCGGCTGCTTAGTCATTTTGCTTTTTGTACCCGTGCCGCCGTAAATTAGAGGCTGCAGCTTAATGTTTTCCCTAAAGAATAAAAAACCCGTGCCTTGCGGAGAGTGTAACCCCTTATGCCCGCTTGCCGCTATAATATCCATATTCGTATAGTCGCTGCTGGTGTGCCCTAGAGATTGCGCCGCATCTATTATTGTCACTATGCTTTTTTCTCTTGCAAGCATACCAATCTCCGCTACCTCGTGCAATGCTCCCGTCACATTGCTCATTTCCCCCAAAACGATTAATGAGGTATCCTCTGTTATCAATTTGGATACCTCTTTTGCGGTTATTATGTTGGAAAAAGGTTTTACAAATTTCAGCCTAATTTGCTTTTTCTCACTCAAATGATAGAGGGGGCGAAGTACGCTGTTATGCTCAAATACGCTTGTAATGACCTCTCCTTTTGGCTCTATGCCAAATATTGCGATATTTAGCGCCTCGGTACAACTTTTTGTGAGTATCACTTCCCCCTCGCCAACCAAGCGCCGTATCTGTTCTCGTGCCAGCTCTAGCGTCAATCCTGCCGATATGCTATCCCTGTGTCCTCCCCGCCCGGGGTTTGCCGAATGTTTCAAATGCTTGTTAACCGCTCTTATAACCGCACGGGGTTTATAGCGGCTAGTGGCAGCATTATCTAAATATGTACTTTTACACAATAATTTGGTTTTCATAATATTAATGTATTATTGAGAAGTTACGATTAGACTTTTTTAAGGAGTACTAAGGAGATATGGATATTCTTGCCGCATTTTCATCACGCAGTGAAGCTCTGCGATTATATAACGCTCTAAATGAAAGACGGATAGCCGCCGTTGTTCTAGACACCCCAAAGCGCATTGGGAAGGGGTGCGGGCTTAGTGTAGCTTTTAACGCTTGCTTTAGGCATACCGCCGAGGAGATTATACGCTTGCTCCGCCTTAAAACTTTAATAGGGTTTTACCTTAGATAAAATACTTATTATTTATCTGCATTTTGAGTGTATTTGCCGCTATCGCTTGCCTAAAGTGATTTTTTTTGCGATAATAATTTTATGAAACACAACAGAGAAGTTTTTAATGCACTGCAATCAATGCACCCCAACGCAGGATGCGAGCTTGATTTTTCTACCCCGTTTGAATTGTTGGTAGCAGTAATACTTAGTGCACAATGTACAGATAAACGGGTGAATATGGCAACAGAAAAACTATTTAAAGTTTATAATACTGCCGAGGCTTTTGCCGCCTTAACTTTAGAGGAGTTAATCCCATACATATATAGTTGCGGCTTTTACAACAACAAGGGCAAAAATATACTTTCTATGTCACGGGAGTTGGCGGAAAAATATCAAGGGGAAGTACCAAAAGATTTTGATAAACTCACCGCTCTTGCAGGGGTGGGACGAAAAACCGCATCCGTTGTGCTTGCCGTAGCGTTTGATATACCCGCAATGCCCGTTGATACCCATGTGTTTAGAGTGTCAAAAAGGATAGGGCTTGCTAGCGGCAACAATCCCGATAAAGTGGAGAGGGAGCTTAAAGAGTTGTACGAGGAAAAATATTGGAACTCTTTGCACCACTATTTAATATTTCACGGCAGATATATTTGCAAGTCGCAAAAACCCAACTGCCCCGAGTGTTTAATTAAACCTTATTGCGGATACTATAACGAAAAAGAGAATAAATAATATTATCCAATCACATCAACACAGATATTTAAATGCAAACGGGGATAATATATTGAATTTTCAAAAAAGTATTATCTTTTTGCTAGATAATACAC
>Ga0265293_10006282_pt1 | contig 19149 bp, 21 predicted proteins | sample Munlanlewell138R_FD_192505 | JGI IMG/M metagenome (GOLD analysis project Ga0265293, IMG submission 192505) | Leachate microbial communities from a municipal landfill in Southern Ontario, Canada - Leachate well 138R | ecosystem: Engineered > Solid waste > Landfill > Unclassified | place: Canada... | reverse complement strand
CCCAGGCCACCAGAAATTCCTAAAAACGCCAACTTGCATAAGTTGGCGTTTTTGCTTTTGTGCTCCGCGATTGATAACAACCCCAGCAATATGCACCACAAACATCAAAGCAACGCTCTGGAACAACGCGGATCAGCCTACATTTTTATAAGCCAATTTACCGCATGTTTGACGCAGAACTCATTAAACAACTGGCTCACGAATTGAACCAGTCAAAAAACACCCTCACCCCGCTTCAGCAATTCACACAACGCTTCCCAGACATGACGATTCAAGATGGCTACAAAATCAGCCGGGCCTGGGTAGCCATGCAATTGGCACAAGGCCGGTCAATCATTGGTCATAAAATTGGCCTAACCTCACGGGCAATGCAAATTGCCATGCAGATTGCCGAGCCCGACTATGGCACTTTGCTGGATGACATGCTGTACACCTGCACACCGGGGCAAACACTGGGTATCCCGCTTGAGCGCTTCATTACCCCCAGGGTTGAAGTTGAGCTGGCTTTTGTGCTGAAATCCCCCCTGCAAGGCCCGGATGTTTCTATTGAACAAGTACTGGCAGCCACAGACTATGTCACACCGGCGGTTGAGATTATTGATTTCAGGATTGCACCTGTTGACCCGCTTACCGGCTCCACCAGCAAAGTCTTCGACACCATCAGCGATAATGCCGCCAACGCGGGCATTATTATCGGCGCAGAAAAATTCTCCCCTGAAAAACTCGACCTGCCCTGGTGCGGTGCTATCCTTAGTCAAAATGATGTTATTGAAGAAACCGGACTGGCTGCTGGTGTACAGGGACACCCCGCCATTGGTGTAGCCTGGCTGGCCAACAAACTGGCCCCCTGGGGAGAAACCCTGCAACCTGGGCAAATCGTGCTGGCCGGCTCATTTACCCGCCCCGTTGCCGCAAAGGCAGGTGATGTATTCAAGGCCGATTACGGCCCCTTGGGTCAACTGAATTTCCGTTTTATTTAAGGATCTCCCATGAAAATCCCTATTAATACCTTCAAGCAGGCCTTACACCAAGGCAAACCTCAAATCGGACTCTGGCTGGGCCTGGCCGACCCCTATGCCGCTGAAGCCCTGGCGGGCACCGGGTTTGACTGGCTGCTGATTGATGGAGAGCACGCGCCCAACGATCTGCGCCAAACCTTGGCCCAATTACAGGCAGTTGCGCCCTACCCGGTTCACCCCGTGGCACGCCCCGTTTCTGGTGATACTGCTTTAATCAAGCAGTTGCTCGATATCGGTGCACAAACACTGTTAGTGCCCATGGTGGAAACCGCCGAACAGGCAAAACAGATTGTACAGGCCACCCGCTATCCGCCCGCCGGTATCCGAGGCGTAGGCAGCTCACTGGCTCGTTCATCACGTTGGGACCAGATTGAAAACTACCTTCAACTGGCGGATGAGCAGATCTGCATTTTAGTTCAGGTTGAAACTAAAACAGGGCTCGAAAACCTTCAGGCCATTACGGATGTTGAAGGTGTTGATGGCGTTTTTTTTGGCCCTGCTGATCTTTCCGCCTCTTTGGGCCACCTGGGCAACCCATTACACCCTGTTGTTCAGGAAGCGATTGTTAATGGTATCAAAACGGTTTGCCAATCAGGCAAAGCCCCCGGTATTTTAATGTCAGACCAAACCCTGGCCCGCCAGTATCTTGAACTGGGCGCCCGATTTGTTGCAGTGGGTGTAGATACAAGTTTATTGGTTCGCGCGGCTACCGAACTGGCCAATGCATTCAAGCCTGGCGCTGCCAGAATGACAGGCAAGAGCGGCAGCGTATATTGATTCTATTGAAATAACACAAGCAACCACATACCCTGACTCACGATTGCAAAAAAAAGAACAAGAAAATCTTTTTTGTTACTATTGTATTTATTTGACATAATTGAATATATTTTTTAATATTCCAAAATACAATTTAGTAACATTCAAGGTATTTTTGTGAAAATTTCAGCATTATTAACAACGACTATTGTTTCAACTATGTTACTGGCAGGATGTGCAACTGAATCACACCGAACACTGGCCATAGAAAAGGTCACTTCTGCCAATACAAATTACGCGGGCCCACGCTCAGCCCTTTCAATAGGAAAATTCGCCAATCGCTCCACGTACCAACAAGGCATTTTCTCTGATGGCGTTGACCGCCTCGGCAATCAGGCAAAAACCATTCTTATCACCCATCTGCAACAAACGGGTCGCTTCAATGTGCTTGATCGCGCCAATATGGAAGAACTCAAAAATGAAGCGAATATAAAAGGCCAAAAACAAAACCTGAAGGGCGCCACCTATGTAGTGACTGGGGACGTCACTGAGTTTGGACGGAAAACAACCGGTGACCGACAACTATTTGGAATCTTGGGCAGAGGTAAAGAACAGGTTGCCTATGCAAAAGTAAACCTGAATATTGTGAACGTTCAAACATCAGAGGTTGTCTACTCATCCCTGGGAGCCGGAGAGTTCAGCCTCTCCAACAGGGAAGTCGTTGGGTTTGGCGGCACATCTGGCTATGACTCGACGTTGAACGGTAAAGTCCTTGAGCTTGCCATACGCGATGCCGTTAACAACCTGGTAGCAGGAATTGAACATGGCGCATGGCGCCCAGCCAACTAATAGAAGACAGACCATGATATCAATTAAACACTATTCATTATTGGTACCGATACTCCTCCTGGCAGGTTGTGCAGCTCCCAAAACTGCTTATTACTGGGGTAATTATGAAGGAACGGTCTATCAATATTTTGAGAAAAGTTCATCTCCTGACGAACAGGCAGCGACACTTGAAAAGGATATCGCCAAGGCAAACGAAAAAAACCAACGTATTCCGCCTGGAATGCATGCTCAATTGGGAATGCTTTACATGCAAACCGGCAAAGAATCTGCCGCCATCTCACAATTTCAACTAGAAAAAAACCTTTTCCCCGAGTCGGCACATTATTTAGACTTTATTCTGAAACTCAGATCTGGCCAAAAACAATCTAGCAGCACCCCACAAATAGCTGACGCATCACCTATGCGATCCAATACTCAACCAACAGCCATAAAATGAGAAACCCAATGGGATTTATTGCCAAAGCCATAGCCTCGGTAGTTTTAGCTTCTGCCGCAGCAGGTTGTGCCGTTCAACAGCCTTACGACTATACCGCATTCAAGGAAAGCAACCCTCATTCAATCTTGGTATTGCCTCCAGCAAATGCAAGCCCTGATGTACTAGCCTCAGATAGTGTTTTCTCCCAGGTTACCAGACCATTGGCCGAGTCAGGGTATTATGTATTTCCAGTTGCTGTTGTCAGCGAAACATTTAAAGCAAATGGAATCACTGCCCCTGATGAAACCCACCTGGTGAACCTAAGCAAAATCAATGAGATATTTGGTCCTGATGCCGTTTTATATTTGACCGTAACCGACTATGGCACCTCATACCAAGTGATACAAAGTGACAGTCGTGTTACGGTTCAAGCAAAGTTGATCGATGCAAAAACCGGTAAACAACTGTGGGAAGGAAGCGCCACTGCCTCCAGCACGGAACAATCCAGCTCCAGTTCACACCCACTTGTTCTGTTGTTGCAGGTTGCCATTACCCAGATTATAGAAACCGCCACAAACCGGAGCCATTCTATCGCTCAAATAAGTAACCATCGCTTGTTGCATGCTAGTAAGCCAAATGGTCTGCTCTACGGTCCAAGATCTGAACTGTACTGGAAAAAATAATCCTTTCTGAATCCACTCAGAAGAAGCTTAAAAAAACCGACGTTATGAATCGCGGCTTTCTCTTTGAGAAAACGGGTTCACTAACACCGGTTTTCTTAACCCATCACAGCCATTAATAAATGGCCGGCACTATCATTTCAGCAGGCGTTGGGATCCGGATATAGTCAGGATGATGCTCCCGTGCGGGCAATTCAATGGGCTCGCGTGGTACTTCACCGTATGGTATCTGCGACAGTAAATGCGTAATGCAATTCAGCCGGGCCCGTTTCTTGTCCACCCCCTCAACCACCCACCACGGCGCCTCGGGTATGTGTGTGCGCTCCATCATTTCTTCCTTAGCCTTGGTATAAGCCTCCCAACGACGGCGTGATTCCAGGTCCATGGGAGACAATTTCCATTGTTTCAGGGGATCATGCATACGCATCAGGAAGCGGCGGTGTTGTTCATCGTCGCTAATCGAGAACCAGTATTTGATCAGGACAATACCGCTACGCACCAGCATTTTTTCAAATTCGGTCACATCACGGAAAAACTGCTCCAGTTCTTCATCGGTACAAAACCCCATCACCCGCTCCACACCGGCGCGGTTATACCAGCTACGGTCAAACAGGACGATTTCACCACCTGCGGGAAGATGGGACACATAACGCTGGAAATACCACTGGGTTTGCTCACGGTCACTGGGTGCAGGCAAGGCCGCTACCCGACAAACACGGGGGTTAAGACGCTGCGTAATGCGTTTGATGGCGCCCCCTTTACCAGCAGCGTCACGCCCTTCAAAAATAACCACAACCTTGAGTTTTTGTGCAACCACCCAATCCTGCAGCTTGATCAGCTCTCCCTGCAAACGCAGCAACTCTCGGAAATAAAGCCGCCGGTCCATGCCATCGCCTATTGGCTTTTCGCCCAAAACATCATCCAGGCGATTATCATCCATTTCCATTTCCAGCTCTTCATCAAAACTGTCTATCATGTCTGCATAAAGACGCCGGGTATGTTCAGATAAATTTCCTGTCATGAGAAAACAACTCCTTAAATAATTAATGAAATTTATAGCTTTTATATGACGCGTATATGACTGGAGATCATCCGCGCGGGTAAGCCGGCGCCGCTCATCACAGATCATCAGATCAATGTGTGACTCACTCATTCTACCGCTTACAGGATTTAATGAAAGATGTGCCGATACCAACCGCACGGGCACCAGCCATGCGCATAAAAGAGAATTTGCCCTGCTCACTCTTATATAAGAGTACTGAAGATGAGAATAGTTTCAAAACTGCGGGATTCTCAACAGGGACAGGCATCCAATAGCTGAAAAAACACAAAACATAATAATAAAAACAATTCTCATTTACAAATAAATAATTTTAAGAGAGAATAGTTCCCATTCTTTTTATATGTCTGGAGGAGGCTTACTCCAGCCTGCTGGTGGCATTTTTTGCCACTGATGTTTACCCCTTATTTACCCTATACAAACAAAGGATACTTAAATGAAGCCCAAGTTACAAAAAACAAAATGGCTCACCTTGCTGCAGGCAGCGATAGCCATCACTTTTGCCACGACTACCGGGCATGCTTTGGCACAGGATACGCAAGTAAAAGTGCAACATGCCAAAGGCGTGGCCAGCGTCAAGGCCCGGCCCGCCAAAACCGCCGTTTTTGATTTGCCAACCCTGGATAACATGCAAGCATTGGGCATTCAAGCAAGCGCAGTGGCCAACTCGCGCTTTCCTGAGTTTCTCGCGGCTTATAACGAAGAAAAAATACCCAGGGTAGGCACCCTGTTTGAACCCGATCACCAGGCGCTTGCCAACGTTGCCCCGGAGCTGATTTTTGTGGGTGGCCGCTCCAGTGACAAATTTGATGACGTGCTTAAAATTGCCCCAACCCTGGACATGAATATTGATACAAAAGCACCCCTGAAAAGCATCGAGCGCAACGTGAACACCCTGGGCAAGATTTTTGACAAGGAAACACAGGCCGCCGAAGCCATGGGTAAACTGAATGCATCCATAAACGCCTTGAAGGCCAAATCCGCCAAGGCCGGCAATGCCATGATGATTCTGTCCATCGGTGACAAAGCCAGCGCTTTTGGGCCCGGTTCCCGCTTTGGCATGATTTATGACGTATTTGGCTTTACCCCCAATGCCGCAGTCAAAGACCTTTCCACCACAGACCGCCACCCCTTCAAACTGGAAGATATTGCCAAGGCCGACCCCGACTGGCTGTTTGTGATTGATCGCCATGCAGCCACGGGCAGCAACACAAACAAACCTTCCAGCAAGGAAGTACTGGAAAAATCCATCATCGGACAAACCCGTGCTGCCAAAAACAATCAGGTGGTTTATGTCGACCCCTACAACTGGTACATCCTGGGCAGCGCAGGATTGACATCCATGCAACAGAATATTGACCAGATTTCTGCCGCATTGGATGCAAAAAAATAAAACCGGATTATGAAATTTGGAATTGCCCCCAAAGCCTTGTTACAGACCGGCGTTGGGGGCAATTTCCAGGGTGTTGCCACCCATCGCAAAACAACAGTAAAGTAAATAATCTTCAGGCACACCCCTTCGCACCCTCACGGATCTCCTCCTCACTCACATCCCGCATATGCGTAGCTAGAGACCAGTTATGCCCAAACGGGTCTTTAATGACGCCATAGCGATCACCCCAAAAAGTGTCATCCAGCGCCATAACCGGTGTTGCACCGGCAGCAATGGATTGCTCATAAATCGCATCGGCATTGTCCACATATAAATGCACCGTAACCGGTGAGCCCTTAAGTGTTGCAGGTCCCACCGCCCCCCATTGTTCATACTCATCCATTAGCATCACGACAGAATCGCCGATGCGGATCTCTGCATGCATCAATTTATCTTCCGAGTCAGCCAGACGGGATATTTCTTTTGCATTAAACGCTTTTTTATAAAATTCGATCGCCTTACTGGCACCGGCACACACCAAATGCGGTGTGACCGTATTCATGCCAGAAGGCACTGACCTGATTTTATGATCGTCATCGGGATCAAGATCAAACAAAGCCTTGTAAGACGCCATATCGAATGGGGCAGAAAAGTGCTCATGTTCAATCAGCCATTGTCCATCCACTTTTTTATAGCCGGTTGTCATTCTCATCCAGGCTACATTTTGCTTTCCACTTTCATCCTTTTCTCCACAACGAATCAAACAATAAACCAGCGCCAGTTCTCCGCTCACGGAAATATGCACCTCTTCAGGCTCAAACACCATATCATTGGTACACATTTCCAGGCAGGCCTGCCAATGTTTGCCATAAGCCTCTTTACCCTTGAACCGCAATTGCACAACGGCATCGTAAGCAATGATATCGGGCGTATAGTTTGACATGATCTGATTGACATCCTTTGTCTGGATTGCATCCTGCCAGCGTTGCATTGCCTGTCTGATTTCTGCCTTTTCTATCGTGTTACCATTTTCAGCACTCATCATCCTGCTCCTTTTACCAAAAAGAATGGCAAGGCTACTGAAACTGAAAACCCAAGACAGGCGTTAGTCCCACTTGAATGAAAGGTCATTTCAATAGCCCCGCCAAAAGAACTACTGTTTAATCACATGCCAGACATTCAAGGCCTCATCCCCCATCATGTCGCCCTGTTTCATATCTTTTTTATACAGGTACAAAGGTTGCCCCCTGTAAGCCCATTGCTTGCTGCCATCATCCCGCATAATAATGCTGTAATCCCCTTCAGCACTACCATCCTCGGCCACCGGCAGCGGAGGCCAATTTTCGGCACATTGGTCATTACATACACTTTTACCAGGCATATCCCTGTCTTTATCATACGTATATAAAGTCATACCCTCGGCATTGACCAACACACCATCCATTGCTTTTACCGGAGGGCCTGCCGCACGGGCACTTTCACTGGCGAATCCACAACCCAAACTGGCCAATGCCAGCATAAGTAATAGCTTTTTCATTTTTACCTCCCTAATTGTCAAGAACACACAGGAGAAACTGGCTTGTATTGCTACCGGCCAGTTCTTACAGGATACACCTAAACTATTGAAAACAAATAACTATTTTAATAAAATACATTACTTTTTATTTCTGGTTTGTAACCCTGCAGGCAGGCAGTGAGTTCACTCCCACGTGGAAGTGAGAGACGAAAGAACATGGAAGCGGGAAAAAAAAGCTCCCACGCGGGAGCGTGGGAGCCAGAACGATCTATCAGCAACACCACAGCCAGGTAGCAAATGGACTTGGCTGTGGTGCTTCATAAACTACCCGTTCAACCTGTTTATTTCACATATTTACGGAATTCGGGTTTACGTTTTTCACGGAAAGCGTTACCGCCCTCTTTGGATTCATCGGTGTCGTAATACATTTTCAGGGCGTGCATGGACAGTGAAGACATGGCACGGATCATTTCGCTATCCACGTTGAATGAGCGTTTTGCCAAGGCAATGGCAGTTGGACTTTTCTCGTTGATTTCATCACACCATTTCTGTACTTCTTCGTCTAACTGGTCATGCGGCACCACAGCATTGACCAGCCCCATTGCCAATGCTTCCTGTGCCGTATAACGACGGCACAAATACCAGATCTCGCGTGCCCTTTTCTCACCAACCACACGGGCCAGGTAGGCCGTACCAAAGCCGGGATCAACCGAACCCACTTTAGGACCCACCTGACCCAACTGGGCCTTGTCAGAAGCAATAGCCAGATCGCATACCGTTACCAATACGTTACCGCCACCAACTGCAAAACCGTTAACACGGGCAATCACGGGTTTATTGATATCGCGGATAACGCTTTGCAGTTCCTCTACTGGCAGGCCGATCACACCTCGACCGCCGTAATCACCATCTTTACCGGATTGGTCACCACCGGTACAAAATGCCTTGTCGCCGGCTCCTGTCAATACAACCACGCCTACGCTTTTATCTACTTCAGCGCGTTTAAAAGCGTCAATCAGTTCTTCGCAGGTTTGTGCATCAAAAGCATTATAAACCTCAGGTCGGTTAATGGTAATACGTGCTGTGCCATTATTAACCTCGTACAGAATTTTTTCGTATGACATGATAAATCCCTCTTCCAGAATAATTTGTTTTAACTTGAAGCAAATAATATTTTAACCAACCATGGTAAGACCACCAGACACACTAATCACCTGTCCGGTAATGAAAGAAGCCTCGTCGCTAGCCAGGAAAGCCACGGCACCCGCCAAGTCTTCGGGCTGACCAAGACGACCGAAAGGAATGGCACGGGTCAAGCCATTGCGCAGCTTTTCACCATACTCGCCTTCACCGCAGAAATCACGAAACAAAGGCGTATCGGTTGGGCCAGGGCACACCACGTTAACGTTGATCTGTTTTCTGGCCAGTTCACGGGCAATGGTTTTGGAGAAGGCGATTAAACCGCCTTTGCACATGGCGTACACGGATTCGCCACTGGAACCGACGCGGGCTGCATCAGAAGCAATATTCACCACACGGCCCTTGCCGCGCTCTGACATGCCTTTGAGTACCGCATGGTGCATGTACAACACACCAAAGAAGTTGATGTCAACAATTTTTTCCCACAACTCCTTATTGGTATCCAGGAAATTGCCGGCCCGATCCCAGCCTGCGTTGTTAACCAGCACATCAATGGGCCCCAGCGTGCTTTCAATGTTGTTCACGCACTCAATGACTGATTCCTGATTGGTCAGGTCTACCAGGAAGGTTTGCGCGAAACCACCCGCGGCCTTGATTTTTTCTACGGTTTTATCGCCGGCTTCCTGATTGATATCAACCACAGCCACTTTGGCACCCGCCTGACCAAACCGCTCGCAAATAGCGCTGCCAATACCGCCGCCGCCACCGGTCACCAATACAACTTTATCTTTTAATCCAAACATTGTGTTTCTCCACTAAAATAAGTCTATACGCGTAATGAACCCATTCTTCACTTAAATAACCATGACTACTTCCGATCAAGACAAAGAAGCAGCAATCTATGAAATCAATAACCGGCTTTTTTTCCGGTTTTTCCAGGCTGCCAACACCCTTCATACCAAAGGCACCCAGGCGCTGGAAGAGTTTGGCGTAACCACCCAGCAATGGTCGGTGCTGGGTGCCCTGTCCAGACCCAAGGCTGAAAACGGCATGAGCGTGAATGAGCTGTCCCGCTATCTGCTGATTACCCGCCAGAACCTGACCGGCCTGCTTGGCCGTCTTGAGCGTGATGGCTATATCATCCGCACGCCCAGTACCGAAGACCGCCGATCCATCAGGGTTTCCTTAAGTCCCAAAGGAAAAGATCTCTGGAAGAACCTGGCGGAACCCATTCATCAGTTTTACGACCTTGCACTGAAGAACATTTCCTTTGATGACCGCCTGGCCCTTATCCATTACATCAATACCTTGCAGCAAAACATGTCAAAAATTTAAGTTTTAACTTAATTTAAGGCCTGTTTTTGTACGGGCAATAATCATTTTCATGATTTGCGCGGTGCCATCACCAATTTGCAGGCCCAGTACATCCCTTAAACGCTGTTCATAAGGGTAGTCTTTGGCATAACCGCCATGTCCATGAAACAGCAGGCACTGGTAAATAATGTCATAAGACAGTTTTGGTCCCCACCATTTACACATGGCCGCCTGTGAGGTATGGGGCAAATCATTGTCTTTCAGCCAGAGTGTTTCAAGGCAAACCAAGCGGGCCGCCTGGTAATAGGTTTCATATTCGGCCAATGGAAAACTGACCCCCTGGTTTTCCACGATGGGCTTGCCAAAAGTTTCACGCTCTTTGGCATACTCCCAGGTTTCATCCAAAGAGGCACGCGCCACGGCAAGACACTGCAGCCCGATTAAAGCCCGGCTATAGTCAAACCCCTGCATGACCTGGGTAAAACCTTTGCCCTCTTCACCCAGCATATGGCTGGCAGGTACTTTAACCCCATCAAAAAATATTGAGCCCCGGCCCACGCAACGTGTACCCAGATCATCAAAAGCGGTACGGGTGATACCGGGTAAATCCATGGGTACCAAAAATGCGCTAATCCCTTTGGCACCTTTGACACCACTGTTGGTACGGGCAAAAACCACCGCAACATCGGCCTGGTCAGCCAGTGAAATGGAGGTTTTTTCACCCGTCAGGACAAAGTGATCGCCCTCTTTGACCGCTTTCAATTGCAACGCTGCAGCGTCTGAACCGGCTGAAGGCTCGGTAAGGGCAATCGCAATCAGTTTTTCTCCGGCAATGATTTTTGGCAACCATTCCTGCTTAAGTGACTCACCGGCAAAACGGTTTACGATTTGACCGCATAAGGACACCAGCAAGCTGACATAAGCCATGTTGAAATCCGAAGCGGAAAGCTGCTCAAGCAACAGACCGCTGGTTACGCAGTCCATTCCCATACCGCCATAAGCTTCGGGCATTTCCACGCCCAGCAAGCCCAACTCACCCATCTGGCGCACAATGTCCCGTTCAAGGCGTCCTGTTTTATCACGGTGCTGATAGCCAGGGGCCAGCACTTCACGCGCAAACCTGCCTGCACTTTCCACCAATACCCGCTGATCTTCTGTAATTGAAAATTCCATATTGCCTCTTCAACCTGATTAGAATATATGTAAACATATTTACCTATTGATCTATAATTACACAATCCTTGACCGAGTTCAACAAAATTTCCCATTTAATGGATAAAAAAATCAAAATAAAGGGAAAATACTAGTATTTTAATTGTGCTCGATGAGGAAGAATAATAAGAATATTATGGAAATATATTTACTTATATGCCTGTGAAGATATCTTCGCATATATGCATAGATAAGGTAATCTATCCATCAAGCATCAAATTCTTTCATCCACTACTACCCACGAGACAGATCATGAAATTTGACACATCCCTGATTGATGCACGCAAAGAAACAATGATAAAAAACGGCTTCTGGAAAAACAGGACAATCGAACACTTCTTCAGCCATGCACTGAAGACCCAAGCAGATAAAACCGCAATCGTTGCCTATAACGTTGATGGCAAAAAAAGTCCCCCCATTCGTCTTTCCTATCGCCAGCTGAATGAACGCATAGACAGCATTGCCAAATCTCTTATCCGTTTGGGTATTCAACGATCAGATGTGGTCAGTTTCCAGATTCCCAATAGCTGGGAATTTATTGCCTTATCCCTGGCGTGTGCCCGGATTGGCGCAGTGGCAAACCCCTTGATGCCCATTTTTCGAGATCATGAATTAAGTTATATGCTCAAGTTCCTTGAGTCAAAAGTCTTTATTGTCCCTTCTGTATTCAAGAACTTCAATTATGAAGAAATGGCCCAGGGCCTGCTTCCCAAAATAGACACCTTGCAGCATATTGTGGTACTTGGTGGTGAAGGCGAAAACAGTTTTGATAAGCTCCTGCTGGCTGATTCTTCTCCTGAACCCCTTGTTGCCGACCCCGTTAAACCGGATGACATTCTTATCCTTATGTTCACATCAGGCACTACTGGTGAACCCAAAGCGGTCATGCACACCTCCAACACCCTGTTTGCCGCCCTTGACGGATTCGTTGACGCCCTTGAGGTGAAAGACAGCGAGATTATCCTGGGTGCTTCCCCCATGGCCCATCTTACCGGTTATGGTTATCTGGCCATGCTGCCCATCATGCTTAATTCAACCACGGTTGTCATGGATAGCTGGGATCCTGATATCGCCTTGCAAATCATCAAGGATGAGGCTGTCACCTTCAGCATGGCCTCCAGCCCGTTTGTGCTGGACATGTGCAATGCCACTGAAAAGGGGGCTCCACGTTCCCCGCAATTTACCAAGTTCTGCTGCGCGGGTGCCCCCATTCCACCGATTGTGGTAGAACGTGCTCATAAAGTCATGAACCTGACGGTATGCTCGGCCTGGGGCATGACCGAAAACGGAGCCATCACTATTACATCCCCCTCCATGGCGCTGGAAAAATCCAGCATTAGTGACGGCAAAGCTATACCCGGCATTGAACTGAAGATTGCCGATGGCAATGACAATGAATTGCCACGCGGTGAAACAGGCCGTCTGCTGGTACGGGGAGCCTCCCAGTGTGTTGGTTATTACAAAAAACCAGAACTTAACGCACTGACCGAAGACGACTGGTTTGACTCTGGCGATCTGGCTTTCATGGACCAGGAGGGCTATATCCGCATCAATGGCCGGAGCAAGGATATTGTGATTCGCGGTGCAGAAAACATTCCCGTGATTGAAATTGAAAACCTGCTGTACCAGCACCCCGCCATTGCCACGGTTGCAATTGTGGGCTTCCCCGATGATCGGCTAGGAGAAAGAGCCTGCGCCTTTGTGACCCTGAAAGAAGGCGCCAGTTTCTCTTTTGAAGATATGATTCAATATCTAAAAGAGAAAAAAGTGGCCAACCAGTATTTCCCCGAAAAATTGGAAATAAGAAGCGATTTACCGCGAACACCCAGTGGCAAACTGCAAAAATTCATGCTTCGTGATGAAGCCAAATCTTTCCGAATTGATTAATCCTGTCAATACGCAAAAATTGCCCCCATGAAGAGGGTCTTAAAGAAATAAATCTACCCTTCGCACTGTTTCAGGCTAGGCGTTGAGCGAAAAATGCATTATCCTACTTTTGCACTGGAGGATCACAATGAAGGCATAAATGCCTTTATTGAAAACAAGACCAACCAATTCAAATAATCATTAAAAAAACGGACCAGGTCCGTTTTTTTACATATAAGGCTTTTTTACATATATGGACACGATTGAACAATTACCCAAAAATAAAGCCTTAGAGGCAATTACCAGCCGTAAAAGTATCCGGGGCTTTCTGCCAGACGCCATCCCGACCGAGCTGTTGCGCACACTGCTACAAGCCGCATCACGCGCCCCCAGTGGCAGCAATATCCAGCCTTGGAAAGTGCATGTTGTTTCGGGCCAGGCCCGCGATGCCTTGTCTGCCGCCCTGCTTGATGCTTTCCATGCCAGCACACCCAACCAGTGCGAATACCAGTACTATCCCAAAGAGTGGCGTGAGCCCTATCTGGCCCGGCGTCGCGAAAACGGCTGGTCGCTATATAATATTCTGGGTATCCAGAAAGGCGACAAAGCGGCAATGCAACGCCAGCATGCCCGCAATTTTGAGTTTTTTGATGCCCCCGTTGTCTTGTTTATTACGATAGACAATGATATGGAGCAGGGTAGTTGGCTGGATACCGGCATGTTCATACAAAACATCATGATTGCCGCCCGCGCATTGGGCCTGCACACCTGTCCGCAAGTCGCCCTGGTCAATTATCCGGCTATCGTCAAGCAACATCTGGCGATTCCGGCCGAACAAACCCTGGTCTGTGGCATTTCCCTTGGCTACGAAGACACCGCCCATCCGGCCAACCAATTGCTCACCACACGGGAACCCCTGGAAGCATTCGTCACTTTTCACGCGTAAACATGCAAACCACCTGGAGACCCTTTGCCTGGGTCGGTGCCGCACTGTGTGCCGGCACCATGGGAACTGCCCTTGCAAGCCCTCTTTATCCGTTTTACCAAGCCCTGTGGGACCTGCTACCCAGCGAAATCACCTATATTTTCATTGCCTATATGATGGGTGTCCTGGTTACCCTGCTTTTTCTGGGTAAAGTCACCGCCCACTACGGTTTTTTACCCGTCCTCAAAGGAGGACTTGTTTTTTCCATTATTGGCCTAAGCATTTCTGCCCTGGCCATTTCCCCATTCCTGCTTGGGCTCGGGCGGGTCACCATAGGTATTGCTTCTGGCATGATCAGCACTTCAGCCATGCTTGGCATGAGCCAGATTCTTCCTGCCAGCCATAAATCCAGATCGGGGCAGATTGCCTCTATGGTTAGTGTAGCGGGATTTGGCTCGGGGCCATTCATTAGTGGCTGGATTGCCCAGTTTCTGCCCTATCCACTGGTCACGCCTTATGTCACCGTCCTGGTACCCTGTATTGTTATTCTTTATGGCTTGCGGTCTGTCAGGCCAGAAATACAAAGCAAGCCAGGCCACCCTTCTTTCATGCCCAAATTGGAGATGCCGGCAGACCCGGCCCTTAAACCGCTTTTCCTGATTATTTCCATGACCGCGTTTGCCGCTTTTGGCATATTCAGCCTTTATGGTTCACTGGCCCCCTCTTTCCTTGAAAAAATGATTCCATGGAACGGCCCAGCCATTAGCGGGACGGCAATTGCTTCGGTCCTGTTCATATCAGGCTGTACCCAGTTCATGCTAAGGTCTTTGCCCCTACACCGGACCTTATACCTTGGCATGCTGTTCCTGCTGCTGGCTTGCCTGGCACTGGGACTCACCATGAGTACCCATTCCACCCTATTATTTGTAATGTCGGATATCCTGGCCGGGCTTGCCCATGGCGCCATCCTGCTGGCCACGTTTGGCATTGTGGGACAACTCAGCACCCCTGAAAACCGAGGTCCCATTTTTTCAACTTATTTGTTTATTGGCTATCTGGGAACCATTCTACCCATTGTTTCAGTTGGGCTGCTGGCCGATGCTTTTGGTTTACTGTCAGCCGTTATTATATTTTGCATCAGCATGAGCTTGTTGACCCTGGGGTTAATCGTAACTAAGCTCAGGCTAGACCGCTCTGTTTCATCCTAATATACAACAATGAAAAACAAAAAACCTGCGCACTAGCCAAGCTGGCAAGCAGGTTTATGCATTCCCTTTAGTCTTCATCAGACAGCCTATGAGTTACCTCCAGTAAGAACTTACTGGGAACTATTGTCAACGGCCTCATTGCTAATGACTTCATGACTGACTGTAACGGATTGGTTATCTATACTGGACGAGCTTACCTGTTCTGTTGTGCCCGTAACCAGGGGAAGATTGGCAATGGTTTGATGCTGCAGGAAGTACAGGGTTTTATTACGGTCATCGCAAGCACCCACACAGCTTATGCGGGAATTTCTTTCTTCCAGTTTATCCTGCTCGAAGCCACGGAATTTCAACTCATGATTATTATTGTTGTTGAACCCTACTTCCAGGGGAGGGGAATACTCGAAACTGGCAGCACCCGCCGAAGTAGCGAAAAGCCCAGCTCCCAAAACAGCAAAAGTGGAGATAAGTATAAAGGTTTTTTTCATGCTGCACCTCCGAAAGGTAAAAACAGAAAAGCCAATTTATTAACCACGATGGCCATTTCGTATAGAATACACTTAAACAATTGAAAAATATACTCTATTTTTGTTACCGGAACACGATGAGACTGCCATGGACATGATTCCCGTTTATACAATGAAGTCTGAACCGGAAGCGGCCGTCATTGCTTCACTAATGGCCGCCTATAACATTCATTTTTTTATTTCAGGACGCGGATTCAGCTCCATGTATCCCGGTGCGGTCTCCAATAGCCTGAATGAACAGATCCTGATGGTCCGGGCCGACCAGGTTGAACTGGCCAAAACCCTGCTTGAACCTTTTTTAAACAGTTAACACAATCCCTTTACGCCGGTCATTGATACAACCTGCAAATACTGAACGGTGATCAATCCAGATCGCCTTTATCAATTTCTTTGGGGATACCAATGGCTCGCTTGATAAGCTTCCAGGCAATCAGTCCAATCCCCAAAAACAATACCCCCAATACAATGGCAAGTAGAAAATAGCTGAAGTTACTCATATTTTTCCTGGTGTTATTGGCTTGAACCCCATTGGCCAAGCAATGTTTTTATTTGTTCCCTGCCACAATTATTCCACAACGCTGCCACAAGTAACAAACGGGCCTTGCGCGGACACAACCATTGTCCCATTAGAATACCATTTTCCTGCAGGTCGATTTCTGCCCCTTTATAACCATACACGGCCTGGGTGGTACTACCCGCCCCAGTTCTGGAACAGACAATAACCGGTATCTGTTGGGCAGCCGCCACCAGCACATCGCGCATGGATTCAGAAACATGGCCCGAACCCAAGCCGGCAACCACTACCCCCTGACAAGCACCATGCTCAAGTGCCAGCGAAAGGATATCCGGATTATCACTTAATGCATGTTCAAGTAGCAATACCTTCTGGTTGAAACCGGCCGGGATAGCCAGTTGTGGCTTGCGAGCAGTTGGCCTGAAATATTGCGCCTGCTTTTCAAGCACCACCCCCACCATACCAAATACCGGTGATTCAAAGGCATTGAGCCGGGTTGAATGCGTCTTGCGTACATGCCGCGCCTCATGAATTTCATCATTCATGACAACCAGCACCCCCCTGTTGGCAGAGGCTGGGTGACAGGCAACCGCCACTGAAGCCAGCAAATTGGCAGCACCATCGGCACCGGCGGTTTCCGGCGAACGCATGGCCCCCATCAACACCAAGGGCTCAGCATGACGCCAGAAAAGATCCAGAAAGAAAGCGGATTCTTCAAGCGTATCAGTGCCTTGGGTAATAATCACGCCTGCCGCCCCCTTTTCCACTTCTTTTTCAGCCCATGCCAGGCAATCGAAAAGATGCTCAAAACGGATAGAACCACTGGGCAGTTTTTGCAGGGTCTGCAAATTAAGATCGGCCATCCCGGCAATACCTGGCACTGTTTCGGCCAACTCCCGGGCACCCAAGGTGGCAGTTACGCCCCCGGACTGGCTGGCCGTCATGCTGATGGTGCCGCCCAATGCACCAATGGCTATCCGTTTATTACTCATTGCGTTTCCTTGTCTGCCAATGCTTAAATAAGAGCGGCAATGGCCATACCAATGTCGGTGGTATTGGCAGAACCACCCAGGTCACGGGATTTTGGTCCCTGCACCAGCACGGTTTCAATGGCAGCCATAATGGCATCATGTGCCTGTGCGCAGGCTGCATTCTGTTCACTGAAAAAATCCAGCATCATGGCACCCGACCAGATCATGGCAATCGGGTTGGCGATGTTTTGTCCGTAAATATCAGGCGCAGACCCGTGCACCGGCTCGAACAGGGACGGGAAGGTACGGTCGGGATTCAGGTTGGCCGAAGGTGCCAGCCCAATCGTACCGGTACATGCCGGCCCGAGGTCAGACAAAATATCGCCAAACAGATTGGATGCCACCACCACATCAAAGCGGTCGGGCTGCAGAACAAAACGGGCCGACAGGATATCGATATGCTGTTTGTCCCATTGTACCTGTGGGTAATCTTGCGCCATTAAGGCAACCCGCTCGTCCCAGTAAGGCATGCTAATTGAAATGCCATTGGATTTGGTGGCAGCCGTTAATTTTTTACGTTCGCGCCTGGCCGCCAGTTCAAAGGCATATTTCAGAATACGGTCTACGCCCTTGCGGGTAAAAACCGACTCCTGCAACACCAGTTCACGATCAGTGCCTTCAAACATTTTGCCACCTACCGACGAATATTCGCCTTCGGTGTTTTCACGCACAACCAGAAAATCAATATCGCCAGGCTGGCGATTGGCCAACGGGCACGGCACACCGGGCAACAGTTTCACGGGACGCAGGTTCACATACTGGTCAAAATCACGACGGAACTTAAGCAAAGAGCCCCATAGGGAAATGTGGTCTGGCACGGTATCGGGCCAGCCTACGGCACCAAAATAAATGGCATCAAACTGCTGCAGGGTTTCAAACCAGTCATCGGGCATCATTTTGCCGTGCTGAACGTAATAATCGCAGCTGGCCCACTCAAACTCCTCTATGTGCAAATCCAGCCCAAACTTTTCCTGTGCCGCTTTCAATACACGTAAGCCCTCGGGCATGACTTCCTTGCCAATCCCATCCCCGGGAATAGCCGCAATCCTGATTTGTTTTGTCATTTTCATCCAACAAAAAAGTAAATATTGTTATTTATTTAAACTGTGGTTTATGAATATCATATCTTAACCATATATGCCCATCTTGCGAACAGTGAACTCTATTCGGTCTTAAAAAATACCGGGAAGACAACGCAAACAAAAAATCCTCCTGTTACCGGCATGTGTTATCCGGCAACAGGAGGATCGTATCAACAGACAAACATCTGTCTGCTTGAAAACTTACAGCTTTTCGGTTTCGCCCGACGTGGGTTTCCAGGTCAGGAAATGTTTCTCGGTAAGGCTGACCATTAAATCAAGGACCAAGGCGAATACGGTTAATACAATAATGCCGGCCACCACCGTATTGATATCAAAAGTGCCTTCGGCCTGCAAAATAAGATAACCGACCCCACTTGCCGAACCCAGGTACTCACCAACCACTGCGCCCACAAAAGCCAGGCCTACCGATGCATGCAGGCTGGAAAACACCCAACTGGTTGCCGATGGCAAATAGACATGGCGCAACAATTGTTTGCGGTTGGCTCCCAGCATTCTTGCGTTATCCAGCAAAGTGGGGCTCACTTCCTTGATGCCCTGGTACACGTTGAAAAACACGATAAAAAACACCAGCGTCACGGCCAGCGCCACTTTTGACCAAATTCCCAGGCCAAACCACATGGCAAAAATAGGAGCAAGAATGACCCT
>Ga0265293_10006281_pt1 | contig 19150 bp, 12 predicted proteins | sample Munlanlewell138R_FD_192505 | JGI IMG/M metagenome (GOLD analysis project Ga0265293, IMG submission 192505) | Leachate microbial communities from a municipal landfill in Southern Ontario, Canada - Leachate well 138R | ecosystem: Engineered > Solid waste > Landfill > Unclassified | place: Canada... | reverse complement strand
ACTCTTGGCCAGCTCGATGGCTTCGTTGATGGCCACCTTGGACGGCACGGTCTGCGAATACAACAGTTCGTACACGCCGATCCGCAGGACGTTGCGGTCTACCACGGTGATGGTGTCCACCGGCCAGTCCGGGGCGAATTTGGTAATGGCGGCGTCGATCTCCGCCAAATGGCCGGTCGTACCTTCCACCAGTTCGCGGATGAAGCCTTCGTCGTCGAAGTCGGGGGCGAATTCCTGGCGGCAGAAGGCGAGGATTTCCTCGATGCGCCCCTCCGCCTGGCCGTTGAAATCCCATTGGTACAAGGCCTGCATGGCGATGGTGCGGGAAAGGTGGCGATTGCTCATATCGGGAACGATGGTACAGGGAAACGGACGGCGGAACAAGCCACGGACGCAAAACCCCGCCGGAGGCGGGGTTTCATGCTTATTTGTCGCCGGAACCCGTTTTCTTCATGTTGCTGCGCGGCGCGGCCGTTTTGGTGGCCTTCTTGCCGGCAGCGGCTTTCTTGGCGGCGGGAGCGGCGGTTTCGGCCTTGGCCTTGGCGGCCGGTTCCTGGGCGGCGGGCGCCACCGGAACGGCCGTCTTTTTGGTCAGGCGGGCCAGACGGCGGGACGCCGTGCCGACCGCTTCGCGGCCCTTGTACCAACCACAGGCCTTGCAGGCACGGTGCGGCAGGATGGCGGCCTTGCATTTCTCGCACGTCGTGGTGGCGACGGGCTTGAGGGCGAAATGCGCGGCGCGGCGGCGCTTGTGGGAGCTTGTGCGGCGATGACCGGGGAGACCCATATAACGTGAAAATTGGCAGCAAAATGATGGCCGAAGGATAGCAGCCGCCCCCGAAACGGTCAAGAGGGGCCGTTCCCCCGCCGTTAAGGCCGGGCGAGCCAGGCGCGCGTTTGCAGCGCGGACCGGTCCACCAGGAAGGCCTCCGCCTCCAGGAGAGGTTCACCAAAGGCGAAGCGGGCGAAGAAGGTGGGTTCGATGTCGATCACGTAGTCGGCCCAGGCGGGGCCGTACAACGCGGTGGCATCGCCTTCCGTAGGAATCCAGCGCAGAACGGGGCGCAGGTCCTCGCCCTGCGGCGGGAAGACGGCGTAGGTCTTCGGGTCGCTCTGGATCTTCACCAGCACCGTGCCGGGCTTGGGCATGACGGGCGCACCGAGCGGGTACGCGGCCACGTCCTCCACGGCCACGGTTTTCAACGCGTCGAAATCGTTGAAATACGTGCGGAAGATGGAAAGGTTCGGGAACGGATGGCGCAAGCCGTTGGCGTCCAACAGATACACCGTGGACAAATCCGAGGTCTTGAAGATATCGCCCGGCCGCAATCCGCCGGGACCTTCCGTCCCGCCCGGACCCTCCGGCGGGAGTACCGACACGACGATGGAAAACGGAGCGGAAACGGCGGTTGCGGACACGCCCGCGCCGTCCGAGATTTCGGCCCGGACGCGCACCCACGGAAGGGTTGCTCCCGGCACGGGCACCTGCCAACCGTACGTCCCGGACGTCGGCGCCAGGTTGCGCGCGATCTCCTGCCAGGTGGCGCCGTCATCCGCGCTCCACGACAGGTTCACGAACGGCGCGTAGCCCTGCGTGCTCCAGCTGATGGCCGCGTTCGAACCGGCGGGCACCTGCGCGCCGGCGGGCGGCGCGATGACCTCGATGGACGCGGGGCCGAACCAACCGCCACCGCCTCCTCCGCCCCCGCCGCCGCTGGGAACGTCGTTGTCCGTGATCTGCACGACCACGTCCTCGATGGTAATGCCGTCGTAATCCTGGTCCGCGCTCAGCGCAACGTGCGTGATCGTTCCCGTGTGGTTCCCTTCCACCGCGCTGTCGTTCACGGCGGTAACGGTGATGGTGCGCGGCTCGTCCCAGTTCTCCGTCGTGAACGTCACTTCCGGGGGCGAAACCTGCACCTGGGCGTCGCCGGAAATCGTGATCACCACGCTCGCCGTCGGTTCGCTGTCCAAGACGATGGTGTAGCTGTCGCCCGCCCCGCCCTCGGTAACCGCGGTGGAACCGTCGGATTCCACAATGGTCACGCCGGGCTCCGGCGTGGGCTCCCCTTCGCCGGAAATGGTCAGCAACGGATACGCGGCGTGGGTGAAGACGGCGTTTTCATTTTGAACATCATGCAGGAAGAAACAGTAGTCGTCCTCGGAAATGCCTCCCGACGTCTGCAGGGTGAATTCGATTTCCGTACCTTCGTTCGCCGCCAACGGAATGGGCGGCAAGTCGGAGGAATCATCACCCGACACGTGGTACCCTGCGCGGAAGGAATCGACGTCCCACTCCAACAGCTTCGTCGTCGGCCAGCCGTGGATCGTCCAAAACGACTGAGTATAAATCCAATCCGCCTCGTCCGCCTCGTCCGTCCCGAATAGGGCGACGGGAACGCGGTCTTCCACCGGCACGGCGGCGCAAGACGTTTCCGGAATGGCATACGATAAACCGTACTGGACACGCGGCAGCGTGGAAACGCGCGCCATGGCCCATTGATCCGTACTCACGTCCTGCCCCAGCAGCAGCAGGTATCCTCCGAGCACGTCCACGCTTCCTTTCTGCGCATCCCGGATGGGCATGGTGATGGTATCCGTGACATCCAGCGTGTCCGCGTCCATGCGGTATAAGATCTCAAAGGGCGACTGGTTCGTATGGACGTATAAAAACCCTTGGTTCCAATCCGGAGAGATTCCCATCGGCACCCATGATTCCTGGTCGGCGAACACATACGCGTCCAGGGAGGACAGGCCCGGAATACCCACGCTCCAAACGGAAGGACGGTGCACGAATTCCTCTTCTTCAACCAATCCCCCGATCACCAACCGGTCCTCCGCCGGATGAATCACCGCTTGGTGGGCCTGGTATAGATCCGGAACTTCCTCTGTGGCCGTCAGGGTGAACGCGTCCAAATCAACGCGCGCGACGTGACCGCTGTACGCAAGATAGGCCGCGTCTTCCTGTTCCGCGATGGCATAGGAGATGTCCACCCCAAGCGGCGCGATGACCAGCGCGTCCACCAACGCCAGGGAGGGCGAGGTAGCCATTTGGAGAAGAACCGTCCCGTCGTCGGCGCACGAGGTCCACGGAACGTCGAAACACGATCCCACGGCATACAAGGCATCGGTTGCGGCGTGATATGCCGGTGCGGAGACCCTATCAACCTCGTAATCCTCCCCGTTCGCAAAATACAAACTGTCCACGACGGAGAAAGTGGAGAGGTCGATCTTATGAATCCCCCTATGCAGGTCTTCCGTCACATACAGGAACCCGCCTGCCTCGTCCAGGGCCAATCCCGACGTCCAGGCCATGTTTTCCAACAAAAGCACATCGTCTATTTCAAACGAATCCACGTCGATGCGAATCACGATCGATACGCTGCCTACGGACTCACCCCACCCCTCAAGCGTGGCGTACGCGTACCGATCCGTGGCGTCCATGACCGTCGCGGTCACCTCATAAACGGCATCAAGCACGTTTCCTTCAAGCATGACCACTCCCGCAGTGGTGAAGACGTCGAAGGTGCCGGGGTTCGACGCGGCGACACGCAAACGTATATGGTTCCCAATCTCCGCGGCCGCCGCCGTATCTTGCGCGGCCAACGGTCCAGAGTCGGACGGATGGTCCGCGTAAAACCGGTACGCTTCCAGCTGGGCGCCGGGTTCGTCCACACCTAGGGAAGGCAGATCGTCGTCAATGATCTGCACGGTAAAAGCGAACTCCTCCAGCAACTCGTTAAAGCGCGGGTCATCGGACATGGTCCAATAACTCATGTAATCGTTCACGTCTCCTTGGGGAATCGTATTCTCCCACTCGTACAAGGTGATGAGTTGCGCCTCGTTCCAATTTTCGGGCGTGAACGTTAATTCCCACGGGTCCGGGTCGAACCAACCTTCAAACGACCACAGTTCGACGAACACGTCTTCCGCAGGCGCTTCGCTCAAGGTAACGGCTACCTGAATGGGATCGCCGCCTTCTACCAAGACCGTGCCATCCTGCGTTTCCGTAAAGACGACGGACGGAGGAGGGGGCGGTTCCGACGCAAAGCCGAAGCGACCGAAGCCGTTGAGCGTCCATAACGCATTGGACGATCCGGAGGCAAGATCCACCCCGTCCGGCCCCGCCTCGATGTTCGCAACCTTGCCGCTGCTTGTCCCAAAACCCAAGGGGATGAACCAATCGGCCAAGGCGCCCGTGGTGGCGGACCAGGCGACGGCGAAGGTGCCGGCGAGTTCCCCGCCACCGAACGGCATGCCCGTCACAACGGCGTAAAGCAAACCGTCGTATTCCGTCAGTGCATACGCCCTGCCTCCGAAGTTGAACGCCCCGTCCGTGTAAACGGACGGATCCCTGAACGAAATGTCGTGTTGCCCAGCCGTCTGCGCGTCCAAGACCGTAATGCCATTGCTATCGGCAAGGTAAATACGATCCGGCCGAACGACGATGTCGTGCACTTCCGCAGACCAAGGCATATCCGACGGCACCCAATCCATGTCCAGCGAGCCATCTGCAAGCAGGCGGGCAATGCCGTTGCGCTCTTCGCTATCCACCTCCCAAAACCAACCGCCGACGTACAACCGCCCCTCCGCGTCATAGGCAAGGGCGCGAACGCCGCCACTCAGCGGAGCGGGTTGCGTGAGCGCAAGCGCGCCGGTTTCCGCGTTCACGGCAGCAAGATACGGAGCCGCCGGGTCGCTGTTGAATTCCTCGAAATCCCCACCGACGTACAGCGTTTCCCCGTCCGAGGAAAGCGCCAAGGCGTAGATATCGTCATCCGCTCCTTCCGCCGGCGTACGCGGCAGCACCGCACCCGTTTCCGCGTCTACCGCAAACAGACGGCCGACGGACGTCTCGTTTCCCTCATCTCCAATCTGCTCAAAACCCCCGCCCACCCAAAGCACGCCGGACGTTTCATCCAATGCCAACGCGTTGACCGTGCCCCAAATGGCGGGAGGGACAAATCCCTCGTCCAAGTCACCGTCCGGATCCAGACGCATGAGGCCGCGCTGCTCGCGCACGTCCAACAAGGTGTAGTCTCCGAAAATCATCACGTTTCCCTCTCCTGCGGCAAGCACCCCGAACGGCAGACCTGTATTCCCTTTGTTGGCCACCGGATCCCACTCCGCTATCTCTACGCTCTCGTCGTACGCAATGGATGCAAATCCATTGCGCCCTTCGGTGTCGAACGCGGAAAATGCGGAAAATGCACCGGCAATGTAAATGTAGTCGTCATCCGACGCGACGGACCAGACCTCGTCATTCACGCCCAGATTGAATTCTTCCACGAGATTAACCGACACGCCTTCAAAGAGGGCCAGATTGCTTTGCGGTGTCTCATCTACCTCGGTAAACGAACCACCGGCAATGAGAGCCTCCCCGCCGGCGATGAACGTCAACGCGTACACCGGACCGTCGGTGGCCGGCGCCCAGTTCGTCTCCTTACCGTCCGCGACGGCGACGGCGGCAAGATTGCCGCGCGGTTCGCCGTTTACCTCCGTAAACGAACCGCCCAGGTATACGACGTCATTCCGGATGGCCAGGGCGTTGACGGAAGAGCCTTCCACATCGGCAAACCATCCTTCGACGATCTCTCCCGCGGCGTCGAACTTGGCCAAGCGCTCGCGTACAACCCCCCCCGCCTCGCTGAACCACCCACCCACGTACATGGCGCCCGTGCCGTCAAAAACGACGGCTTCCACCATGTCGTTGAGCTGCGGATCCCATTCGCTGGGCGTTCCGTCCTCCGGATCCAAACAGACCAGGTAGGGCTGATCGCTTCCCGTCACGAACAGCTCCACGCCGCCGCCAAACACGCAAACGTCGCCGTTCGGGTGCAGCGCGAGCCGGGGCGTCTCCCACTGGAGGAAGTTGGGCACGTCAAAGACATTTTCGAATTCGGCCGTGAAATCCTCATCCACCGAACCATCCGCGAGGACGTGGGCCAACCCGACGCGCGGGCGGCCATCCATATGGTAAAACCGGCCGGCAACGTACCAACCCGTATCCCCGTCTGAAATAACCGACGTGATGGGTCCGTCCACGTTCGGCATGACCGTGACGAGCTCGGCCGTTTCCCCGTCCACCAGGGCGAAATACGGGGCATGGCGACCGATTTCCACAAAGGAGCCGGCCATGTACGTAAATCCGTCCGTGTCCGTGAGCGTTTCCGACACGCCACCGTCCACCCCCCACTGCGCATACGGCAACAGGACGGCTTCGTTCGGGTCCGGCGGGGCGGCGTGTGCCACAGGCACGGAGAACAACGGCGCGTACGGCGCGACGAGGGCCGCGCACAGCACCGAGGCAAGGAAGCGCGCTCCCGCGCGCCGGAACGGAATGAAGGGTTGGGTCATAAACAAGAGGAGATGAACAAGTCCTGGATATTGTATCACACATAAAAACGGCTTCCTCGCGGGGAAGCCGTTTTCGCAAGCGGCGCGTCCGTGCGCCGCGAAGCGGCCGCTAGGCGCCCGCCTCCTCCGCGCCTTCGTCCACCACGGTGGAGCTGGCCACGGAGTCGTTTTCCTTCTTGAAGCGCATAAGGCGCACGCCTTGGGTGGCGCGGCCCAGCACGGAGATGGACGACAACCCCGTGCGGATCACCTGGCCGGCTTCGGAAATCACCAGCAGGTCCCGGTCGTCCTTGGCGTTGATCATCGCCGCGTGCACGATGGGGCCGGTTTTCTTGGTCACGGCCGCCGTGAGAATACCGCTGCCGCCGCGGCCCTGCACCTTGTATTCCGTCACGTCCGTGCGCTTGCCGTAGCCGTTTTCCATCACCACCAGCAGCTGCAGCTGGCCCGCCTTCTTGGCCGAATCGGCCTCGATGATGTCCATGCCGACCACGTAATCCCCGGCCTTGAGCTTGATGCCGCGCACGCCGGCGGCCACGCGGCCCATCGGGCGGGCGTCCTCTTCCGAGAACCGGATGGACTGGCCCTGGGCGGTCACCAGCAGGACGTCGTCCTTGCCCGTGGTGGGCTTCACCCACGCCAGGTTGTCGCCGTCGTTGAGCTTCAGGGCGATCAGCCCGTTCTTGCGGACGTTTTCAAACTGGTCCAGGGCCGTTTTCTTCACCGTGCCCTTGGTGGTGACCATCAGGAAGTACTTGGACGTTTCCAGGTCTTCCATGGACAGCGCCGCCGACACCGTTTCGCCGGGGCCGAGCTGCAGGAAGTTCACCAACGCCTGGCCCTTGGCCGTGCGGGAGGATTCCGGCACGTCGTAGGCCTTGAGCTGGAACACGCGCCCACGCGTGGTGAAGAACATCAGGTCCTTGTGTGTGGTGGTGCTGAAGAGCTGGTCCACCGTGTCTTCTTCCTTGGTGGTGAGGCCGGCCACGCCCTTGCCGCCGCGTTCCTGGCGGCGGAATGTCTCGGGCGGGAGGCGCTTGATGTACCCTTCGCGGGTGATCATCACGATGGTCTCGGTGTCCGGGATCACGTCTTCCATGGAGAATTCCTTCACGCCGTGGGCCACGATCTGCGTGCGGCGCGCGTCGCCGTACTGGTCTTTCATCGATTTTACTTCGTCGGCAATGACGCCCAACATGCGCTTTTCGGACTTCAAGATGGCCTCGAGTTCGCGGATCAGCTTCATTTTTTCTTCCAGTTCCTGTTCCACCTTCAGCCGTTCCAGGTTGGCCAGCTGTTGCAGGCGCATTTCCAAGATGGCCCCGGCCTGGATTTCAGACAGCTTGAAGCCGGACATCAGGTTGACGCGCGCTTCGTCCTTGTCCTTGGACTTCTTGATGGTGGCGATGACCTTGTCGATCTCCGCCATGGCGATCTTCAACCCTTCGAGCACGTGGGCACGTTCCTGCGCGCGCGTGAGGTCGAACTGCGTGCGGCGGCGCACCACTACGCGGCGGTGCTTCACGTATTCCTCCAGGATGGTCTTGAGGTTGAGGATGCGCGGCTGCAACCCGTCCACCAGGGCCAGCATGTTGTAGTGGAAGGTTTCCTGCAGCTGGGTGGTCTGGTACAGGCGGTTCAGGACGTTCTTGGGGTAGGCGTCCTTTTTCAATTCGATGACGATGCGCACGCCCTCCTGGGTGGATTCGTCGCGCAGGTCGCGGATGCCTTCGACCTTCTTGTCCCGCACGTTCTGGGCGATGCGCTCGAGCAAGGTGGCCTTATTCACCTGGTACGGGATTTCCGTGACGATGATGGCGAAGGCGCCTTTTTTGTCTTCCACGATTTCCGTTTTGGCGCGCACCACCACGCCGCCCTTGCCGGTAGCATAGGCCTGCTGGAGTTCCTTTTTGTCGTACACGATGGCGCCGGTCGGAAAATCGGGGCCTTTCACGAAATGGTGCAGGTCCTCGATGGAGGCGTCCGGATGTTCAATAAGGTGCAGCACGGCGTCGCACACCTCCGTGAGGTTGTGCGGCGGGATGTTGGACGCCATGCCCACGGCGATGCCCACCGTGCCGTTGAGCAGCAGGTTGGGCAGCTTGGCGGGCAGGACGTTCGGTTCCTTGTGCGTGCCGTCGAAGTTCGGGATGAAATCGACCGTGTCCTTTTCGATGTCGGCCATGAGTTCCTCTGCCGCGCGTTCGAGCTTGGATTCGGTGTAGCGGTAGGCGGCGGCCGAGTCGCCATCGAGCGAGCCGAAGTTCCCCTGCCCTTTCACGAGCGGGTAGCGCAGGGAGAAGTCCTGGGCCATGCGGACCAGCGAGTCGTAGACCGCGCTGTCGCCGTGCGGGTGGTATTTGCCCAGCACGTCGCCGACCACGGTGGCGCATTTCTTGAATTTCGCGCCGGCGCGCAGGCCGGTCTGCCACATGGAATACAAAATGCGGCGGTGCACCGGCTTGAGCCCGTCGCGGATGTCGGGCAAGGCGCGGCCGACGATCACGGACATGGCGTAGTCGAGGTAGGAAGTCTGCATTTCCTCGACGATGTTGCGCGGTTCCACCTGGCCGACATTCGATTCCGGCGCGTCAAGTTCAGGAGAAGATTTGGGCATAGGGGACTAGAGTTGCGGTTCCTCTGCGGCCGGTTCCGTTGTTTCGAGTGCTTCTTCCGCCGGCGTTTCCACGTCGGCGTCTTCCTCATCCTTTGCTCCTTCAATCAGGCGGCGGGCGGCGTCCGCCACGGCCGCTTCGGCGCGCTGGCGGGCCAGGGCCTGGGAAACGGCGCCGCGCAGGAGATCCGCCGGCGAGGGCGGAGGCGGCGTCAACGTCGGCACGGGTGCTTCCGGCACGGACGCGCGCATTTCGGCGAATTGGTCGGCCGTACCGCGGAATTCCTCCACCGTCCCGGAAACGGCCAGGCGCAAGTGCGTACCTACCGTGAAAAACCACCCCGCACCCACCACGGCCACCGTCAACCCCACGCCCCCCGCATAGGCGAGGCGCTGGCGCCAGGGCATCGACGAACGAACGTGGTGCACGCGGCCGTTTTTCACGGACATACGATTGCGCTAATCCCGGTTCAAAACCACGACTTTCATGTCTTCCTGCGGCAAGTCTTTCTTGAGGATCTTGAATTTGGTCAGGGCCTCCGACGGAGCCACGCCCACGGCCTTGAAAAAGGCCGAGGCGTCGGCGAAGGATTCCTTCAAGCCGTCCGCGGCCAGCATGACGGGAACGGCCACGCGCGGTTCCACCTGGGCCACGACCTCGGCGGCCTGTTCCGGGGAAAGCACGCGTCCGCCGCCGGCGGGCACCAACAGGACGTCCACCTTGGCGAAGTGTTCCAACTCGGCCGGGGAGAGCGGGCGGTCCAAGGCGCCCAAGTGGGCGATGACCATGTCTTCGGCCTCCACGCGGTACACGGTGTGCGGCCCGGCCTTGGTGGGCGCGGCGATGCCGTAGACGAACACGCCTTTGGCTTCGAATTCACCGGGGCCTTTCACTAAAAACGGCGCGCCGTCCACGGAGCCGAGCGCCCCGGCGTCGGGACCCTCGTGCGTGGACAAGGCGAGCTGGGCCGTGAGCGAACGCGGGCGCAGGCCCGTGCCCGCTTCGTACGGGTCGATGACGACGGTGACGTCCCCCTGGGGGGTCTTCGCGACGATTTCAACGCAGGAAAGTCCGTGCCAGATAATGGTCATAACGGGAAGAAGAACGCCGGAATAGTACCACGCCCCGGCACCCCCGAACAAGGCGGCAGGTCAAGGGGAAACCGAACGAAAAAAGAGGGGGCGGATCCCCTCTTTTACCGCACGTGCAACGGGTGGAACAGGCGCTTGAGCTTGGCGACGATGCGCGGGGCCAAGAGCGGATGCGAGGCGCGGTCGTAAAAGCGCAGCCAGACGGCGTAGCGGAACGAGGTCAGCCAGCCGAAGAACGCGACCGTAGCGAAGGCGCCCGCGACGGTGGCCAAAGCGGTGACGAAGGCCGCACCGGCCGCCCAGGTTCCCGCGCCCAGGGCCGCCCAGGCGAAGACGAACGGCACGGCAAGCACGCCCAGACCCACCAGGAAGGCCGCACACGCCACGAGCGACGCACCGAAGGAAACGAACGCCGTTTCAAACGCCGCCAGCCAGTGGACGCGGAAGAACCGCGCCGAGGCAGTCAACGCGGAGAACACGTCCGTTTTTTTGCCGCGCACCAGCCGCGCGGCGGCCAGCATCACCACGGTGCGGACAGCCAAGGACAACGGCACGTACAGCAACAATGCCAGGCAGGCGGCGAAGGTTTCCAACACGCCCGGCCGCAGCAAATACAGCACCACCGGCAACAGGGCCAGCAGGAACAACAGCGCCTGGAATACACGGGACAGGACGTTCAGCACGCCCAACTCCCACGCGTGCGGCCAGCCCGCCTGCAACGCCTCATGCAGGGAGATTGGTTTCTTGGCGGAGAGGCCGGCGAACAGCGCGCCTTGGAAGGCCAAGGACAGCACCACGGCGGCCACGGCAATGGCCGTGCCGAGCGCCACCCACAGCTTGGCGAACGCGGGGTTTTCCTGGCAGGCCAGCGCGATGGCCGCCCCCGCCCCGGCCAGCCAATTCCCCGGCTCCGCCAACAACGCCTGGCTCCAAAACCCGGCCTGACGCCCCAACCCGCCCAAACTGCCGAGCAACGGTTCCACCACCGCGCCGGAAAGCAGAATGCCGGCCAGAAAACCAAACGCCCACAGCGGTTTGCGCTGCCGGGCGAGCGTCCATGCCTCGGCCAGGATGCGGCGGTGAAAACCGGTGGGCGTTTGTAGCTTCATATCCTCCAATAGAAGCGGCTAGATTTTCGACGGCTTCGGGCCCAGCAGGGCTTCGAAGGCGTCCTTCTCAATCGTTTCCTTCTCGCGCAGTTCCGCGACGACGCGGTCCAGCTTCTCCTTTTCTTGCGTGAGTATACCACGGGCGGTTTGCAGCGCGCCACGGACCAGGCGGTCAATTTCGGCGTCGATGCGTTCCGCCGTCTTTTCGGAATAGTTGCGCTGCTCATGGATTTCGCGACCGAGGAAGATCATTTCCTCCGACTCACCGAAGGCGCGCGGCCCCAACTCGTCGCTCATGCCGTAGCGCACGACCATGTCGCGGGCCAGGCGCGCCACCTGCTTGAGGTCGCTGGACGCGCCCGTGCTGATGTCGCCGAAGGTTTCCAACTCCGCGGCGTAGCCGCCGAGCATCACAGCCAGGTCGTCAACGAACTCGGCGCGGGTGTGGTAGCGGCGGTCTTCGGACGGCAGCTTGAGCGTGTACCCGCCGGCCGTGCCGCGCGAAACGATGGACACCTTGTGCACCGGGTCGGCGTGGGGCAGCAGGTGCGCCACCAGGGCGTGGCCCGCCTCGTGGTAGGCGGTTTTGTTCTTTTCTTCCGGCGACATGACCATGCTGCGGCGTTCGGGGCCGAGCATGACTTTTTCCACAGATTCCAGCACGTCTTCCTGCGTGACGGTTTTGGCGTTGCGGTGCGCGGCGCGGATGGCCGCCTCGTTGAGCAGGTTGGACAGATCGGCGCCCGAGAACCCCACCGTGCGCTCCGCGATGCGGCGGATGTTGACGTCGGCTTCCAGCGGCTTGTTGGCCGCGTGGATTTTCAGGATTTCCTCGCGCTCGTTGATGTCGGGCAGGTCGATCACCACGCGGCGGTCGAAGCGGCCGGGGCGCAGAAGCGCCGGGTCCAGCACGTCGGGCCGGTTGGTGGCGGCGATGACGATCACGCCGAGCGTCGGGTCGAAGCCGTCCATTTCCACCAGGATCTGGTTGAGGGTCTGTTCGCGCTCGTCATGGCTGCCGCCGAGCCCCGCGCCGCGCTGGCGGCCCACGGCGTCGATTTCATCGATGAAGATGATGCACGGCGCGCTCTTCTTGGCCTTGGCGAAGAGGTCGCGTACGCGGGCGGCGCCCACGCCGACGAACATTTCCACGAACTCGGAACCGCTGATGTGGAAGAACGGCACGCCCGCCTCCCCCGCCACGGCGCGGGCCAACAGCGTTTTGCCCGTACCCGGGCGGCCCATCAGCAGCACACCCTTGGGCAGCTTTGCCCCCAGGTCGGCGAATTTCTTCGGCGCCCGCAGGAATTCCACCACCTCCTGCAACTCCGCCTTGGATTCGCGCGCGCCCGCCACGTCCTTGAACGTGACCTTTTGCTTGTCGCCGGACACCTCGCGCGCGTTCGACTGGCCGAACTGCATGGCCCGGCCGTTGGCGCCCTGCATCTGCCGCAGCATGAACCAGAACACGACGCCCAAAATCAGCAGGGGGATCAACGTGGGCAGGATCACGCCCATGAAGAACGCGCCGCCGCTGACGTCCTTCACGCGGATGTCCGCCGTGCGCAACTGCTCGGCCGTGACGCCGTAATCCGTGAGCAAGGAGGACAAGGATTCGCCGGCTTCCTTGCGGCTGACGGACTTCGTGCCGTCCACTTGCTCGATGCGGACGGTGTTGCCGTCCACTTCAACAGACTGGACCTGGCCTTCCTGCACGCGTTCGGCCAACGCACCGAGGGAAATTTCCTCGGGCTTGGTGCCGCGCAGGGTGTAGCCGGAAAAAAGCGCGCCCAGCACCAGCAGGGACACGAGGAAGAGCGTGATGTTTTTGGAAAGGGGTTTCATAGGGGAAATACCCGGCCATCTTGCGGGAAAACGAAGAAAAAAGCCAGCCCGAGGGGGCTGGCTTTTTTGCGGCGCTAGGCGCCCGCTTCCGTCGGCGCTTCGCCGGCGGCGTCGGCACCGTCGGCCTTCTCTTCCTTCTTGCCGCGGGCCTTGGTTTTTGCCGGGCTGCGCAGGGACAGGCCCAGGCGGTGCTCCGCCGGTTCGATGGAAATGACGCGGAACTTCATCGTGTCGCCGGCCTTGGCCAGCGTGTTGATGTCGGCCACCGGCTTGTCGGACAGCTCGGACACGTGGGCCAAGCCGTGGATTTCCGGGTCCAGTTCGACGAAGAAGCCGAACGGGTTGATCTTCAGGATCGTGCCTTCCACCAGGTCGCCGATCTTGTACTTCTCGCCCACGTCCTGCCACGGGTCGCGGATGAGCTTCTTCATCGAGAGGAAGATCTTGCTCCCTTCGATACCGATAATCTCGGCCTTCACCGTCTGGCCGATCTTGAGCAGGTCGCGCGGGTGGTCGATGCGCTGCCAGGCGATCTCGCTGATGTGCACCAGGCCTTCCAGCGCGTCGAACTTCACGAAGGCGCCGAAGTCCGCCAGCGCGGTGACTTCCCCTTCGATGGCGTCGCCGACCTTGTAGCGGGCGATGACGTTCTTCTGGCGTTCCTCCCAAACCGTCTTTTCGGAGACGATGAGCTTTTCGTCGTCTTCGTTCAGGTCGAGGATGCGGACGGACAGCGTCGCGCCCACCAAGCCCTTCAGCTTTTCCAGGATGCGGTTCTTGTCGCCGCCCGTAACGCGCGGGTAGTTGTCCGGCGCCAGCTGGGACACCGGCAGGAAGCCGCCCACATGGCCGATGCGGACGATGAGCCCGCCCTTGTTGGCCTCCGCGACCTTGGCTTCGATGACGTCGGCGGCGGTGAAGGCGCGGCGGATTTCTTCCCAGGCCTTCTGCTGGCCCGCGAAGCGGAACGACAGTTCCAGTTCGCCGTTTTCGTTTTCACGGTCGATGACCGTGGCTTCCACGTCGTCGCCGGCCTGCAGGTCGGCGTACACGGCGGATTCCGCGAACAATTCGCGGCCGCGCACCACGCCCGTGGTGATGCCGTCGATGTCCAGGCGGACTTCGCGGCGGGAGGCGGAGACCACCTTGCCCTTCACGACGTCGCCTTCCTTGGGGAAGACGCCGTAGGCGCCATCCGCGAGCAAGGCGTCCAACTGGCTGTTCTTTTGCTTGGCTTCGGCCATAAAAAATTCCCGAGAGGCGTCCGGCGTCCAAAAACGGACGGGAAAGCCCCTTCGGCTCTAAGAATAAAGAGGTGGCGGGAGTGTAGCCGGGATTGACGTTTTCGTCAAAAGGTGGGAGAAAGGGCAGTCCCGAAACAGGCGGAAACGCTTGGGATTCGGGCGGAAGGCCTGCCTGGGGCCTGCGCATGGGGCGCGGGTGAGAGGCAGGCCGAAATGGAGGAAGTCATGGCGAAGAAGAAGCAGAATGACGGGTTCGGCGGGCTGATCCGGGCGCTGGGCTGGCTGCTGGCCCTGGGCACGGAGATCAAGAAGCTCGCCACGGAGCTTGCCGTGCCCTTCGAGGCGTTCTACCGCCTCGGCACCGAGGAAGGCGCCGGTACCCTGCGCCGCATGGTGGAGTTGGCGAAGGACGAGTTCCTCGCCGTCCACCAGGCGGCCGCCCCCGACACCCGCCTCTGGCGCCCCGCCGCGGACGGCTCCGGGGCCATCGAGGTCAACCTCGACCACCCGCTGCGGCTCCCGTTCGGCGGGGCGCAGGTGGAGTGGCAGAAGCCCGGCCATACCGGCTGGGTGCGGGTCGAGAGGAAGGACGAGAAGCTCTTCCAGAACGGCCGAGAGGTCATCCTGCACCTGGAGCCCAGGCAGCGTGGTGGGTACGTGATCGGCCACGAGCTCCGCAAGGCGCTCGAGGGCAAACAGCACGTCCATCCGAACGTGCTGGACACCCTGGTCGAGAACCCTCACCTCTGGACCGAGGAGATAAAGCATGTGGGATGGCTCTTCTCCTGGGCCGTCGGGTACCGCGTTTCGGACGGCCACCTGTACGTCCGCCGCGTGTGCTGGAACGACGGTGCGCCTTGTTGGGACTACTACTGGCTCGGCGACGGCTTCAGCGGCCAGCACCCCACGCTCGTTCTCGCAAGTTAGGTCCTTGGGCCTTGGCCCTACTCGCGGAGGCCTCGCACATACGCGTGCGGGGCCTCTTTTTTGTTTCCGCCTTCCCCCTTCCCTCCCTTTCCCGTACACTGGCGGCAATCGACCGTGATTTTTATGGCCAACGGACTGGGCAGCATCGAAGACCTCATGAAGCCGGCCTCGGGCGGGGCAGGCGGCGCACTGGGCGGCAAGCCGGCGGGGAAATCCGCCGCTCCCGGCGCGACCACCACCGCGGAAACCTTCGAGGAAAAAATGAAGGACGTGCGCCTGAAGGAACTGGAAGTGGACGCGCAGCGCCAGGCGGCGTCCGCGGGCGTCCCCTACGTGAACCTCAAGGGCTTCCCCATCAGCCCCGAAGCCCTCACCCAGGTGCCGCGCGAGCGCGCCGAGGCCCTCAAGGCCGTGTGCTTTTTGTTCACCGGCCCCGAGGTGCGCGTGGCGGCCGTGAACCCCGGCGCCCCGGAAGTGCACGAACTCCTCTACCAACTCCAGGAACGCAACAAGGCCCGCGGCGGCGTGTACAAAATCTCGGAAGAAAGCCTGCGCGTGGCGTTCAAAATGTACGACGCCCTGCCCAAGGTCCGCACCATCACCAAGGGCGTGCGCGTCACGGACGAAGAACTCGGCAAATTCCAGTCCCAGCTCAAAACGTACGCGGACATCCAAACCGTCATCTCCGGAGCGTCGGTCACGGACATCATGACCGTAGTGATGGCCGCGTCGCTCCAGTTCAGCACCAGCGACGTCCACGTGGAGGCCGAGGAACACAAGGTCGTCATCCGCTTCCGCATCGACGGCGTGCTGCAGGACGTGGCCTCGGTGCCGCACGAAATGTGGAAACGCATCGTCGGGCGCATCAAGCTCATCAGCGGGCTCAAAATCAACATCACGGACCGCCCGCAGGACGGCCGCTTTACCATCTTCCTCAAAACCGGCGACACCGACGTCCGCGTGTCCACCATCCCCACCAACTGGGGCGAATCGGTGGTGATGCGTATTCTCAAGCCCTCGGCCATCAACGTGGACTTCGCCCAGCTCGGGTTCCGCCCGCTGGCGCAGAAGAAACTGGAAAAGGAAATCAACAAGCCGCACGGCATGATCATCACCACGGGCCCCACCGGCTCGGGGAAAACCACCACGCTGTACGCCATCCTGCGCAAACTCAACACGCCGGACGTGAAGATCCTCACGCTGGAAGACCCGGTGGAATACAAGCTGGAAGGCATCAACCAGTCGCAGATCGACCACACGCGGCAGTACACCTTCGCCTCGGGGCTGCGGAGCATCCTGCGCCAGGACCCGGACGTGGTGATGGTGGGCGAAATCCGCGACCTGGAAACGGCCGAAACCGCCATCAACGCGGCGCTCACCGGCCACCTGATGCTCTCCACCCTGCACACGAATGATGCGGCGGGCGCGCTGCCGCGCTTCATCTCCATGGGCGTGAAACCGTTCCTGCTCTCCCCGGCCATGAACGCCATCATCGGCCAGCGGCTGGTGCGAAAAGTGTGCGCGGACTGCAAGGAACCCTTCCAGCTCGACGCCGAAACCGAGGCAACGGTGAAGCGCATCCTGGGCGACATCCCCGAGGCGTCCGGCGAAAAAATCGCCGACCTGGGCGCGGTGGCGTTCGTGCGCGGCAAGGGCTGCGACACGTGCAACGGGAGCGGATACAAGGGCCGCCTGGGCATCTACGAAATCCTGGTGATGGACGAAGCGGTGCGCGGGGCGCTGTCGGAATCCATCGACGAATATCAGGTGCGCCAGTTGGCCAAAACCCAGGGCATGACCACCATGACCCAGGACGGCCTGCTGAAAGCCGCGGACGGGCTCACGACGGTGGAAGAAGTCCTGCGCGTGGCAGGCGAGGGAGAATAAAAAGACCCCTCCGGAAATCGCTCCGGAGGGGTTCGTGCGTTGTAGGGGTTTCGAGAGGCGATTCTCCCACCGGGTCCTAGGACCCGGAGAGTTCGACGGCGCACCCAGCAGACGGACCGCCGCCGGGCTTGGAGTAGGTGGACACGGTATCGTACCCGCACCCACTGACCTCCACCGTCCCAAGGATCTGAGCGGTGGAAGCGTGACCGTAGCAGAGAAACAGACCGTCTGATCTGTTCCCCTGCAGGTAGACGGGAATCGACCCATCCGAGGATGGCGCCTCCGTCACGATGGTGACGGACTTACCCACGTCGGGGAACGGTTCCCCGTACGCGGGCTGCTCCTCCCAGGTCAGCATCTCCGCGGTGCGGAGATCGCTGTACGTCCGGGTCCCCGGCGCGGTGACCTTTATGGTCACCATGCAAGGCGAGGAGGGGTCGGCTTCTTCCTCCTCCGGGTCCGGATCGACAGGAACCGGATCCTCCTCGTTCTCGTCCGACTGCTCGTCCGGCTCCGTCGGCTCTGGCGCACAGCCACCCTCGACGAGGATGGTACCTTCGCCGCAGAAGAGCTCCTCGTCGTCTTCGTTCTCGACTGCGTCTTCGCCGGCGTCCGGCGCCTCCTCCGAATCGACCGGGTCTTCCTTGTCCGACTCGTCATCGGGGGCGGGATCCATCTCTGCGGGGGCGCAGCCGCCCTCGACAGGGACGGTACCCTCACCACAGAAGAGACCATCTTCGTCCTCGTCCTCCTCCGTGGGAGGGGCGAGGACGCAGACGCGGCGACCCGAGGCGTCCCGTGTTTCCACCGTGCCGGGCAGGCACTGGTGCGGGGACATGGGCGTTTGCCCACCGTCCGCCGACTCCTCCTCGACCCCGACGGGGATGCACTCCCCCGTTGCCGCACGGACCTCATCCGTGCCGCAGGTGGGAAATTCCCCGCCATCGTTCTGGTCGGCGTTCGGCAGGCAAACGAACTGCCCGTCGAACTCCGCCGAGATGAACTCCTCCGGACAGGCGTTCGCCTGTCCGCTGAGGTCGAGGTCCTCGAGGCCGCACGCGGCCCCGAGGAACATCATGGCGGCCAGTGCCGCCGCAAAGAACTTCTCCATGGCCTGCTCCTCGTCCGCTATCGCGCGGACAGGCGTGGCGCACAGAGCGCCGTGGGTTATTTTCCCGCCTTTTTTGGCAGGAAACTCAGCAAAAACTGAGGAGGAAATATACCCCATTTTTGCAGTTTTGTCAAGGGAGAATGGACAAAAACACCCGCACAGACGGGTGTTTTTCAGCATTTCTTATTCCTTCAACATTCCTCTTTGGTCGCAAGCCGCTCGGCCAAGAGCAGATAGGCCCGCTTCGCCGTTTCTTCCACGGCTTGCCGATACGCCTCGGATGCCGGGTCCGGCACAGCACCGACGTGCAAATCCGCCCGGCCCCCGCGCCGACCCATGCCCAGGGTGACCACCGCCGGCCGCGCCTCCGCCTGCGCCGCCAGTTCAATCCACGCCTTTACGTTGTGGCACACGTCCAACGGCGTCCCGGCTGCAGCGTACCATCTCAGGCAATCGGCATCTTCCTCCGCCACACCCGCGAACAGGCGCAGCGTGTCCAACACGTCCCGTGCGAACGCCGCCTCCGGCCGCGCCGGATCGCCCGCGTATCCCTGCCGCACGGCTTCCACTGCCAACGGAAACGGCACGTATCCCGTGCCGGGTTGGACATACCGGCAAGACGCCTCCTGTACGCAGGCTTCGCCGGGCGTGCCGAACGCATCGCAGACGCGCGAACGGCTGGTTGGTTTTCGTGCGAGCGCCGTCTCCCCCATATGGCGCCATGATATCACGAAACCGCGATGCGCCGCAGGTCGTCGCCTTCGCCTTCGAAGCGCACGCGCACGACGTTTCGGGCGCCGAGATACTCCCCCGCCATCGACGGCCACTCGGCCACCACCACAGCGTCCGGCCGGTCCAGCCATTCGTCCAACCCCACTTCCAGCGCCTCCTCCGGCTTGGCGAAGCGATAGAAATCGGCGTGGACGAAGTGCCGCACCTCCGCGCGGTCGGCGGGGTGCACGTT
>Ga0265293_10006279_pt1 | contig 19155 bp, 11 predicted proteins | sample Munlanlewell138R_FD_192505 | JGI IMG/M metagenome (GOLD analysis project Ga0265293, IMG submission 192505) | Leachate microbial communities from a municipal landfill in Southern Ontario, Canada - Leachate well 138R | ecosystem: Engineered > Solid waste > Landfill > Unclassified | place: Canada... | reverse complement strand
AACGCAGAATCTTGAGCAACAACGGACATCTTTCTAACCTGGCTTGTGCTTGCGCCATTGAAAAGCTCGCCAACGGGCGTCCCAAAAACTTTATTTTGGCACATATTAGCGAGGAAAACAATATTTACGAGCTTGCTCTTTCTTATACTCAAAAAAGATTAACTGAAGCAGGGCTGGAAAATGTTAAACTATTTGTAGCTACGCAAAATCAGCCTACAGGTTTTATAAGGTGCAAAAATGATGGATATAAGGAAGTATAAAGTTACCGATGCAATATTTATTTATTTTGCCGCATTGCTTATAGGCTCTATTTTAACAATCTTTGTAAAATTTGAAAAAAGCCCTGACGCTACCATTTTTGCCGGATATTTTATTTCCCAAGCATGCTTTTTAGCGTCTATATTGATTTACTCACGCTTTAGAAAAATTAATTTGTTTTACAATATACCTTTTAAGCGCAAGGCATCTATTTTTGAGATAGTTACAGCATTTATACTCTCTTTATGCATATTTGCCTTTAGTATGCTGCCCACCTTGCTATATTCCTGGCTTATGCTTAAACTCGGAATTACTGCTAAGGCAAGTTTGCCTGCTCTAGATAGCATAGGCGCAAAGTTGGCGGCTGTAATATTCTTATGCGTATTGCCATCAATAGCGGAAGAGTTTTTGATAAGAGGAGTTTTTTTGACAGCATTTGAAAGATATGGCGGCATGGTGAGCTTGCTGTTTACAGCTTCAGTTTTTGCATTTATGCACTTGCATCTTATGCAACTGCTACACCAATTTATAGTAGGATTAATTTTAGCTTATATAGTATTACGCACGCAAAAATTGGTACTTGCCATAGTGATTCATTTTGTCAACAATATTATTGCCCTGTTTTTACCTATGGTTATCCCAGCAGCAAATAATATTGCCTTATCCGCCAATACCTTTGCTATACTTATACCAATTATGCTACTGGGTCTATTCTTAGGTATTTGCGCAATACGGGTCTTGATTAGAGCAGCTTTATTTCAAGAAAAACTAACTGGAATCAAAGAGTATTTAAGGCTATGGAAGGATACCTTTGAGGCATTTGCCAAAACAGTACGCAGGGCTTTTGCTCCAAAAGGACTTGCCAATCTTAAAGGGGATTTTGCAGCAACCCTTCCTCCTAAAAATATAAACCTGACTGCAAGCCCAGATTGGCCTATAAGCCTAGCCTTTTTACTTATTTTAGCAGTAATGACAGCCTTTTCTAGTTTTATTTAGCAAAAATAAAGATTAGGGGCTAAACTTAAAAATAAAATAAAAGTAAAATTATAAAATATCACTTTATTTGATATTTAATTTATGTTATTATAAATAAGCATAATCAAGTATTGTGTATAGTTATCCTTAGTGAGGTATTCAATGAAAAACTATCAACTAAAATTTATTTCGAATAAAAAAATTTTATTGACAATAGCCTTAGCTGTTTTGTGTGTGTTTATGCTTGGCTTGCTGTTTGCTCCTGTCGGTAAGGCTTATGCTGAGGATATACATGAAAGTGCCACAGAGGGCAATCCTGAAGAATTAGCTTTTGAGATTGATACGGGAGGATATACCGCAGGCATCTCGGTAGGTACGGAGCCCACTTTTACCCTTACTCTTATAGGTTCTGCCATGAGACCGCAAGATACTGAGTTTTATTTTATTGAGCAAGAGAATATTGGTGAGCCCGATATCAATGAGCAATGGATAATTTTGACCAAAGACACAATAGGCGATGAATTTGCTACATATGTGCCCGCTATGGGTGACAACTCTTATTTTCATAAACATGTCTACTTCAAAACTGTAATTAAAAAGCAGGAGGACCCGAGCGACCCTACCCTTAAATATGAGTACCTTAAAGAAGAAGTTCCTATTGAGATTATTGTAGATAAAAGTACTGAATATGATTATGCAATTACCGATGTTCAAGCGTCTTACAAAGGGGCAGGCGGTGTTTTCATGGAGTATGATTATACGGTTAATGCACCTTTTGTCTCTACTGAATTGCGCTTTGATCTAGAAACTAACAATAATGAACCTACAGCTTATACTTATCAGTACTATTATGAAGGTTGCGGAGTAGCAGACATCGGACAAGAATGGGTCCCTATGGAAGGTAAAAGCATAACTTTTACTGCAGATAATGCCGGACAAATCAATGGACCTATCTATTTTAGGGCAAGACACCAAGGGCTGGGAGTAACTTTACAATATAATGAAAAACCTGTTTTTGCCCGTTTAGATACAGTTAGCCCCAGCTTTGAAGTAGCAGGACTTAAAGCAGTTTCTCGAGGAGAGTATATTCCAGGCAAGTGGAGCAATGAAGATGTTGAATATACGATTATTCCTAAAAGCGAAAATGTCAGCGAAGTAAAATACTATTACCGTACTGATGAATTTATAGAAATAAGTCCTTCTATAGAAGGCGAAAATAAAATCTTTAAAATTACTATTTCGGAAACTACGGGTACTTTAAAGTTTGAAGCCCGAACTTCTGCAGGGATGACAAATAACTATAACGATAAGAATCATAATACCTTGATTGATAAAAATGCACCTCAAGTATATATCACCGCTAAGGATAAGAACGGCACTGTTATTGCCCCGATAGGTACAGAGCCCGGAGCAGGTTATAGGGTAGGCTATGCTTCAGATAAAATAGAGTTTGTTATTGAAAATAAAGACGAATATGGCAATGCTATTGAAAATACTTCCACAGTTACTTACAAATATAGCGTTGATGGCAGCAATCCGGAGTTTATTCCTTTGCTAGGCGGCAAATATATTTGTGACTTAGAAGCTGTTGCGGAAAACTATAACAATAAAATTTTTACCTTTACTTTAACATCGGACGCAGGGCTGTCGGATACCAAGAGCTTTGAGGTTAGCATTCTGAAATCTAACTTTAACGTAGAGTTAGAGGAGTTGACTTTTGATACGCATAACGGTTGGGCAAGCGAGAATATCTTGCTCAACTTCCATATAGCGGATGGTGATTATAAATTTTTTAACGAGATTTCAGGCGAAATTGGCTCCAAACAAGAGTTGACCGATATCACCAAAGGAGAAATTGTAGACGGTAAAAGACTCTTTGAAGTAATATTCAATAGACGTGTAGTCAATGCCGCTATTATCTTTAGTATAGAAAATATGGCAGGAGATACCGTTACCTTGCCGGCAACCAGTCCTATAAATCTGGATAATGCGCTGCCCGGGGCTACAATAAACGGAGTAGTGCTTGGCAGCCAGCAGCCTATACGGGACGATGAGTGGTCTAATGGTAAAGTTGTGCTTACCGTAATACCGCATATCAATTTGTCAGGTGTCAATGTCAAATATGTACATACCAATGGTGTAGAAGAGGCAATGAGTCAAAATCAAGACGGCAATTACACCATTACTATTCAAAAGACTACCCCTTGCGTATTTAGGCTGATTACGGGTAGCGGTCTGCAACAAGATGTCCCATTCCAAGTTAATATTGATTTATCCGATATTGATATAGAAATTATAGATTATGATGAGATTGTGGCTAAGGTGTATTCTCAAGATGTGCCAATCGAATTCGAAACTATCCATACAGGCGATTATACGGTATGGTATAAAGAACTGGGTGTCAATCCTGACTTTATACAAACTCAAAGCCGCACATTTACTGTGCCAATAAGCGAGGAAATTGCGCAAGGTGTTAAACAATTTGTATTTTTCTTGGAAGCTAGAGCAATAGATAAGAACGGTAATAGAAAACGCTCTGATGAGCTTTCTATTGCTATTCAATATAATAGGACGCCAAGCATAATTGAGGTTACTAAATCTTATGACCATGGGGTAATAACTGCAGATGATTGGATAAGCGGCAATATTATATTTAATATTACTAATTTATTTGGTCATACTTACCAAGCATCCCTTAATGGAGGAGAGTGGCAAGATATTGCTGTAGTACCCGATAATGAGCTTGTACTTTTTTACTTTGCAGGCGTTGCCAATGGTGAGCTTGTTAATAATAAAAACGATGAAGGCAATTTTGCGGGCGCTGTTTCAATAAGAGCATTAAATAATGCAGGCTATCCTTCCAACTCAATAACTATAGATAATATTAAGGTAGACAATAGCCGCCCTAATGTTATCAATGCAATCAGTATTGAAAAGGGCGAAAAAGACGGAGCAAACAAAATTATTTATAGTGCGGCTGACATAGTGCTGCGGAACACCGACGGACTGGCGGCATTTTCTCAATATGCGCCTATAACTTATTATTATCGCACTACTCCTAGTACAGATAAACCAACAGAAGACAATATGGCCGGCTGGACTAAACTGGCATCTAATGCTTCCTTTGATCAAAATATACCTGTTTATTTATATGCTAAGAATATACTGGACTCAGCAACAGAAATTGAAAATTATAATTTTGTAATAGATAAAGGAAATATAATATTTAATGTTGATTTTCCGTTAGATGCGGGCAGCGTAAAAGAAGCTAATATATTTGAGTATACTTGGAGTACAGCCACTTGTAATGTATCGTTCTACTCTTCATCCGTTACTGATATATATTATTACTATACTACTTCTTCGGCGTCTGAAATACCTGAACAAGACTGGATTCTTATCAATCCGGGCGGCAATCCAAGCGGCAACTATACTTTTTCATATATCGATAATATCAATGCAACTTTTCAATTCAGAATTAAGAATCGTGCGGGTACTGAGGTTATATCTCCAAACAAAGCGGTAATTAGAATAGACAATGTAGACCCGACTTTTGATGTAGTATATACTTCTGGCGGACAACCTTACACTGGGGGGACATGGTCCAGTGAAGCTATATCTATTAAGATTATACCTACCTCTGTCAATCCCGGCGGTGTTACTTACGAGTATTATTTCAAAGGCGAATGGACTAAGACTTCTAGCTTAAACCTTACTTCTGATATGATTGAAAATTTTGCTCCAACCCTTAATGATTCTGGCAGCTTTCAAATTAGTGCTACAAGTCATGTGAATTATAAAAGATTAACAAGCGCAGAAATTGAAATTAAGGTTGACAAAGCCAAGCCTAAGTTTGAATTAGAAGGCAAAAAAGGCAATGAATTAACTGTAGTAAGCGGACAATGGTGCAATGAGGAAAGTATCCGCATAGACATCAAGAAGTCCGGCAGCAATATCTCCAGCACTACTTATTACTATGAAATAGATAATGGAGGACGCATTGAGGCGCAGGAATATATTTATATAGAAACTAGTTGTACGGTTACAGTAACAGCTGTTAGCGGTGCAGGACTAGAAACCCAAAAAACCTTTATAGTCAATATCGATACCGTTGCTCCTCGAATTGAAGCAGGTAATATTGTCAATCCCGCTCCGGGAGCAGAGCCTAACCAATATTATGTAGACCAAGTAATCTACTACATAGAGGAAAATGTTAAGAGGGCGGAATATAATGGCTATACACTTGTCAACGGTATGGAGCTTTCTACCAAAAATATAGATATAGATGCCGTAAGACCCGGCTATATAGAGATTATTATAGAGGATTTAGCAGGCAATATAACAAGATTAGAGTTCTTTATGATGCCCTTCCCGCTGGATATCAATAATATTACTCTTTCTGCTGAGGACAGAGCATTGGTAAATGCTTTTGAAGAGGAGCTTGATTCGGCTACCAGCCTAACTGCTTCGCGGAGAGCATACTTTGCCAATCAAATAGCCCGACTGCGTGATAGAATGATTATCTTGCAAGGACAAGTTGACGACTTCCACCGTTATCTGGAGATTGTCAATGCTAAAAACTCTTTTGAGCTTAATTCTGACTATGACATAATGGAGTCATATATTAATAGGTTCAACAACTATGCGCAATGGCAAAAAGATTATATCGTTGAAAGCTCGGTCAAACCTTATGATACATACTTTAATAAACTGCAACAGCAATTTGGCACATTGGATAAATTAATGGGGGTTGTACGCAATGTTGAATCGCAAATAGCTGCGCTTCCTGCTATCAATGTAGTTAAGAAATCTGATTACTACGATATTAAAAAAGTGCATAACTATTTTGAATCTCTTACAGTTGCTCAAAAAGGTAAACTCAAAAGTACCCTGCGTGCAAAACTTATCGAAATACTAAGACTGTGCGAATTGATGATGCTACAAGATGAGGTAACCGGCGTAGGTATCTATGGGGATGATTTAGCTGGCGGTCTGCAAATTGAAGTAACGCCTTTTGCAAAATCTACTAAGAAGTTTATAGATGCACAAAGGACACTGCTGGATTCCTTTACCAGCGGACAGTCAAGAGCTATTGTATCTATTCATCAGCTTACCTTAACAGGAGAAAGCTCCTCTATCATTACGGGGGATATTGATATCACTATACCTATCCCTGAGGATTTTACCAGCTATATTAGCTTTGCAGTATATAGGCTAAACAACGATGGCACCATAGTAAAAGTGCAAAATGCAGAAGTTGCACCCGATGGCAAAAGCATTAGCTTTGGCTCTACGGATTTAGGCACCTTTATTTTGGCCGCCAATGCCAATATAGAAAGGGTGTTGGAAGATACCACTTTTTATGGCATGATTGGCAATATAGTAATAGATACCCAAATGCTAACCTATATATCCATTGCAGTAGGTGCGTTATTTGGTGTCACTGTATTAATCCTTGTGATTTCCGCACTAAAGCGCAGGTCATTCTTAAAGAAATTCAATAAGAGCTACAAGCACTCATTAGTAAGGCGCGGTATACAATCCATACCTAAGGGCAACCCCGCCCCAAGGCGGAATCCTGCCAACCCTGAAGAAAGGCTCTCCTATCGGCGCAAAGCAATTATGAGATAAGCAAAAACCCTGCAAATCGCAGGGTTTTTTATAAGTAAAGCAAACGCAAGCCGTCTTTTAGGATAACAATTCTGTTGCTTCCTTGTAAAACTTGTTTTTCGCCATCTATGCAAAATGGCGTAGGATGCACTAGCTCCAATTCCAGCTTGCTAAACTCCTTAAAAATTAAGTTTTTACTTTGTACAGGCTTGTTAAATCCTATAAAGAATGCCCTAAAAAATAAAAAGAATAACTTGATAAAAGAGGCAGGGCGCTTTGGAGTGCTTATCAATAGCAAATGTGCCTTGCCTGTATGATTGCTATACAATTTGTTGAAACCAAAGCCAAATACGCTTTTGGAATTGACTATCATTATCAAAGTGTATTCGTCTTGAAATTGCTCTGTATCAATGCTAATTCTTGCTTTTATACGGTTCACTTTGTATTCTCTAAAGATAGCTAAAAAATAAGCTGCTTGTTTTATTGCTTTTTTAAGTTTGATATTGGTGTTATAGCCTATTGGGGTAAAAGTGCCCGCTGCAAGAACATATGAAAAATACCGCTGCCCCACCTTGCCTAAATCAATATATTCGGGCTTGTCAACATAGCGTAAATTCCTATAGCTATCATTCAGCGTGCCTGCAGGTATATATATAAGGTTTATATTGTTGCGGCAAACATAGTTAATTGCATTGTTAAGTGTACCGTCCCCGCCGCCTACTGCAAGGTAATCGTATCCCTTGCATACCTTATTCATATCAAATGCAGTATCCTTTATCTCTTTTATATCTACCTTACCGTATTTATCCTCTAATTTGCGCTTAATAGCAGCTATATCCAGCATCCCACCTCTACCGCTAAGCGTGTTTATTAATAGCAAACACTTGGCATGCGACTTTTCCATACTTATATTCATTCCTCCAATGTGCCATTGTAGGCACTTTGCCTTTAGTTATTATAATATAATTATGCCAAAATATCAAAAGATGTTTGTTATATCAGCTAAATGTCGCTATACCGTCTTTGCAAAGCACGAAGCAATCCAGGGCCAAAATACACGCTAAAGCGTGATGAAATACACTTGCCTAAATGCAAGTGATGAAATGCATTTACTGCGTAAATGGTGAAATACATTTGCGTCCCGCAAATGATTAAGGAGAAGCTCTGGAGCAACCCTCTGGAGTCTGGATTGCTTCACTGCCGTTCGCAATGACGAATTACAAAGTCTTTGCGAGGAGCAAAAGCGACGAAGCAATCCAGAATAAACGCAAGCACTGCTTAACCTTACTTAACAAGTTAATACTACAATACAATGTCGCCGCTAGGCGATACATAATGTCAATGCGCCAGCATTGATACATAATGCCACCGTTAGGTGGTACATAATGCATTGCGCAGCAATGTACATAATGCCGCCGATAGGTGGTACTTTGCCCTTTAGGGCAAGCCTCTGCGGGTCTGGATTGCTTCGGGCCTCGCAAAGACGGGGAGCAAGGCTTCACTTGTCAATAAGACATTTCGGCTAATAAATGTATAATAATAACATTTTTTTGTTATTTGTATTGGTTTTGTAAAGACGATAAGTAAAAAATAAGTTAATTCTATATCTTTTAGAGCATATATATCCCGCTAAATAAGGTTGGATATTGGTATAATAGTCTATATTTATTGCCATTATTTGTTGTTTTTGGTCGGCTGTCAGGGCATAAAGCGAAATTTTAAAAATACCTTGACAAAAACAAAGGTGTAGTTTATAATGATTATACATTATTAATGGAGGTAATTTTGAAAAATGAAAAAGTATGATTTTAGAAAAATTCTTATTTTTGTCTTAGCAGTAATAATGATTTTTTCTCTAGCATCTTGTAACAAGAGGGAGAACGGCGACGATGACGATAATGGCAAAGTCACTACCCCCGGATATCTTGGCGAAGCCCTAGAAGCACTTATAGAAGGGCTGGATGCGCTGATAGACGAAGGTCAATCTTTAGACGGACAAATGTATGCAGAAGCTACAATCTTTGTTAAGTCAGCAGAAAATGTTGATCTGGAGATCGAAATAGCCGCTAACATTAAACAGACAAATCCTGAGCTAAAACTGGCTATAAAGACAGAGGGTGCGCAACTAATAGCTTTTTATCTTAAAGGTGATACCGTATATGTAAAAGATAACCTTAGCAAGAGCAAGATTACTGTAGATGTAGAAGGCGAAACGGTTGCCATTACTCCTGCAAAAGCAAGCGATGCAAGGTCATTAAAGTTTGATCTTGCCGGAGGTATTGCAGGTGTGGAGCTTGGTACGGAAGTTGCAAAATTGCCTGGTTTATTGAAGGGACTTTTTACTGATTTGCTAATCGTTACAGACCCTGACACCGGGGTAGAAACGATACTTGACAGTATTGGCGAGGTAGGGCTTATTGGAGACATTGATCTTGATAGTATTGCCGCTATAGCTGGCGGCTTTGATGCATTGCTTCCAACTATCAAAACTTCAACGGGCTACCAGATTGAGCTTGATATCACACAAATAGCAGATTTGTTAAAAGAGCTTGGACCCCTTCTTGGCGGAGGCGACCCAATGGAAGCTATAGAAGAGTTCCTTGGTGAAGACTCAGGGCTTGGCGACATTATTAACCAAGCAGCAAAATTGCTCTTTGGCGGCACCTTAGGGCAGCTTCTTGGTAAAGAAGGCGAAGATCCAATTACCAGCTACCCAACAATTCTTATTGGCATTGATTTAGCCGACGAAGCATTTAGCGGAGTATCTTTAAACTATGATTATGAAGAAAATGATATGAACCTATCTGCAGGTATTAAGAACCTAAAGCTCCAAAAGAACGCTAAAACTACCATTATGCCTTCTGATATTGCTGAATTTGATCCTGGTGCAGTTAGAGTAGATTTAGGCATTAAAGGTCTTGGCGTTAACGAAAACTTCGAGATTTTTGCCAATCCTGTAGCCGGCTCAAATGGCGGAGTAGGATTAGAAGCATTTGCAAAATTGACCGGCGGTAGCGGAGTGGCTTATGCTCGGATTGATGACGATGGTGAGATAGATGCATATCTAGACTTTGCTCAAATACTTGCAGCTGTGGGTAAAGAAATCACAGGCAATACCAAATTCTTTGTAACCAGCAGAGTAGCAGAGGCAGACCCCGAAAATGAAGAAGGCAATGGTGACGAGAATGGGGACGAGAATGGTGGAGACGACTTAGACATTATGGCACTTATTGGTCCTATCTTTAACCTATTGCTAGGCGATAATAACCTATTAGATGCAATAGCAGACCAAAAGTTGGATACTGCTGAATTGTTTGGGATACTTGGCAATGTCCAACCCATACTTGGGGCTTTTGGTACGGAAGTAGAGTTGGATGAAGAAGGTTTAACTGCACTTATTAAGCAAGGGCTTGATTTCTTAGTTGAGTTTAGCGGAGAGTCAAGGGTACTAGTAAGTGATGCAGATTATATTGAGTTCATTAATGACATATTTGCTATAGAAATTGAGGGTGACGATTTACAAGCCGCTCTGTTCTCAGCTAACGGTGTCAATATTACCTTTGATTTCCCTGATGTAGGCTTTGGCGTAATTGTTAAAATTAATTTAGCAAATGTAGAAGTACTGGCTCTAACTTTGCAATTTAGCTTTGATATGCCGCAATCTTCAGCTTCATTTATAGAGAGCTTTGATGGAGAAGATGTAACAGTTGTGGAGCAAATTACGGATTTAAGCGAAATAGGCGAAGCATTGATGGAATGGCTGCTTAACCCAAAGAACTAGACTAATTTGTTTTTGCAACAAGTTAATTGACAATTGACAAAACCCCTGCCTTACTGGCAGGGGTTTTTCGTAGAGATACGGTTTGTGAGGTTATAAGCAAGGCTCTGCGGGTCTGGATTGCTTCGTGCCTCGCAAAGACAAGAAAGCAGGGCTCTGGAGGTCTGGATTGCTTCGTACCTCGCAAAGACGGAGAGCAATGCTTATGTGGGCCTGGATTGCTTCACTGCCGTTTGCAGACCTAAACCGTTTTTGCATAAAGCAAGTAATATGCCATCGGATTTATTATATTAAAAATGGAAATAAAAACAAAACACGCTAACTTGCGCAAATATCTTGATAATAAGCTATATTTATTGTATAATGACTTATAATATTTTAGCTTGTATGGAGCAGGTATGAAAAGAAAACTTTTAACAGTAATAGCTATAACTATTACAATGACAATATTATTTAGCGGATGTTCTCTTATTAGGCTTAACCCTGAAAGAGAAGCTAATCAGATTTTGGCATCAGTAAGTGCAGACGGTATCACTTTGCATATTACTCAAATTGAATTCACCGATTATCTTAATAGCAATGCGCAAAGCGTATTTCAGCAGTATGAACTGGAGGAAGGCATTGAGTTTCTGTTAGACAAAAAGATAGAAAGCAAGTATTTAATAATTAAAGCTATGGGGGCTTTGAAAAACTATTCTCATAGAAAAGGGGTAACCTTTAACTTTAACAATACTAAAAAACCTTTAGATGTGCTGACTTGGGGGGAGTATTACTATGTTGTTAAAACCGTTAATGACCAAATCGTATCAACTATAGAGGAGTTTATTACTGATTACGAACAAAGGGAAGCATCTTTAGAGACTGAAGGAATAAATAAAGAGGGTATAGCCAGCATAGAGTTTGTAGAAGGTAGCTTTGAAGACCAATATTTTCAAAGACAAAAGGTAGACCTTAAAGATGTAAAGCTACGCATAATTTACGAAGAAGATTTAGATATTGAGCCTGAGGAGATTCCTGTTACCGAGGCTATGTACAAAGAGGAGTTTAGCACAGAGGAAGCAGGAGTAAAAAAGGTAGTAGTCAAGTTTGATAAAAAGATTTTTGTAGATGGAGAGGAAGACTATGAGGAACTTACCGTAGAGCATGAATATGAGGTAATTGCCACCCGTGCTACAAAGGAAAAGCAAGAGGAAGAGGAAGAGGAAATCCCTGATAGATATAAGGCAAAAGATGAAAAAGCAGAAATGTTTAGAGTGGATTTTACTACTGTGGAACTTTATAATTTTCTGGGAGTTGAAGAGTGCGAGCTTAGCCCTGTTAAGGTCACAGCAATAAGTGAGGCCTATAGAAGACTAAAAACCAACCTTAAAAACCAAAGCCGCTCTGTTGAATCTATTTATGACCAAGCCTTTGAAAGTGCAGTGCTGTCAGCATTGAATTATGAGCTAGGCAAGCAAGTCCCGGAGGTTACACTAGCTAAGATTCAAGCAGAATATGAGTATCTTATTGAAACTAATAAACAAACTTATCAAGCTCTAAGTGAGGATAGCAAAGCAAGCAAGTTTGCGGAAGCTATAGGCTCTAACTTGGAAAGCGTTTACTACTTTCCAAAAGTAGAAAATATTGAAGGCTACTTTTATGTGCAGCAAATACTGTTTAACTTTTCTCCCGAGCAAAAAGAGTTCCTAGAAGCTAATAAAGGACCTAATGACTTAGATAATGCCAATGATTGGCTGTTGCATAGTTGGGGCATTGAAGGCAAGGAAGGCAAATATTCGCTTTTTAATCTTATAGGCAGCAGTATTGTCACCAAAAAAAGCAATCCTGAATATGACCCTGAGGATGAGGACTCCTATCCGTTTGCAAAAGATGAAAATGACGAGATTGTAGAGCGCAACCTCTTTGGCACAGGCGGCATTTATGAGGAACTGCAAACCGCATTGCGAGAAGCCGCCACCGCTAAAGATAAGCTGGAAATCTTTGATAATTACAAGTACCTTTACAATGACGACCCCGGAATAATGAATAATGAAGTAGGCTATTTGATTCCCCCTGCGGGCGTAAAGAGCGGATTTTATGCTTCTTTTGTAGAGTTAGGCAGAGAGTTGTTTAAGGATAACGCAAGCATAGGCAATGCGTTTATTGACGGCAATCTAGCTTATTGCTATACAGATTACGGGGTGCATGTCCTTATGATAGCGATAATGCCTTTTGAGGATTTTCCTGCAGGAGAGGCTTTTACGGAAGCAAGCAATGCTGTAGGCGGCTCTTTTGCACTAACTCAAGCTCTTGACCTAAAAGATACCACTTTTAAGACAATTATTGAAAAGAAGCTAACTGACCAAGCTAAAAGCAAGGCTTATGAGGACTTTGCTGTAAAGCATTTGGAAGAAGCAAAAGCGCACGGCAATATTGATACCAAAAAGATTAATAAAATTGTCAAAAAGTTGAAAGGCTAACAAAAATATCGATTATGGCTACTTCAAAATGGGAGTAGCCATTTTTTTTGCAGAAAATATTTTATTTTAGCTAAAAAATCGGTAAAATCAGTTTACAAAACACACAATAGTCAATATAATGTATCTCATAAAAGACTTTACTTATATAGGAGGCTATATAATGGCAAAATTTATCAAATGCCCTAGATGTGACCTTAATTATATTTTAGAAGGAGAAGCCCTTTGTGAAGTATGCAAAAAAGAGTTGGAAGGCTTTAACTTGGGTGATTTGGAAGATGTGGACGAGGAGCTGGATGACTTATGCCCTGTTTGCCGATTAAACTTTTTAGAGGAAAACGAAACGATTTGTCCTGAATGTTTAGAAAAGCAACAATCTGAGGAAGAAAAGAAAAAAGCGCTTGTAGAAGACTTTGAAGAAGATAAATGGGAAGAAGAGGAAGAGGAAGAAGAGGATGACGAGGACCTAAACGATTTAGACCTTTCTTTTGAATCGCTTAAAGAGGAAGAAGAGGACTGGGATACAGCTTCTCCGCTAGAGGAGGAAGAGGAGGACTATTAAGGTTAGGTTGTAGCTTTAGTTAAAAACTCTGCTAAAGCAATTAAAGTGTTAAGGGTGGAAGTATCTTCTAACTTAAAGCAAATAGCAGGTGTTTTCTGCGCAACCAGCGTAGCAAAACGGGAGTATTCGCTTAAAGCATTCATTAACTTAGCATTGGTATAGCAAGAATTGTCGGCAAAGGATAGCTTTGCCGATTTTTCTTTTATAATAAAATTGGCAGCGGAAAGCTCTTGTGCCAAATTCTTTATAAGCCCAACATACATTAGATATAAGGTAGCCTTGGGGAGCTTGCCATAAATATCTTTAAGCTCCTCAGATAAGGCCTCTAGCTCACTAATGCCGGTAAGCATAGATATCCGCTTATAGGCCTTAATCCTTTCGCTGCCCTCTGCTATATACTCTTTTGGGATATTGGTATCAAAGTTGATGCTAAGAGTAAGGTCGCTTTTTTTCTTAGGCGCATTGCCCTTTAGCTCCTCTACGCTTTCTGCAATTAATCGGGAAAACATATCATATCCGACTTTGCCCATATTGCCATGCTGTTCGCGCCCGATAATATTGCCCGCGCCCCGTATCATTAAGTCTTGTTTAGCTATCTTAAAACCGCTGCCTAAACTGGTAAAATCCGTAATTGCCTTTAACCGCTTTAACGCATTTTCTGATAAAATCTTATTGGCATCATAGGTCAGGTATGCAAATGCCAGCCTATGACTGCGCCCCACCCTGCCCCTAATCTGATATAATTGCGCCAACCCTAGCTTGTCCGCATCAATTACTATAAGGGTATTAGCGTCGGGAATATCAATGCCATTTTCTATTATGGTGGTGCTTATCATTACATCCGCTTCCTTTTGATAAAAGGCTTGTATACGCTTTTCCAGCAGCGCGCTATCCATACGCCCATGTACATAAATAACCTTTACAGCATCTCCAATCAACGCTTTTACTTTATTGTAAAAGCTGGCAATGCTGTCCACCCTATTGTAAAGAATATAAACTTGCCCCCCTCGGGAAACTTCTCTTAATACCGCATCTGTGAGCAAAGTATCGCTATATTCTATAACATAGGTTTCTATGGGATGCCTGCCTTCGGGCGGAGTGTCAAGCGTACTGATATCTCTTATGCCCGATAGCGCCATATGCAAGGTCCGGGGGATAGGAGTTGCAGACATGGTAAGCACATTAACAGTATTTTTTAGATGCTTAATCTTTTCCTTATGCTCCACCCCAAAACGCTGCTCCTCATCCAGCACCAATAACCCCAAATCGTAGAATTGTACATCGTTGCTAAGCACCCTATGCGTGCCTATAACTATATTAGTTTCGCCATTCTTTATTGATTGCAGCTCCTTTTTTATTTGCACAGGGGCTACAAAGCGGGATAGCAATGCAATATTTAGCTGATAGTCAACCAGCCGCTCCGATATGGTGTTATAATGCTGTTGCGCCAGTATAGTGGTAGGCGCAAGCACACACGCTTGTTTGCCTTCTAAAACTGTCTTAAATATTGCCCTTATAGCTACCTCGGTCTTGCCAAATCCCACATCGCCGCAAAGTAAGCGGTCCATAATCTTGCCTTTTTCCATATCCTCTTTGATTTCGGTAGTAGCAATGATTTGGTCGTCGGTAGGAGTAAAAGGAAAAGCCTCTTCCATTTCCTCCTGCCAAGGGGTATCAGGCGCATATTTATGTCCTTTTAGGCTATTGCGCTTTTCATATAGCTGCAATAGGTCAATCGCCATTTTTTTTACGCTGCCTTTAACCCTTGCCTTAATCCTTTCAAACTCTGCACCGCTTAGGCTGTGCAGTTTAGGTGCGCTGTCCCCAAGATATAATTCCAAGGAGTTTATATTTTCCGCAGGTACATATAACATATCGTCGCCGGCATATTTAACTACATAGTAATCCCTTTCGCCGCCTTGAGTCTTTATTGCCTTAATCCCTTGACTTAGCCCTATTCCGTATCGCTCATGCACCACATAATGCCCTTCTCTGGGCAGGACTGCATCTTCTTTATGCGCCTTAATTTTATCCCTTTTAATCTTAGGCCGCCCAAGCTCCTCAGTACCTATTACCGCCAGCTTATAGTCATTGTAAATAAAGCCATTTTTTAATTTGTAAGGCAATATGGTAATTTCTGCCCCTTGCCACTGCTCTGCCAAATCGACCGCCAGCCCATTGTCTAAAAACAGCGTGGCAAGTGCCTCTTGCGAAAACTTGCTGCCTGCATAAATCAATACTTTATTTTGATTCTTAACATGTAGCACACAATCATTGACTAAGGAATTAAGGCTGCGGTAATATAGCGGTGGGGCAAACGCTCCAAAGTTATAAACCCTTGGGGAGGAAAATAGCGGATTGGCAATATTGTGAGATAGAAAAGCAAGTTTTACAAAAGGCTCAAGTTGCGCTAAGGTTGCTTGATAATCTATACAGCTATCCCTATGCTCGGGCAAAATATCACCGCTCTTGATAAAATTGTCGCACCTTAAATTATGTATTTCTAAGATACGCTTTAAGGTAGAAGCGGCTTCAAAAGCATCATCAAATACCACTAGGCAATCTTGCGGCAAATAGGCACTAAGCAGCGACATATCCTTTTTAAGAAAAGGCAGCAGCCAAAAAAGAGAGGCATCATAGGGATTGGAGGAAAAACGCTGGGCTACTTCGCCAATGATTTGCACAGTATTTCTTGAGGAGGTCTCTGTCAGCTCTTGCAGCTTTTGCAAAATACTGATATGTCTTTCTTGGGATACCAAAAGGTCGCTACTGGGTATGATAACTACGCTTTCTATACTTTTTATTGACATTTGGGTATCGTATGCAAACAGCTTAATAGCTTCTACAATATCTCCGTACAACTCTATCCTGACAGGCAGCGGCAAGTGCGGAGGCCAAATGTCAAGTATATCTCCCCTTACGCTAAAAGTGCCTTTTTGCTCTACGCTATGCACCCTTTCGTATCCGCTACGGGCAAGCAGTAATGTCAAAGCGTCCAGGTCCAGCTCCTTGCCTTTTTGAATTCTTTGAGTGAGTGATAAAAAGACTTCTTTATCAGGAAAATATTGCGTCAGTCCTTCTATGGTTATGGTACAGCCTGCCGCTTCGCCGGATAAGATTTTATAAAGTGCTTCCAGCCGCTCGGGTAAGGTGCGGGAAATATAAGTTTTGGCATAAAGCAATATTTCTTCTTTATGAGGGATATAAACTACTTCTTTTTCCAGCAGTTCGCTAAACGCATCAGCCGCTTCTCTGGCTTGTAGGTTGTTTTGCGTTACATATACAAAAAAACGCTGCTGCATACCGACAATATGCCGCTTGCTGCCCACAGCATTGGTAAAGGCAATACAATCTTGACTTTTTACAAGTGAATCTTTTAGGCGGGCAAATTCTCCTCCCAAATATTCTATTGTTAAGAGTTTATCCAGCTTCATTTTATTTTTCGTTTATACTTCTTAGTAACAAATCTTTGTCGCTATTCTCCACATATTCTATTATAGCTTTTGCCGCCTTATTAAATACGGTATCCAGCTGCTTTGCTTCTTCTTTATTGTATTTGCTAAGCACAAAACCTGCTAAATCGCCGCTAACATCCTTGCCAATGCCTACCCGTATCCTTATAAAGTCTTGACTCCCAATGGTGTTGATAATATTGCGCATACCGTTGTGAGTGCCCGCTCCGCCTTCGGCTCTGCAACGCAAAGAGGGTAGCGGCAGGTCAATGTCGTCATATACAATCACCAAATCAGAGGGAGCACTTTTATATTTTGCCAGCAAGCTGGCAACCGCCTCGCCGCTGTTGTTCATATAAGTTTGCGGTTTTGCCAAAATTACTCCGTCCGCTATACTTGCCCTTGCGGTAAGGCTGGCGCACTCCTTATTTTTTAACTTAACACCTAAAGACTGGGCTATTTTGTCTATTACCTCAAAACCTGAATTATGATAGGTCCTTTGATATTTCTTACCCTTATTTCCCAAGCCTACAATTATCTTCATAATTTGCTTTCTTTGCCTCTCTTTGTTTACTAAAAAAGTTGCTCATTAGCTCTCCGCATTCGGCTTGCATTATCCCGCCTGTCACTTGTACTTTATGATTGAGCCTATTGTCCTGCAGCAAGCTATACATAGAGGTTGCACCTCCCCCTTTAGGCTCTTTTGCACCGTATACCACTCTTGAAAGTCTAGCCTTTAGCATAGCTCCGCAGCACATTATGCAAGGCTCTATTGTAACATAAAGGGTAGCTTTGTCAAGATAAGTGCCTAGCTTTCCAATGGCTTTTTCCATTGCAAGCATTTCTGCATGCAGCAAAGCATTTTGCTTTTGCTGTACTTTATTATGAGCTTTGGCTATAACTTTACCTTGATATACTACAACTGCTCCTATGGGTACTTCGTTTTCGCCAAATGCTTTATGCGCTTCTTTTAATGCTTCAGCCATAAAAGATTGATCTATTGCTAATATCTTGAATCCTCCTCTAGCTTTTTGCAGATTTCGACAGCCAACTCCAAGCTGCCTTTATGCTGTGCATACAAGTTGTCCAACTGCCCCATAGGATAGGGATGAGGTAAGCTATCGCTCCCCACTTCAATGGTCAGCCCCAGCCTTTTGTACATAAGGGTAAAGTAATCTTTAAGCCCTCCCGCGCTCCCTCTGCTTTCCTTCAAAGTGTATCCCAGCTTATCCGCAAACAGCTGCGCCTCCGCCTTATAGCGGGTATCATGCTCAAAACCCCAATATACTTCCTCTCCCTTACTATGATAGCATAAACATAGCCCATAGCGGTATCTTTTAAGCAATCTTTTTATAGCTTTAGTTTCTCTTTCTGAAAAAGGCTTGCTGCCAATGTAGTCGCTGCTCCTTTTATAGCGCACATTAGACAGCCCCGTGCCCCAGCCTGCATCAAAGTTCACATTAAGGTCTACGCATCTGGCATTGGCTTTCCAAAGAGCAAAGTTTCTGCCTCCATTAATATCTATAAGCTCATACCGCAGCTTTTTATCCGCTACTGTATCTGCTCCGCCTCGGGCTAAAAACACTCCGTCAGGGTTGAGCAACGGCACAAAATGAATGGGATAGCTTAGGGAGTATTCTTGCGCTAGCCGACATACTAGATAGCTTGTAATATACTCTCTGGCGTGAATTGACGCAGTAACCAATATCCCGCCGCCCAAGGCATCGTTGCCCTTTTTTATCATAATCAAAGGGTTGTTTAGATAGGTTAAACCTAACAGATGTGCGCTGCCCCCTATTTTTTTTACATAAGTATAAAGTTCCCCATTGTCTTGCATAGTTTATTATATGTAAGGGAAGCTACTTGTGATAGATAATATTTTCCTTTATTGTAAAAGCTCTATATAATTGCTCTGCTATTATTACCCTTGCCAGCTGGTGCGGATAAGTTAACTTACCCAGCGAAAGTATAATATCCGCCCTATCCTTAACCAAAGGGCTAAGCCCGTATGAGCCGCCTATCAAAAAGCTAGTTTCGCTTTTGCCTTCACTTGCCAATTTTCCC
>Ga0265293_10006278_pt1 | contig 19158 bp, 18 predicted proteins | sample Munlanlewell138R_FD_192505 | JGI IMG/M metagenome (GOLD analysis project Ga0265293, IMG submission 192505) | Leachate microbial communities from a municipal landfill in Southern Ontario, Canada - Leachate well 138R | ecosystem: Engineered > Solid waste > Landfill > Unclassified | place: Canada... | reverse complement strand
TAAGGGTATTTATTCAATCCGGTACGGCAATGATCGATAGCAACAGTCTAAAAGGGACTAGCTGGCCCTAAAAATAGCTAGCTGAACTAACACCGTTTAATTTTTAAAAAACCTGTTCCGAGTTTATTCCCGGCAACATGACTGGAGAGCTTATGCCTGGGGCAAATAGAACAAAGCAAGAAATATGGTAGGAACAAAGCAGATATTTTAGCAGGTGCTATAAGTCACCAATATTGTAAAAAGAGATGGATATACAGGTTTGGGTACATAACGTCAGATACATATTGGACTCCATAAGGCCCTAAAGCTCTATGGAATTGTAAATACACTGGCATTAAGGGAATTGTTAATCTCTATGAAGATGTTCCGAATGATTACAGAAAGAGAATACAAGGCCAAAGTATTGTTGTTCTAGGAAAAGCATGGTCTTGAAGCAACTATGGATGCTTTCCCAGTAAAAAGATCGACTCTCTTTCTTTGGAAAAATAAACTAAAAAAGGGGAACCAAGTCTCATGCTTCCAAATCAGCTGAAGAATTCTTCAATCTTTGTCTTAAAGTATTCCCGTATTTTTTCAATTTCATTTGTGTATTCACTGACAATGGTTCTGAATTCAAGAAACACTTTTCTGAAAGATTAAGAGAGCTTCACTTAATTCATTTTCATACCTATCATAGAACCTTAAAAATGCCTTGTGAGTCCAATTTAGGGTGGCGTCATACAAAAGATTGCAGAAAAGAAAAATATAGGATACAATAAAGCGAATTAATAAATTCTTATGCAAAGAAAAATAGCCATAATAGGGACGGGCTACGTGGGACTTACCACAGGGGCCTGTTTTGCATATTTAGGGCATAAAGTAGTTTGTGTAGACAAAGACAAGTTGAAGATAGAAAAGCTTATTCGTGGCAAGGTTCCCATTTACGAACCCGGGATAGAGGGAATATTACAGAAATATAGTAAAAACATTGAATTCACTACGGATGTTAAAAAGGCGGTAAAAGAAAACCAGGTACTATTTATTGCTGTAGGGACTCCTTCCGGCAGCGATGGAAATATTGATATGACCTTCTTTAAGAAGGCGATAGCGGAGATCGGTGAAAACATGGATGGTTATCGGGTAATTGTGAACAAAAGTACCGTTCCGGTAGGCACTGGGGAGTGGGCCAAAGAAGAATTGAAGAAGTATTATAAAGGTAAATTTTCTGTGGTTTCTAATCCTGAATTTTTGCGTGAGGGATCGGCCATAAAAGACTTCCTAACACCTGACAGAATCATTGTTGGTACAGATGATGAAAAGGCAAAAGAGATCATGTTGGATATTCACTCTTCAATTAACGCTCCTTTCCTGATTACTGATATAAAGAGTGCCGAAATTATAAAATATGCATCGAACGCTTTTCTGGCTACTAAGATTTCCTTTATAAACGAAATCGCCAATATTTGCGAAAAGGTTGGGGGGGATATAGTTGAGGTCTCCAGGGGGGTAGGAATGGATGCACGTATAGGATCGAAATTTTTAAATGCTGGGATTGGATACGGAGGGAGTTGTTTCCCAAAGGATGTAGATGGCCTTCTTTCAATTTCAACAAACCATCAACATAACTTTGAACTCCTAAGGGCTGTTGCTGAAGTAAACAGAAGACAACAAGAAAGATTTATAGAAAAAATAAAAAGTATATTGTTGAAAACGAAAGGAGATACAGTTTGTGTTTGGGGCCTTTCTTTCAAACCCAACACTGACGATGTGCGCAAGTCTCCAGCTATTTTTATTGTTAACGCTCTTTGCAACCAGGGAATAAGAGTGCAGGTTTATGATCCTATAGCCATGGAAAATGCTAAAAAGGAACTTCCCTACGAAAATGTTCATTTTTGTCGGGATGCATTTAAAGCTGCAGAGGGAGCGGATGTTCTGACCCTACTAACGGAATGGCCAGAGTTTTCAGAAATTGATTTTAAGAAAATAAAAAAGAAAATGCGTCATCATCACGTTTTAGATGGTCGTAATCATCTGGAATCCGAAGAAATAAAAGTTCTTGGATTTTGTTATGAAGGTATTGGGAGAAAATAAAACAAAAACAGTGCTTGTAACCGGTGGAGCTGGGTTCATAGGTTGCTATACTGCCAGAAACCTCTTAGAAAAAGGTTACAAGGTCGTTATCGTTGACAATTTCAACAAATACTATGACCCGGAGCTTAAAAAAGCAAGGATCAATAATCTTTTATTGGGTCTTAGTTTTAAGCTATATAGAGTGGATATTGCAGATTTTAAAAGTCTGGAAAAGGTCTTCAAGGAAAATAGTATAGACATAGTTTGTCACCAGGCCGCTCAAGCTGGAGTAAGATATTCCCTAGAGAACCCCTTTGTTTACCAAAAATCTAACCTTCAGGGTACCATCAATGTCTTAGAATGTTGTAAGGCGTTTAAGGTCAATAAGTTGGTTTTTGCTTCCAGTTCCTCCGTTTATGGAAATCATCAAAAAACCCCATTTAAGGAAACTGACTGCACCGATTTTCCTATTTCCATTTATGCTGCCACTAAAAAGGCATCCGAAACTTTATGTTACAGCTACCATTCTCTTTACAAAATTCCAATGGTTGGTTTGAGGTATTTCACTGTTTTTGGACCTTGGGGGCGACCAGATATGGCGCTTTTTAAATTTACCAACAATATTTTGGAAGGGAAGCTGATAGATGTTTATGGAGAAGGAAAAATGAGCAGGGATTTTACCTATATAGACGACATAATAGAGGGGTTAATAAGCTCTATTGAGGAAGATTTTGACTTTGAAATATTTAATTTAGGCCATGGAAGTCCTTCGGGTTTATTAGAATTTATAGGGATAATCGAAAAGCATACAGGAAGAATAGCTAAGAAAAGGTTTCTTCCTATGCAAAAGGGTGATGTCCCTATAACTTATGCTGATATTTCAAAAGCAAAGGAAATGCTTGACTGGGGACCGAAGATCTCCCTGAGGGAGGGAATAAGTAAGTTTATTGATTGGTATAAGGGCTATTATAGCGTCTAAACAAAAATAACGTGGGTAAAAACGATAAAAAAATATCAATAGTTATTCCGGTTTACAATGAAGAAGGGAATATAATTCCGCTTTATAGAGAAATAAGGAACGTCCTTTTAGGAATGGACTTCGAATTTGAAATAATTTATATAAACGATGGAAGTTTGGACAACTCCCTTAAAGAGATGAGCACTTTAAATGGAGTTATAATTATTGATTTAAACCGCAATTATGGACAGGCAACGGCACTTGATGCTGGGTTTAAGGCTGCAATAGGAGAAATAGTCGTTTCTATGGATGGCGATGGTCAGAATGATCCTCAAGATATTCCGAAGCTTCTAAAAAAACTAGAAGAGGAAGACTTAGACGTGGTCGCTGGATGGAGGAAAAACAGGAAAGATAAAAACAACATTCGTTTTATTACTTTTACGGCACGCCTTTTGCGCCGAATATTTATTAGCGATAGCGTTCACGATTCAGGATGCACGCTTCGCGTTTACAGGCGCGAAGCAGCAAAAAGCTTGGACATTGGCGGAGAAATGCACCGTTTTATTTTGTCTCTTTTGAGGTGGAAGGGGTTTCGCATAGGAGAGCTGGAAGTGAACCACAGGCCGAGAACACGAGGGAAAAGTAAATACAGTTCCAGAAAGGCGGTTCGCGGTCTAATAGACCTAATTTATATCTGGTTTATTCATAAATATTCAGGGCGGCCAATGCATCTTTTCGGATATCTCAGCTTTGTTTCGGTTGCCTTCGGCGGCGCGTCTCTTCTTTGGTCGTTCTACGCCCGACTTATGTATGGATTGAGTTTAAATAGAAACGGTTGGTTCTTTATCGGTTTTTTCGGCGTACTTGCTGGAATTATTTTCTTCAGTTTCGGAATCGTTCTTGACCTTTTGATCCGCTTCCAGCTGACGATGTCTCCCTACGAAAAGCGCTACTACATAAGAAGAGTTATAAAAACCAGCAAGAGAAAATATTTTTCGACTTTCTATGCGAATTTTGATCTTAAATTATGAATTTCCGCCGCTGGGGGGAGGAGCGGGGAACGCAACGCGCTATTTATTGAAGGAATTTGCCAAGGATCCGAATTTGGAGATTAATTTAGTGACTTCTTCGGTGGGTAGATTCAAAACTGAACAATTTGCACCTAATATCACCATTCACTATCTTGACATCGGAAAACAAGAAAACCTGCACTATCAAGAGGATAAAGATTTGCTGAAGTATTCTTGGAAAACGTATTGGTATTGCCGAAAATTAAAAAGACAAACAAGTTTTGATTTAATCCACGCCTTTTTCGGCATCCCCTGCGGCTATATTGCGATGAAGTTAGGCTTGCCGTATATTGTTTCTCTGCGCGGAAGCGATGTGCCATTTTACAACAAAAGATTTTATTGGTTGGACAAATTAGTTTTTCAAAGATTGAGTAGAAAAATTTGGAAAAAGGCAAAGGCGATTGTTGCCAATTCACAAGGATTAAGAAAGTTAGCGTTAAAAACAAACCCAGGTCAAAAGATAGAAGTGATTTACAATGGAGTAGATACGGATGGCTTTAAACCAAACAAAAATCTAAAAGTCAAAACGCGAGAATCACTGATCTCGGTAGGGCGGTTGATAGAAAGAAAGGGCTATCAATACCTTTTTCCCGCATTAAAATGGATGGCCGATGTTGAGCTCACTCTACTCGGGGATGGTCTTTTGCGAGAAGAACTTGAGAAGATGGCGATGGAATATAATGTTAGAGTTAATTTTGCCGGTAATGTTGAACATGACAAAATTATCAATTATCTACAAAAAGCGGATATTTTCATCCTTCCATCGTTAAATGAAGGAATGTCCAATGCCATACTGGAAGCGATGGCTTGCGGTTTGCCAATTATCGCCACTGACACTGGCGGTTCGGTTGAACTCGTAAAAGGTAATGGTTTTGTTGTTCCCAAAGCCGATTCAAAAGCGCTTCGAGAGGCGATTATGAAATATATTAAAAATCCGGATATTATTCGTGAACATGGCGCGCGCTCAAGAAAGCTCGCCGAGGAGATGAGTTGGGGAAAGATGGCCCGAACATATAAAAAGATTTATGAATTGGCGTAAACCGATTATTTTCATACTTTTGTATTTGTCGGGGAGTAAAATTCCACGCTATTTAAAAGAGATTGATCGGATTGATAGTTTTTCGCTTAAGGAGCAAAAAGAGTATCAGTGCAAAAAGCTGGAGAAATTGCTTTTGTATGCCTGGGAAAATGTGCCATTTTATCGCAGGGTCTTGGAAGAAGTGGGCGTGATAACGGTACAGAAATTTTATCCTGGCAAACTTGAGAATGTTGGAGTATCGGATGGTGTAAGTGTACGACTGGAGAATTTTTGCAAAGTTCCGTTTTTGACAAAAGAGATTATCCGACGGGAGGGCGCGAATTTATACTCACGCGACCACAAAAAACGCGGTTCATATAAAAACACTTCCGGCGGTTCCACCGGCGAGCCGGTTGAGTTTTTACAGGATAAGAATTACGACGATTGGAGTATCGCTAACAAAATTTACATCAAAAGAAAAGGTGGACAGGACATTGGGGAGAAAGAATTGCGCCTTTGGGGCTCGGAGCGGGATATATTCGAGGGAAGAGAAAAGTTGTCAATTCGTCTAAGAAATTGGTTATATAACCGGAAAGAACTTAATGCTTTTCGAATGTCCGAGCAGGATATGGAACGTTTTGTGGGAATTTGGAACAATTTTCGCCCTACGTGGGTTGAGGCGTATGCGCAATCAATTTATGAATTGGCAAAATTTATTCAACAAAAAAAATTAAACATTTATTCTCCGCGAGGGATTGTCACTTCTGCTGGTATGCTCTATCCGGAGATGAAAGAAAAAATAGAAAAAGTTTTCAAATGTTTTGTTCATAATCGCTACGGTTCGCGGGAAGTTGGCGATATGGCGTGCAGTGATGAAAGGGAAAAGGGACTAAGATTGAGTATCTGGAATCATTATCTTGAAATTATAGATGGAAAAATTTTTATTACTGCGCTTAGTAATTTTTCAATGCCTCTTATCCGATATGATATTGGTGATATGGCCGAGTCGGGCGAGGAATGGAGCTATCTCAAGAATATCAAAGGTAGAGTGGTAAATATTTTTAAGAATAAAAAAGGAGAATTGATTGACGGAGAATATTTTACCCATTTATTTTATATGAAAAATTGGGTGAGGAATTTTCAAGTGGTTCAAAAAAAATTGGATTTAATACATATAAATATAGTGTTGGCAGAAGAAAAGAACAACGCCGGTATTCAGCAGATAGACAACGATATTAAGGTCGTGATGGGGAACGATTGTAAAATTCAATGGAATTTTGTTGATGAAATTCCACCAACAAAAAGCGGTAAATATTTATATACAATAAGCGAGGTAAAATAGATTATGAAAACTTTTGACAAGAACAATAAAATGAAAGTATTAATGGTCGGTGCTGGCAGCATCGGCCAAAAGGAGATTAAAGAATTAAAGAAACATCCCTTAGTGCAAATTGTAGGACTTGTTGAGACGGATGAAAAGAGAAGGTCCGCGATGGCACCATTTGTTCCTAAAACATATACTGATCTAGAAAAAGGCATAATCGAAAGTAATCCTGATTTAGTGAGAATAGCCACACCGCCGCAAACACACTATAAGTTAACAATGACCGCTTTGCGGGCTAAAAAAGATGTTTACATAGAGAAACAGGAAACATTAAGAGTAGATGAGATGAGAGAAATTGTAGAACTTTCAAGAAAAATGGAGTGTAGAGTGTATGTCAGGCGAAATGCTATCTATACTGCTGTATATCAAGAAACGTGGACCAAAATGAAAGAAATTGGAGAAGTTAGACATGTACACTGGATAGAGCCGCGTGAAAAGTATTCATATTGGAGTGAGTACAAACAGAAATGGCTTCGCGACTTACCTGGCGGAATTATTTCTGAGCATTTACCCCATGCACTTTATACTGTACGCTGGTTTTTAGGCGGTGAACCAGAAGTTGATGACGTTATTCATAATGGAGAAGAATTCCATGCCTCATTAAAATTAGGGAATAAAAGAGGGGAGATAACCTACACCAAACCATGTGACCTTCCGTCACTTTTGGTTATTGTAGGTTCCGAAGGAACAATATTCATGAATCACAGCAGTTATCGTGTTTTTAAGCCAAGAGGATTTGAAGATTCTAGAACTTTAGAATGGCGTACGGTGAAAGCAAACCTTTATGATTTATTTGGAAGCATTGGTAATTTTATGCGGCTGGTCGGGCATTTCTTTGTGAGAGAGCTGGAATTAGACCCGCGGTCAGTTTACTCCAAGTCCGATAACTACCGACAGTTTACCGACATTGCGCGCGGCGGAGATACTGGAGGAAAATTTAGCATAGACGGAGAAGAAGGAATAAGGAACGTTGAGCTATTTGAAAAAATTTGGAGGAAGGCTGGAGAGATTAAATAAAAAATAATGAAAGTTGACATAAAGAAAATACATTTTAGAGGAATTGAAGTAGAAGTTAATAAGTGCCATGAAGGCTTTTTTTCGGATATCTATGTTTTTGAATATGCAGGTGCAAAGTATTTAGTAAAATATTATAAAGAAAAGAAAGAAAGCACTAAATTTGAAGATATTTCACGGGCACAAATGTTCAAGAACGAACTTGATGGCTTGCAACGTTTGGGATCTGTACTGTCTCCGTATGTTTTAACCCCCGAAGTGGTTGATATAAATAATAACAAATTATATTTCGTGCAAACATTTCACAAGATGACTTCATTTAATAGACATCTTGCCAGCCACTCAAACTTTTTTCGTCAGAATAAAGCGCTTCAAGAAAAATTTTTTAATCTTGGAGAGTACCTATCTCAATTACACCAAGAGTTTAAAATAGACGCCAATACTGCTTATATACATGGAGATTTGAACAATAAAAATATTGGTTTTACCGCGGACGGTAGAATTTTTATTTATGACCCCGTTATCTATCCATACTTATTCAGAGATTCTCCATATGCGGACGTTGCGAGATTTCTTTTGAATCTATATCCTAATAACCCCAGGTATATTTTTTGCGTTTCAGGTAGAAAAAAATTAATAAAAAGTTTTTTACTTGGCTATATTCAAAATAACCCGAATTTCTCGCTTAATGCATTAATGGCTTCCGTACAGTTTATGGCAGCTAGTCGTCATAGAAAAAAAATGAAAAATGCTGCCTGGGCAAGCATGAAAGCGGTTTATATAACTAGTTGGCATCGTTTTGTCGCAAAAATTATTATAAAACATTTGCAAGATATTACGTTATGAATAAAACATCAGATTACACAAAACTATACACCGACCATCTGCAAAAGGGAGATCACTATGATAGTAGTATTGGTAACAATTTTGAGTCTTTTATCTTTGAGCTTGAAAAAAATATTTTACGAAATATCATTGCGCCCTTACAAGGAAAGGATAAATCGTATCTTGATTTTGCCTGCGGGACGGGACGAATTATTTCTTTTGTAAGTGAAAATTTTACGTTTGGAGAGTATGTGGGCATTGATAGTTCGCCAACCATGATTAAAACAGCCAGAGAAAAGACTGGCCCGACTAAGGTTGAATTTATAAGTGGTAATGTTTTAGAGGATTCGGATTTTTTGGCAAACAATTACTTTGATGTTGTGAGTGCCTTTCGGCTTATTCTAAACCTTGAGCCTGAAAATCGCTATCGACTATTACAGGCTATCCATAAAACAATGCGAAGCGGTGGAGTGTTTATTGTGAATAATCATATGAACCGATTCTCTGTGTTGGGCATGATTGCTTTATTTATTCGCAAGATCTTACACTTTCCGTTGAAAAACGACTTACAGGCTCGTCAAGAAGGGAAAAGAAGGATCATCAACACAATGAGTGAAAGAGAAGTAAGGAAATTGTTGAAAGACACGGGTTTTGAAGTGATTGGAGTCCGTAGGTTTATTCTATTTCCGGGGCACAAAAATTGTCTGGCATTGCCACGACGTGTTTTATTTTTTGTTGAGTTACTTCTTTCGAAAATTCCCCTGTTGAATTTATTTGGCAAAGATCAAATTTATGTTTGTTTTAAAAAATAATATGGAACAATCTTTGGAGAAAATATACTCGTTTTTAAGAGGGCTTAATAACAAATACAAGAAGTATATTCAAATAATCAAAGCATTTGTTACTGTTGGGTTTGTTGCTTATATTCTTTTACACATTGATCCCCATGCTTTGGTAGAAACTTTTTTTGATATAGATATTCGTTTTTTTTCGCTTACGTTATTCGTCACTTTTTTGACAACCCTTTTTTATAACTTGAGGTACCTTGATATCCTTGACCGTTTTACGATTTGGGTTACTTTTTGGCGATTATATCTAATAAATCGTCTAGCTAATTTGTTGAACTTTTTTCTTCCGGGTGGACTGGGTCAGGAGGTTGGGCGGTTGTTGTATATACAAGGGAAGAAGAAGGTGTTTATCAGCTCCATCATTGATCGTTTTGTTGGGTTGGTTTCGGTAGTTGTGACATTGCTCGTTTCGCTGTATTTTGTGCGTATCCCATTAGTATATAGCGCCATAATTGTATTAGTCGGGCTGTTCTTGGCGATCGTTTTTATCTATGGTTCAAGAAAGCTCAAGTTACGGTTGTATAAGGCGTTGTTTTTTTCTGTGATATACACATTTTTACTTGTCGTGATGGCTTTCTTTCAGTTCAGAACCGTTGGCTTAGAGGTTGATTTTCCTCAGTTGCTATTCTTTGTTTCGATGGTCAATATAGCACTTATGCTTCCTATCTCTATTCAGGGATATGGTCTTAGAGAGTATCTATGGTTTATCTTTCTTGCAATTCCGATAGAGAGCGTGCTGGCGTACACACTAATTGGCTATGTAATCAATCTTGCACTTTCTCTCCCGGGACTGCTGATTTTGTTTGAGAAGAAAGACGATAAATCTACTCCTTCAGGTAAATATAGTAGTTAGGATTTGTCATATACCATACGTCGTAAGGGAGGTAATAGCCATACATTTTATTTTCTCCTGTTTTTTCAACCAAAGTCAGTTCATTTAACTGTTTGTAAAATTGCAGGTTTCGCGCCACAACCTCTTCTTCGTATCCGTAAAAGTCACCTTTTCTAAAGATCGCGGGATTACTTATAATTCTATCGAAGATGTACTTGTAATGTTCCGTAACAAGTAGATAGTCTCCTGTGGACAGCTCATCAATTGAGTCTACCCTGCCTTTGATATAAAGGTTTGGAGGATATTGCCAGGGTCTTGCGTTCGCGTCTCTGTAGAGCGGTGTGTATATTGAGAAGTCAATGTTTAGACGTGTATTGTGTAACTGGTCGTATATGAAGTATGAGTTGTAAGTAAGAAATAAAAGAAGCAGTACTATCGAAATGATACGGGGTTTTATCTTTACTAAAACAATGGAGAATATTGCTAGGAATACGGTTAGGAGAGGAAAGTAATACCTATAAAATTGTATTGGCTTGGTGAAGATGAAGAGAAAAAACACGATAGATAACAAAATGATGAGTGTTGTTCTAAGGGTTCCAATATTTGCCGAGGTTATGAATTTTTTAGGATGAAGTAATGTTGAACTCAGTATCTTATACAGTCCCAGAATGACACCAATGAAGTAGAGTGCTATCAATGGGGAAAAAAATATCAAGAAGTTTACCATTCTCTCGGTGTACATTGGAATAAGGTCTTGTCCAGTTGCAAATAGTCCATAATGTCCAGCACCAAATTTTTCAGCCCCTTTTCCAACAATGCTTAAAAAGCCGAATACACCATCTGCTAGATGGGTGGGAGATAGCAAGAGAAATGAAAGGTAGGTCAGGGAAACTGTTATGATATTTCCATAGAGGAATTTGCGAAATGCTATTGTCTTTTGGTATATTGATGATCTGACAAGATCAACATTGAGAAGCGCGATAAGTGTTACTACCATAAGGATTCCGTTACCCTTGAAAGATGCTGCCAGAGCACTGAGGCAAATCAGATATAGAAGACGCTTTGTGCCGTTTCGTAAGTATTCATAGAGAAACAAGTTAAAAAGGGTGAGTATTATAATGTCAGGTCGGATAAGACTCGAATAAAAAAGAATGGTATAACTGAAGGTGAATCCCGCGAGGATATATAATGTGGCCAATTTTGATATCTTTAGAAATCGTATTTTTCTTAGATTCGCTAAGATATAAAAGTTTATTAAGAGAGTTGGTATTGAAATAATAAGTCGTAGCCAGAATATACTTAGTTTGCCACCGAATAGATAGTCAACAGCACCTAGCGCATAAACGATAATGGCTTGGGGGCGTTGATATATTGCTCCAAAATTTCCAGAAGAGAATTCTTTTATAGCACTATAAAACATACCCTCTCCGGAGTGAAAATATACATACCCCTTACTCCAATTGGCTACCAGGACGTGAAGCACAAAACCGAAAAGGAATATGCTAATAATCGTAGCACTATACCACCACCCCTCTTTATATATCCACCTCACGATATTCCGCACCAGCGGGATTTTGTTGGTTCGGGGGAATTTTTGCGGGAATTCTTGTTTTCTTTTTTGATCTTCTTGTTCCTCTTGATTTTTTTCTTCGTCAATTGTCGTTTGGAGTTTTTCGCGGTTAAGCCAGAAGGCTACAACACCCGAAACAAGAGTTATTGCTAAGATGTAGTTGGTGTAATTGGAAAACCATTCAGATCGTGGTAGGGCTTCCATGCCCGAGTATGCGAGGAGGCCTAGGCCAAGAAGGAAAAGATACGAGATATTTGTTGAGCGATAAATAAACTTAAAACTTAAAATTGAAAACTTATGTAAATTTGATTTTTGGCTTTTGAGTTTCTCTATAATTTCTTTGTCGGGACGGAAGGTAATAAAATAATAAATGGCAAGAGCGATTACTCCAAGGGAAAGGGTTTTAGTTAGTACTAAGGGTGAAATGAAAAATAAAATGGTGTCACCCAGAGTTAAAGCGGTGACAATGATTGGTGTTATATATTTTCGCCAGTTAGCGGTCATAAGTTGTCTATTAGAATTTGTACAGCCAAATACTGCCGAGCTTCGGTTTTTTTGATTCAAATATCATTTCCACTTTGGGGTGCTGCAGGAGGATAGCGACTTCTTGGCGCAGGCGTATGCGCGCCATATCGTCAATAATGACAAAGCCGGTTTGAGTGTTTAGTAATTCTATGAAATGATCGATGTCTTTGACGATAGGAGCTGCGGTATAGTAATCTCTGCCAAGTTTTAACTGTTTTTCAATTGCGGCCTGGCGACCAGTCAGGCTCATCAGCAGCCAAAAGCCTTTTTCGCCGAGATAGATTTGGTGAAAATGCGCGTAGGGCGAGATGATTACGTCAGCTTGACTTCTTGACTTCTCGATCTCTTGAAACACGGCCTTGAAGTCGGGCTGGGGAGAACCCCATTCCAGTTCGGGATGTTTGGGAGTGAATTGGAGACAAGGGAAGGAAATCGCCACTGTAAGGGCGAAAGCGATAATTAATACCAATTGATAGTTACGGATATTTGTTAATACTTGTTTGCTTCGCAAGTGATGTTTACGGATGCCAAACGATATTATCTCAACAGCTCTGTATATAGTGTAGGAAAAAAGGATAATCATGAGCGGGAAGAAAGGGAACAGATAGCGGAGCTGGACGACAGGGCTGTATTGAACGATGAACTGAGCGGGAAGGGCGAGCGAAAGAAAAGCAAACATTACAGGGCGGAACCGCTTTTTGTCAAAAAATCCAAGTATTGTCGCTAGAAGCGCGCCGGAGGTGAGCCAACGGAGGTCTGTGAACAAGAACTGAAAATAAGTTGGGTAGAGAATGTCAGCGGGAGTCATCCGTGTAAACCGAATCGGAAGTTCAAAAAAAATCAACGCACCGATGAATACGCCAATCATTGAGAAGGTCAGTGATTTCCAGTCGGTTTTTCGGAGAAGTTGTTTTTTCGTGGCAATATCTATTAACCACCAGGAAGCGATTACCGGAAGAACAAGAAGAGAGAGAGTACTGGTAAGATAGGCAAAAACAGAAGTAATGATTCCGTAGAAGAGGAATCTCTTTTCTTTTGTTTCAAAAAATTTCCAGGCAAAGTAAAGGATAAAAACGACGAGCAGGGCGAGAAGAGTGTAGCCGCGGGCTTGCTGAGACCAGGCAATGATCCATTGGCTAAAACCGGTAAGAAAGGCGGCGGCCAGAGCGATTGCTGAATTCCTAAATAAGATATAGGCAAAGAAAAAAACGGCCAAAATCAGGGCGATACCAAAAACAACCGAAGGCAGGCGGGCCGGCCAAGGAGAAAACGGGTCAAAACCCAAAATTGACATTGAGCCGGCAGTGAGGTAAGTTGTGGTTAGCCATCCTTTATACCATTGTCCGGAGTCAAGCAGAGGGTAATTGTGTTCTAAAATCGCTTGAGAAGCGTTGATGGTGTACCCCTCATCAATCCAAAGCGACGGTTCTCCTAAATTCCAGAAGCGCAGGAATGCTCCGCTGGTAACTATAATTCCCAAAAGAAAAAATACAACGAAACGGGGATATTGAGTCATTTCTTTCATTTCCCCATCGTAGCATAATATGCTACAGTTTTCTATAGACAGTAGTTTTCCTTAGATGCACTTGACAAGTATTCTTTATGGATTAAAATTATGTAAAATGTTAGGAATTAACAAATTTACCAAATAATACTATGCAACTTATATATAAACTTCGGAAGGTTTTCAATTTTAGGGAGAACAAGCAACAGGTCGTCATCGGACTGATGGTGGTCTTGTTCCTAGCCGCGGGCATTACCCATGCTGCTTTTTATCGTACCATAGCTCCTAATATCGGTTTTAATTACGGCTACGGCTATGGGTTTGAAGATGGCTACGGTTACGGCTATGGGTATGGTTACGGCGATTATGAATCTGACTCGGGTAAGGCCAATTATGGCTTCTACGGATCGGAGGGCAACGCCACAGCGGTTTCTACAAGTTCTGATAGATCAAGCTTTACCGTAAATTATACTGCCAGTTATCTTGCAAAAAATAAGGTTGAATATGGAACTACCAGTTCTTTAGGCAACGAAACAAGCCAAACTGACTTTCAGAAAGGGAGCAATTCCATTATTGTTTCTGGTTTGACTTGCGGAACTGTGTACTACTATCGCGTAGCTACAGAGGATGCCGGTGGTAATGTCTGGAGAACTTCTATTAATACTGTGAAAACGTCTGCTTGTACGACTGGAGGAGGAGGGGGATTTTCTACTCCACCAACTTCAGGAGAGGAAACTGGAAAAGAAGAAACGGAGGCAAAAGAAGATTTACTTGACAAGCCAATTAGTGATATGACTCACGAAGAGATAATATCCAAGTTGACTGAACTGAAGATAAAATTGGTTAATCTTATTGGTCAATTGATAGTCAAGCTTCAAGAACAACTAACAGTGCTACAGCAGAAACAGGAAGGGGAGGTAAAAGCCGAAGACTGTTTTATATCTTCTTTTGATCGCAATCTCCAACTTGGATCATCGGGAAATGATGTTAAATGTTTACAAATTATTTTAAACCAAAGCGCTGATACTAAATTAACAGAAACAGGCGGTGGTTCTCCCGGGCAAGAAACAGATTACTTTGGCTCACTGACCCAAAGAGCGGTGATTAAATATCAGGAAAAACACGCTGCCGAAATTCTAGCCCCTTATGGGTTGACTAGAGGAACTGGCTATGTGGGTGATGCTACCAGATCTAAACTCAACCAGGCCATAGGAAAATAAGCACCAAGATTTCTTAAAAACAAAGTCTCGATTTTTCAGTCGGGATTTTGTTTTTAAATTAACTATCAGATGATCAAATTTTTATAAAATGTCACATTTTAGCAGTCCCAATCGTCTTATTATCAAGCAAGTATTTTCGGGAGGGGAGGGGGATTATAATCTTTGGATAAACAGTTAATCATACTAGCTAAAGCTGGCGACGAAAATGCATTGACGGTCTTATTTAAAGAAGCCTGGAGGGAGGTTTCTAAGCTTCAATGGTTTTATCGATCTATTGTCATAGAGGATGTGGAGGATGTATTTCAGGAGGTAATGCTTTTATTTATTAAAAACCCGCTATCTGTTAATGCAACAACTGACAAACAATTCCTAGGCTGGGTTATTAAATCTTGTAAAAATAAGATTTTAGATATTTTAAACTCCCAAGATTTCAAAAGAAAAAGGTCACTCTTTGTCACAAACAATGAGGGTGAAGAAGCTGAATTGGGACTTGAAGACTCTGAAAACGTGGAAAAAGAAATTATTACAAGAGAACTTTATGAACAGATTAATTTTGCCATTAACAAGTTGAACCCGGTTGATCAAGTAATTATTTGTGACCATCTCAAAGGATATTCACTTTTAGAAATTGCAAGGAAAGTTGATTTAACATACGATAATGTTAGGCAAAGAAAAAGCCGGGCAGTTAGTCGATTACGCACTATACTAAAAGGGAAAATAAAGTTAGATTAAAATGAGTTAATTAAAGGAGGAGCGCCCAAATGACTGGGCACGAAAATAATTTAGAGAAAATATTTGAAAATTATATTGAAGGTTTAGATACTGATAGTGAGAATCAAAAATTACTAATGGAACTAAAAAACGCCAGTAAATTTAGTGCTGATGCAAAAAGGTACTATGAAGAAGCACGACTAAGTCAATATTTATATTATAGAAGACTATCTTCTAAGAAAGAGTCCACTATCGTAGAAGGTCTAGTTTCAGCGTTTAAAGAAAAAAATGCGCGGTATACAAAGGATGGTAATATATGGGGATATTTTAATGAGCTTATGAAATCCAAAGAAATTTCTTGGAGTCAGATTCTATATGACATTAAAATGCATGCACGATTTGCAGATAGTTTAAAAAAAGAAGAGATGAATCTATTTCGAATTAGTCCTAAAAAGCTTGTGGCTATCACCAATTTTTTAGAAGGTGATCCCAACATTGTGCTTCAACTTGCGTACAAATATTTGGTGGATATTAAAAGAACAAAGCCGAGCACTCCGGCCATCTCCTATAGGGAGATAAAGGATGATTCTGAAGATGATGACCGTGATATTACACAAACTGACTATGAACAGGAAAAGATAATTAAGTATATTGGTGAATTGGAAAAAGCTTTTTGCTAAATGTATTTTCGTTTATCCAGTTGTACCCATAAGAAATCAGAACTCACCTTAAAAATTCCCGCTAAGCTGTTAGGGTTTGGATTGTGATTGAACATTGGCCTTAACATCCTATCAGGTATTAGTAATTCCCCGGCAAAGGCCCAGGCCTCTCTTTCATGAGGGTCTGGGTCTTTATATGAGTCTGCCTCATGCCATTTAGAGCGAATATCATGACACAATGCTAAATGTCCTAGTTCATGCGCAAGAGTTGATCTATAAAGATTTTTATGGAGCCCTTTTTTTATTTCAATGTGCCCATCACCTAGATGACATCCTACAGCCTTAGGATTATTTTTAATAGTATCTACTATAACGATGTATGCTCCCAAATATTCAGAAACAGGTTCTAAGGGAATTGGCGGGCCTTTAAATTTTAGGGTGTTTAAGATCCTTCTGGCCTCAGTTACCCCGTTTGACGCCTTTTCCCTTAGAGGTTTTTCTATAAAATCATCCTGATACCGGCGTGGTTTAGGATTCAATAAATCGTCGATAGAAAAACCTTCCTTCGGCATGTCACAATTCCCCCTTCAAAATCGTCTTACACTTAAAGCATAACCACACCAAAATTCATTGTCAACAAAGATAGCAATAATTTCCTGCCCTTTCTCTGGTCAGTTACTGTTAACGTATAAAATCTAATGGAGGTGATATCTTATGGGGAAAAATACTGTTCCAGTTTTCTTGAACCGAGAAAAATTTAATGTTCTAAAAGAAGTCTCGTACCTAGAATTTCGTAACATCCTGAAGATGCCCGAAGGAAGAGCTCTTTATTTGCGAGACAGGGGTAAATTGCTCGAAGTTACAGAAGATAATTTTTCGTTACGCCCAGGCCAACATTATTTTGATGTGCCAGACTGGATTGAGGGAGAGGCTTTGTCTCTCCCTCCACTTTTAGCTGAAGATCTATCTAGTTTGAAAAAAGATTTTAGTGAAGAAAGAATTAAAATAAGAGAACTTTCAGGCAATGAATGGGAAATATTGGTGTATGATTTTCCTACAACCCCTGAACTACAAAAGATCTATGGTAAAGGTGTTTTAAAGTTTAAAGTATCAAAAACCTATCCTCAAACACCTATAAAAGGGCTATACTTCGATTCTCCTAAAAAAATGAATTTCAAGAAAAGCTGCTTTAGTTGTAAGCAATGGGATCCGCAACGTAATGGACTTTTCATGTATCTGTGTGGTGTGCAAAAATGGATGGAGGCAAAGTAGGTATGGCAGGGATGATCAAAATTGTTAAAGATGACTTCAAGCGTTTAAAAACTGCATTACTATCAGACAGTTCTGTTGAACAGGGCGCCGTGCTTTTTGCTAGTCATTGCCTCGTTAACGGTTGCAACATCTTTTTAGTTAAGGAAATTCAACCTATTCCGGATCAAGACATGGTTTTTAAACATGCTGTGGCAAGAAAATTAAAAGCTTCGGGCCTAATGAAGCTGACTCAAAAAGCTTTGGAAGAAGGCCTTTCCCTTATTATAGCACACAGTCACCCAGGCTCACTAAGCACTTTTTCAGGTACAGATGATCAAAATGAAAAAGAAATGATGCCACGGCTTCTAATGATAACAGATAATAATGTTCCTCACGGGACTCTTGTAATGAATTCAAACGGAAGGGTAGATGCACGATTTTGGGGCCCATATAGTAAGTCACCTCAACCTATAGACTGGATTAATATTGTAGGTAGGCCCATGATTAATCTTCCTACTTTAAGTAATGAGTCTTACCCCGAAAGAATTAATATCGATTTATTTGACAGGCAAGTGAAAATGTTTGGCTCGGAAGGGCAAAAGTTGCTTTCGGAAACAAAAGTCACAATTATTGGTGCTGGAGGAACAGGTTCAGTTGTCGGTATTCAGTTAGCATACCTGGGGGTAGAAAAACTTTTCTTAATTGATCATGACATTGTAGATTATAGTAACCTTAATAGGTTACTCGGTGCTACTAAAAAAGATATTGGTAGAAATAAGATAGATGTTCTATCCGATGCTATACTTAATATAAATCCTCAAGCCAAAATAGAAAAATCATTAGAGAAAATAAGTGAAAAAAACGACCCCCCAGTACATTTAATTGATAGTTGTATCATTTTCCTGTGCACCGACAACATGTCAAGTAGGGTGATTGTAAATGACCTTTCACTAAGGTTTTTAATTCCTGTAATTGATGTTGGCGTTGGAATTCAAGCAGATAAGGGAAGAGTCAGTGCTGCTGGTGGAAGTATTTATTTATCAGTTCCAGGCGAACTTTGTTTACAGTGCCTAAATAGGATTAATCCTGATATGCTGTATCAAGAGATAATGGCTGCAGAAAATCATATAGGTTATGTTTTAGGTGAAAAGGTTGAAAGCCCAGCAGTTATTTCTCTTAATAGTACCGTTGCATCGCAAGCCGTTAATATCTTTATCGATCTTGTTACGGGTTGCTTGGGAAGTAAAACGGATCAAATTAAGTGTTTTGATATGATTCAAGGTAATATCTATACACCTAGCCTACCTGAGGATTTTGATTGCCGGTACTGTAAAAAGCTAAAAGGAATAGGGCATGGATATTATAGTTTAAGTAACATCGGACAAAAGTAAAAAGTAAAATGAGGGGAGAGAGTATTTAGTGGCAAAGAGAACCGTACCGTTTAATAAAAAAGGCATTGAAAAACTGCCAGATAACAAGCCTGTTAATTACAAGATCCTGACAGAGTCAGGCAAGAATAACTATACTGGCGTTGCACAACGGGGCCGTGTTCAGGATCGGCTCAAGGAACATCTCCCTGGTGGTAAGGATTACATTCCAGGTGCCAAGGTGCAGATTGAACAGATAGATAGTATAGCAAATGCAAAGGCCAAAGAAAGCCGGATTATTTCACGCACTAAGCCTCCTTACAATAAACAGGGGAAATAAGGGTAGGATTTTA
>Ga0265293_10006277_pt1 | contig 19162 bp, 11 predicted proteins | sample Munlanlewell138R_FD_192505 | JGI IMG/M metagenome (GOLD analysis project Ga0265293, IMG submission 192505) | Leachate microbial communities from a municipal landfill in Southern Ontario, Canada - Leachate well 138R | ecosystem: Engineered > Solid waste > Landfill > Unclassified | place: Canada... | reverse complement strand
TTAATACATTTTCGTTTATTACCGATAATTAAAACAACTAATAAAGTACTGGAGATCACTTATGAAAAAGATAATGATCATATTTATATTTTTATCAATATTTATCAGCGTTTACTCGGATTATAAAAGAGATTTACAACTTCTAGGTTATGAGTTTGCGGAAGATCATTTCAAAGAAGAAAGCATAAAAAAATCAGAAAAACTTAGAGATGTTAAAAAAAGTAGTTTTTCTGCTAATATATATGATAAAAGTGGAATGCTTTCTAATTCTGGTCTTACAGGTGGATTAACAATGGAATCTGCTTATATATTAAGAACTGGTGAAATGTCATTTGCTTATTCTTATATGTATAAAGATGGTTTAATTAGCTATTTAGGAACTCTTCTTGATGCAAAGCAATATGAAAAGAATCTTCATTTTTCTATTGGTTTAACAGAAAATATTGAGGCTGGGTTTAATTTTATTGATTATTTTGGAGAGATTAATACTCTTGAAGATCAAAATGTAACTTTACAAACTCTTAATCTTAAATACTCTTTTGATTCAGGTGGACTTGTTATGGCAATTGGTGGTCATTATACTAATATAACTCCAAAAGATCAGCTTCTTATGACTTATTCTGTTCTTGAAAAAGCTAATAGTATGTTTTTTGCTATGAGTGAGCAGATAAATCCTTTTATTAAGACATCTATAATAATAAAATCTTCTTTTATTAGATCTATTAAAAACATTTCAGGGTTTGATCTTTCAGGAACTTCTTTTTCTACTGCTGGAGCTATAATTGAATATTCTAGAATTGAAGGTGTTAATTATATATTAGAATGGAAAAAAATGAATGGAGATTTTACATTTGGTGATAATGATTCTGTTATAAATGCTGGTATAAGATTGAAGAATGGAAAGATTGGAAGTAATCTGATGATTGAAAACATTACAAATTCTTCTGATAAAATTTATGGATATACTTTAAATTATATATTTTAGGGAGTTTAAATGAAAAAGCAGAGAGAACTTATATGGATTTTATTTATATTATTGACAGCTATAATGTTTTTATCAGGCTGTAGTGGGAATAATGGTTCTTATCTTGCTCCAATAAGTGTTCTTCCTTATACTTCAGGAGAATATGGTTCTCTTAAAGGTGTTATAAGAACTAATTTCAAACCTTATAGATATTTTAATCTTGTAAAGGAAGGCGAACCTGGAGAAGATGATTATGTTCAAATTCTTTCTTCAGGTTATGGATCAGATGATAATTCTAGTTTTATTATTGTTGATGGAGATACTTTTGAAGTATTAGTTAATGAAAACACTGATGTACTTGATTTTGATATTAAGGATGAAGTAAATACAAGAGTTAAAGCAAATATAAGAATTGGAGGGAAGACCTATTCCTATAACCCTGAATTTGAAGAAGAATATACAGTTGATGAAATTCCTGTTGGATTTCATAGCTTGTCTATAGAAGTTGATGGGTTTGAAGTTTATACTGAAAATATAATGGTAGAAAATGGCGAAAAAATAAGAGATTTTTTAATTGAACCTGCCGAGTATGAAGCTCCAAATTATTTTAAAAATATTTCAAGAGTGTATTGTACAATAACTGATTTTGAAGAAAAAGAAAAAAGTGATGAAGATGAAGATGAAGATGAAGAAGAAGAAGAAGAAAATAACAATGATGTAGAAGAAGGCGAAAAAGAAAAATACCTTAAAATATTATGGAATAGAATAACGAGGTTTTCAAAAAAGGAAATCAGTGTATATGTTGATGATTCAAATTTAGTTGTAAATGGTCTTAATGAATATAAAGAGGATTTAATTGAAATGCTTGCTTTATGGGAAAATGCTGGTGCAGGAATTATATTTGAATTTATTAATGATAGAGAAAAAGCTGATATTTCTGTTTTATGGGAAGATATTTCTGAAACATATAAATCGAGTCTGACTGATTCAGAAAATCCTTATAGAGTTTTTAAGCCGGTTATTACTTTGGGTTTGTTCAATTCTAATGGTGGTAAGATAAATACTACATTTAGAAGAGCTGTTATGGCTAGAGAAATAGGAAGGTCTTTAGGTTTAATTGGTAATAGTGGCAATAATAATGATATAATGTATTATGGGGATAATTTAAATATTGAAGGCGATGTAACTTTATCTATAGCAGATAAAAACACTTTGATTATGCTCTATAATACAGTGCCTGCTATTTCCGAAAAGACTTATAACCTAAATTAAGGAGACTGTATGAAAAAAAACAATTTATTCCTTATGATAATTATTATTTTATTATCTATTCTTGCAGGTTGTAAATCTTCTACTAATGAATCTTATATTAATGAATTTTTGACAAATCCTAAATCTAATAGTACAGATAATTCAATTTATTTTAAAGGTATTGTACTTTATGGAAATATGCCTGTTAAAGGTGCAAAAGTTTATATTAAAAGCAGTGTTGCAGAGATTCGTTCAACAAAAACTACTGATGAAAATGGGGAGTTTTCTATTGTTAAATCTGAAATAGGGAAAGATTTATTTTTGAGAAATTATATTTTTGAAATAAATTTAAGTGGTTTTAAGACGATTATTGAAAATATAGATCTTAGATTCAATACTGTTTATGAGTTTAATACTGAGATGAAACCTGAATTTGGTCAGAATATTGTTGCTTCTGAAGCAACTACTATAATTTCTGGGGAAATAATTGATGAAAATTCTTCTGAAGTAGTTGAAGGTGCTTTTGTTAAAGTTGGAAACAAACTTTACAACAGTAATTCTGATGGTGAATTTGTTGTTGAGACTAATGAAGATGCTATTACAATTGAAAGAGACAATTATGAAACGCTTGTTATGAAAGTAGATTTGAATAATATTGTAAATGCAAATGAAGTTATTTATCTTAAAAGTCTTACAGCATCAATAAAAGGTACAATTCTTGAAAATATTGAACAAAAAAAATTAAATGGAGTTAATGTATCACTTTTAAGAAATAATATAATAATAGATTCAAAACAGACAGATATTAATGGAGAATTTCAATTTTACAATTTAAAAGAAGAAGGTAATTATTTAATAAAATGCGAACACGATAATTATAATGAGTATAATTATTCTTTTGTTATAAAAGAAACTAAAGATTATGTTTTAAGTCCTTTTACACTTGAAGGGAAAAAAGGTGTTCTAACAGGTAGAATAATAGATGTAAATACAGGTGATGGACTTGAAGGCGCAGCTATAATACTTGGTAACGGCAAACAAGCTATTTCAGATTCCCAGGGTAATTATAATATTTCAAATATAAATCCAGGTGTGCAATCATTAAAAGTTATACTTGAATCTTATAGAATTTCTACAAAGACTGTTTTTATAGAACCTAATAAGACTGAGTCTAAAAATATTTTTATTCAGCAGGAATATGGGAATTCAAATTTAAATATAATTTTTTATACTTCTGATAATAAAGAGCTTGATCATAATCTTGTTACAGTTATATTGCTTAAATATCCGGCTATTGTTGAGGTTGATGATCAAACAAATGATTTTGTAATTAATTATGATGATGAAGCTATGCCTGTTGAAATTACTTATGGTGAATCTGAAGAAAGTGAAAATGGATTGAATATAATAAATGTGTATTCCGGCAAATATAGAGTATATTCTACTTCTTATATTTCAGCTGAAAATAACACTACAGGAATTACTCCTGGTGCATATTATGGAAATATAGATAATATTATTGTAAGCCCAGGTAAAACTACTTTATATCAAATGATACTTGATACAGAAGAAGTCGGATTAATTGTGGAAGAAGAATAGGAGATAACATGAGAACAAAAAAAGAAATTTTAATTATTACAGCATTAATACTGTTTATGGTTTTTTTAAATGCTTGTAAGCAGGATTCTTCTATTTTAAATCTTTCTAAAGATATTACTAATGAATTTAAAGGTGTTGTTTTTTATCAGTATACTGACAGTTTGGGAACTCATTCAATACCAGTTAAAGGTGCTATTGTTGCACTTTCAACTGCTACACAGACTTTTAATCAGTATTCAGACAAAGATGGAAAGTTTTCTTTTAATAAAGATGATTTTAATGATTTGAATTATTCGCTTAATGTAAATACAGGATATTTTAATGAATATATAGAAGTTGTTAATCCTAAAGATTTTGAAGGTGAAAAAGTTGTTTTTTTAAAAAAAGATAATGAAATTATAAATAGTTCTGCCTATATTGGAAGAATAATGATTAATGATAATTTTGCAGAAAATATCAATGTTAAATTAGGTTTGAATTTATTTGTTACAGATGATAAAGGATATTTTAAATTTGATAATATAGCAAAAGGAACTTATGATTTTAAAACATATCAGACTGATGGTTTTAGTGATGTAAATAAAAAACTTAAAATTGATGGAGATTATATCTGGGTTAATAATATTATAGAATTATTAAAACCTCAGGTTGTTGTGGAAGGTAAAATATTTGATAGTGGTACAGGTCAGATAATACCTGAAGTAGATGTTGAAATATCAATGTTAAGTGATTATTATTACTATAACGAAAGAATTGTTACAGATTCAAATGGTGAATTTAGGTTAACAAATCTTGTAACTGGAAATTATATTTTTATTTATGAAAAAGATTTATATGTAACTGGAAGTATTGAAGTCAATATATCTAATTCTACAGAGAGAAATAAGTTGAAAAGTCTTAATTTAACTAAAATAAATGGCGATTTACAGATAACTGTTTTAGATTTAAATACAAAATTACCTGCTCGTGGAGTTACAGTTAAAATTGATGATAATAATACTGAATATTTAACTGATGTAAGTGGAAGAGTTTTTATAAATGATATTTCAATGAAATCTCATGATATTCAAATTTATTCGTTTTTTTACGATACTTATGAGACATCTTTTACAATGGATGAGCTCTTTAAAAGTGATACTTATGAAATTGTTTATAAAGAAAGAAAAGGTATAATCAGAGGTAAGATATTTACCGATGATGACGGTACAATTAGTGCTTTGAATATTTCACCTGATGAAAGAGAACTTAGAGCGTTTTCTGTGTATTCAATTAATGATAATGGAGAAAAAAGACAAACAGAATTTAGACCTGTTAAATATTTAGACGATAATGAATTTTATATAAAAGATTTACCTTCAGGTATTTTTTTACTTGAAGCAACTTACATTGTAACTCAAGCACAAGAAACAGATTATAGAAGTTCAGGAAGCTATGTTTTAGAATTACCTGATTTTCCTATACCCATTAATACTGGCGATGAGATAAATGTTGTAGTTAATCTTAAGAAAACTACAGGAGAGTGATAATATGTTTTATAAAAAATTTAAAATCTTTTTATTTTTAATTTTTATATTTTTAGTTTTTTCACAAGAGGTTTATTCAGATATATATGGTCTTTTATATAATCCTGTTGATGAATTGGTATACCATACTGTTGGTGGAACATTTGATGATAATATTTTTGACTTTGATCCTAGTCAGCTAGATTTTAGCCTGAATGTAGATCCAAAACCTACAGAACCTACTCAATTAGAAACTGCGGCAAAACATGTTTATTATCATATTGATTATCCTTCAATTGCAGTTACAAGAGAAAGTTCTGTAGATGTATATTATACACTTATGAATCCTAATAATCCCGCAAATACTATGGAAGTTGAGGTTTATGTTTATAAAGATGGTGATACAATTCCTGATAGAAACTCTGAGCCTTTAATTTCTTCAAGATTCACAAATCCGGCAGATTTTGATTTAGTTCACAAAATTAATGTTGATATTGGTGGATTTCTTCCGCAAGGAGGACTTGAAAGTCCTTTAGTAAATATAGAACTAAGATTTTCTGAATATGCTGGAACAATTGAAGTAGGGAATAAAATACCGCATGAGAATGATGATATGAAACATTATATAGTTTATGATCCATTACCTCCTGAAATAACTAATGAATCTTCTAAACAGCTTTTTGTTAAATGGAATGAAACCTTAGGTTTAACAAAAGTGAATGAGGAGTTGAATACTAATTTTCCAATATATGGACCTTTAAAATTTTTATTTAGAGATTCAGGTTCAAGACATATTTGCCTTTATAATATTGATGATTTAGGAATTGTTGATCAGGCTGAAATAAAAATATACAGAAAAGTTTCAGGAGGTGTAAAAGATTATCTTCCGGAAGCTTATTATAGTATGAGTATTACAAAAGATATAGATGCTACTGCTGATGATCAGAACTTTCTTGTTTTAAAGATTGAAAACTGGAATCATTATTTTTATCCAAGAACTCAGTATTTTATTGAATGGGTAAATGGTCCGTGGGATAAATCTGGGAATGAAATTTCAGCTGATTCTAAGGATATAATAAATGATCTTAAGTTTCAGACTGATGAAAACCCTCCTGTTTTTGCTGATGAAGGATTACTTGACCCTCTTATTGATGAGGAAGATGTCAATATATATGGTAGTATAAAGCTTAATTTTGATGAAATGATTGATACTGAATCCTTTGAAAATGCTTTTAAACTTATTCTTGATGAAACAGGTCAAGAAATTAAAATAATGGATTATGAATTTATATACGATACTGGAGAATTTGTGCACAGAATAAGAATTCTTCCTCAGGATCCACTTGTTTATAGTAAAAATTATGCAATTAATATAAATAATAATTTTAAAGATGTTGCAGGATATAGTATATCAGGTATAAATTATAAATTTACAACTGAGCTTGATACAACTCCTCCTCAGGAAAAAGCAATATATCCTTTTAATAATCAAACAGGTCTTCCTCATTCAACTGGTATTTATGTTCAGTTTGACGGTAGAATGGATGAAACTACTTTTACTACAGATAATATAAAAATCCTTAGAGGAACTTCTCCTATAGCTTTTTCTTATATTTATGAAAATGAAGGGTCAAATCTTTATATATTTCCGAACAATAAATTGATTCCAGATACTACTTATACAGTTAATATTTCAACTGGATTAAAAGATTTATCCGGAAATTCATTGACATCACCACTTTCATGGAATTTTAAAACAATAGAACAAGAAGAAAACTATGCTAGTGTTTCTCTCGAATTTATTGAGAATGCACCTATAGATTCTACCTATGTTGATGGACAGATAGAACTTACTTTTACAAAAGATATGGAACATTCGGAACTTTTGAAAGGTTCAAATTATATACTTTATGATGGTCATAGAAATATTGAATTAACAGTTGAAGCCGATCCTATGGATCAGTATAGAAAATTTATTTTAAAGACTAAAAAAGGCACTTATGGTTTTTCGTGGTATCCTGATGATGGATATTTTTTTATAAATCGTGAGTATAAGCTTTATACATTACCATTTCTTAAAGATAGATCTGGGAGTTATATAATAAAATCACTTATTAAAGATTTTAAGACAGTAGATACTGTGAAACCTAGAGTTTTATCAGCTTATCCGTGGGGTGTATCCTCTGATATACAAAAAGTGGATATTTCTGAAAAACTTGATTATGCAAGAGTCTATTTTGATGAAGAAGTTGTTTTTAATGCTGCAAATGATAAAGTGTTTTACAATGATATTACAGATGATGTTTCTGATAGTTTTCCTGTATCTATAGATTACACAGAATTAGATGGAACTCCAATTATTTTTAATTATGATGCTATATATTATTCAGAAGTCCTTGATAACATTGATTATAATCAGGATGGTTATAAAGATGATTATTTTCTTGAGATTTTTAATTCTACTACAGACTCGATTTATAGTAAGGAAATTTTCCCTGAAGGTACTTATGAAATAAAAGTAAAGCTTGGACCTTTTGGGGTATATGAAATTGAAGATGTACAGAATAATAGTCTTGAATCAGAATATAGTATGAAATTTGTAATAAAGAATCTATATGGTGATTTATCTCTTGATACTGAATGGTTTTCAGCTAGTCCAAGTGTTTATGATACTGCTGAATTAAAGACAAAATATGCTTTAAAACCTGAGGTTAAAATTGTTTTTACAGATAAACTTGTAAAGAATATACCTGATTTTGATGAAGAAAAAGCTAAACTTGCTTTGTATATACTTGCAGATACAAACAACAATGGAATATTCACAGATGAAACTCCTGTATATGGTGATTTGAGTTATGATGAAGTTTCTATTAATGAAGAATTAAAATATATTGTTACATATAATGCACTTACTCATTTACCTCAAAATACAGATTGTAGATTTATGGTTAAAAGCGATGCTATTAATCTTACAAATATTAATGGAGCGCCTCTTCCAGCTGATACATATGAGTCTTTTGAAACAATGGATAATCCTATTGTAATTTCTGTATTTCCACAAAATAATTCAAATGATATTTCAGTGAATTCACATATACTTGTTACATTTTCAGAACCTATGCTAGAAAGTAGTATAAACGAAAGTTCTTTGTATATAATAGATTCAGAAGAAGTTAAAGTAAATTCAGAAATATATTATGATATTGTTAATAATACAGCTAGAATTGTTCCGGTTGCTCCTCTAACTCCGGATAAAGAATATTTTATTGTTGCAGATAAAGTTTGGAATTCTGATATTATGCAATATATAAGTGTTAAAGATTATTTCGATAATGATCTTGCATTTAAAGAAAGTTTTAAATTTAAAACAGAGAATAAAATTGATAATGTTAAACCTCAAGTTTTGTCAACTCTTCCAATTATGAATACTAATGATTTTCCGGTTAGAGGAGGTACATTTGAAGTTGTATTTAGTGAACTTATGGATGATAGCACTTTAGATGGAGACAATAAAACAATTACACCTGATGATAGAAAGAAATTTCATCTTCTTTATAATTTTAATGAAGAATTGCATCAAATAGATGATAGATATATTCTTCCTTATTATAGTGATATAGATAGAAAAGCTACATTTTTTGCTGGAGAAAAAAATGGGATTTACACAAATGATAAAATAGATTTTCAATTAAGAAATAATACAATATATTATCTTAAAGTTGATAATACAGTTCAAGATATTTCAGGTAATAACCTGGATAATATTGGTACTATGATTGCTACAGATTCTTCTTATTCAATTAGATTTAAAACAGTTTCTGAAGCTATTTTACCAGTAGTTGAAAATAGTTATGCTGATGTTTCTTCAAATTCCAATATATTGAGAATAGATTTTTCAGAAGTATTAAGTTATACAAAAGATTTTAAAGGATTTTTCTCACTTATGTATAGACCTGATGTTGTTTCTTCATGGACAAATATTCCTGAAAGCAATTATTCAGTGATAAACTCTACTAAGATTAAATTAAGAAATTCTGTAGCACCTTATTATAAACAGGAAATTACAACAGCTTCTATAATTCCAGGTATAAATGAGTTTAATAATGGATTTTATAGAGTTTTAATTTCTAATAGTAATGGTGTAGAAACTTTAAAAGATCTTTCAAATAATGGTTTTGTTGGTACGGTTGTAGATATTGAAATAAAAGATGATTATATTCCGTATATTATTGAAAAATCACCTGAAGGTAATGGAATACCTATTATAAAAGAAAAATCTTTTGTATGGATGAGATTTTCAGAAAGAATGAATGAAAATTCGGATTCGTCATCTCCATTATGGGCAAGTTCAGTTAGAAATCCTTTAAATATGAAACTTGAAAAATTAATCGGTGGAATTCCTGATAGTATTATACCGATAGAAAATATAATTTATTACAATGATGAAAACGGTGTTGATCTTAACGATAATGATAGTGTAAATGATAAAAACCTGTTATTTGTTTATTTTGATCAGGATCTTGAATTTAATACAAACTATAGATTTACAATATCAGATGTTGCTGACACTGATGGAAATTCTGATTTAATTGTTCCTGTAGTTTGGGAATTTAAGACTAAAGCTACGGCAACTCCTCCGTTAATTGAAAAAATAGCTCTTATTAATTCAACTATTAATTCAAATAAAGTAGAAAAGATAAAAATTAAATTTATTACAGATTCAGAAATTGATATTGATGCAATAGCTGTTAATCCTGAAAATTATATTAAAGTAAATAAGTTAGGTTCTGCAGCAGTTGTGCCGGTGACTTTTAACTGGGAAGATGGTAATAATACTCTTATATTAACACTTAATAATGATCTTCAGCTTGATACTACTTATTTTATAAATATAACTGGGAATGTTCAGGATGTTGATTTTAAAACTCTTGACGGAAATATAAATGGTTATTCTGAAGGAAGTCCAGTTGACGATTATATTTACAGGTTTAAAACAGATACTACAAAAAAACTTATTGAAGTTATTTCTTCAAATCCTGCATATGGAAGTAATACTGTTGATTCTTCAACTGGTATTTCATTGTATTTTGATACTCAATTAGAGGAAAATTCAATTTTATATGGTGATTTAGGAAATATAAATCTTTTTAAATCTGAAAGTCCTGAGGTTACTGTAGATTGTAAATTTACTCTTTTGAGCGATGCAAAGATGCTTCTTTTAAAACCAAAGGAAAAACTTGAAAATAACAGAGAATATACTTTGATTTTAAAATCAGGAGAAAGTGGTATAAAAAGTGTTTTTGGTTATTATCTTGATGGTAATAGAAATAATATATATGAGGAAGGAATGGATAATTTTCTAATCAAGTTTAAAACTACAACAGATATTGATAATCCTTATGTATTAACTGATTTTTGTAATCCTTCAGAAGATAGTATAAATGTTTTAATAGAAGATGATATTGAAATTGTATTTTCTGAAAGATTGCATGACGATATTTTAAGCAATATTCCTGGATATATTTCATTATATTCCGGGTTATCAGGTGCTGGAGGAAGCGTTATTCCTTATGAATACACTTATGAGGATAGATATATCGGAAATGTAGAAAGATTTGTTGTAATATTAAACCCTGTTATGATGCTTGCAAATGAAAATGATTATTCAATAAGTGTAAATGCATCAGTTAAAGACACAACAGGTAATTACCTTGTAAATAGTGTGAATTATTCTTTTAGCACAAAAGCAAAAGATTTTTCGTTTACTGCATTTTCGAATCCTGCAAAAAGTAGTGAACTTTTTATTATTGCAAAATATAATAATCCTCTAGATGATTTAAGTGTTAGTATTCTTCAGAATGAAGATAGTATAATTACATTTTCACCTGTAAAAACTAATGATAATCCTTATGTTTATTTTTATAAATATGAGCTTAAGCAGAATAAATTAGGTGTTTTAATGCTTAATGCAAAAGCTAAAGATGGAGTTTTAGATTTAAATTCTGGAATGATATTTAAATATGGTATAATTAATTCGGCTCCTATGAGAACAGTAGATGGTAATTTTTCAGTTAAGAGTTCTGATATTGATAGAGCAGTTTTATTATTTAGCAATAGAGATAAACAGAATATTAATAATGCTCCTTTGAAAACAAATGAAATATCGGAACTTGAAGAATATTCTTCATATTATAGTATAGATGGTGGAAAAAATAAAAAGGTTATTTATTCTCCTAATTTTGATGCAGAAGAAAAAACCGGAGTTTATGAATTAGCTGGGGAAAAGATTTTATTTAAAGGTAAATTTCTTAAAGGTAAAGAATATATAACAGATTCTAATTCGAAGCTATTTGTGTCAAAGGATAATAAAGCTCCTAGAGTAAAAATTGAACAGACTTTATTATTAAAACCTGAAATTAAAATAGAAGATATTTCAGGATTTATAATAAAAGAAGTTAGAATAAATAAAATTCCTGTTTGTAATAATATTACAAATGCGGAGGATATAATAGATACTTCCTTATTTAAGAACCTTGAGTATGGTTATCATGACATTGATATGGATGTTGAAGATGGTGTTGGTAATAAAGCTAATTTTGCATCAAGATTTTTAGCTCCTGGTGTTTTTTCAATTGATTCAAGTGTTATATATCCAAATCCTGCAAGTAATTTTATGCAATTGAGTTATACACTTGGTACAGCAACTGTATCCAGAGTTACTATAAATATTTATGATGTTAGTGGGAAAAGAGTTTTTAGAGATGTTTCAGGTATAAATGTGGGTAAAAATATATTTGTATGGGATCTTAAAGATAATAAAGGGAGAAATGTTGCTAATGGACTTTATTTTATAAAAATAAAAGCAGTTGATAATTCAGGTGATAATATTGAAAAAATCCTGAAAGCAGCTGTGTTGAGGTGATCTTATGAGATATATTATTACAATTATACTTACATGTGTATTTTTATTTAATTCAGGATGTGGAAAAAATTCTCCAGTTTATACTGAACAAAAAATTGAAGCAACTCTTCAGAATGGTTGGAAAGCTTATGAAAAACAGAATTTTTCTGAAGCTGAAGAAATTTTTTTGAAACTTAAAAATTCTATAAATATTGACGAAGGAAAGGAAGCAAGAGTTGGAGCAGCTTATTCGAGAATATCAAATTTTACAGAAAACTCTTTGGAATTACAGCAGAATATAGAGTATATAAGAGTAATTCTTGAAGAAGTTTTTGAAAATAATATTAATACTTTATATGAACCTGTTTTTAATTCAAATATTGATAATGCAGATGCAAGAGCATTGCTTTCAACCATTTATCTTCTTCAAGGGAATGTTGCACTTTATAATGCTAATCTTGCGGAATCTGAGTTAAATGGTAATATTGACAGTACAACCCAGACAATGATAGATAGATTAAAAGGAATGTAGATATGCAATCAAAAAAAGCAATTGTAACTGGAGCTTCTTCAGGTTTAGGAAAAGAAATAGCAATTGTTCTATCAGAACAAGGTTATGAAGTAGGGCTTATTGCTAGAAGATTAGAAAATCTTAATGAAACTTCTAAAAAATGTCCAAATAAAACTTATGTTTTAAGTTGTGATGTATCAGATGCTGAGAAATCTATTGAACAAGTTAAAAATCTTATAGATGAAATGAAAGGATGTGATCTTTTTGTAATTGCACACGGACTTGGGCATTTAAATCCTCTATTAAGGTGGAGAAGATCAAAAGAAATAATTAATACTAATGTAACTGGTTTTACGGCTATGGTAAATGTTGCTTTTAGATATTTTAGAAAAGTTAGAAAAGGTCATTTAGTTAGTATTTCGTCTACAGCGAGTATTAGAGGGACTAGTATATCTCCTGATTATCATGCTTCAAAAGCATTTATTTCTAATTATATGCAGAGTTTAAGACAATTAGCATTTAATCTTAAAATGCCTATATATATTACAGATATTAAACCTGGCTTTGTAGACACTCCTATGCTTAGAGGTCTTGATGGACTGTTTTGGGTGAGTTCTGCAAGAAAAGCAGCTTTACAAATATATAATGCAATTAAAAAAAGAAAAAAAATGGTTTATGTAACAAAAAGATGGGCAATAATTGCTTGGTTATTAAAATATACACCTGATTTTATATATCACAGGCTTTAAGATAAAAATTGTTATTATTGTTCATAGAGTTAAAATCCAACAAATCTAATACTTGCTTTTTAATTATAATCATTTCTGATATAATATTTAATATCAATTGTTGATGGGGTTTTTTTATGCGATTTAATAAAATAATATATTTTATTGGTGTTTTTATAGTTTCTTTATTTGTATTAGAATTATTATTAAGATTTATTCCTGTTGAAAAAAGAATTATTGAGTCTATAACAGGTCAGGGTGAGTTCAATATACTTTGTGTTGGTGATTCAATAACTTATGGACCAGGATGTGAAGAAAAGTATAGTTTTCCTGCAATTCTTGAACAAAAACTAAATAATGATTTTAAAGATAAAAAAATCAAAGTGTATAATCTTGGAAAGCCTGGTCTTGAAAGTAGCGAAGCATATAGAAATCTTATAAAATATTTTGAGTTATATTCTCCGAAAATATTAACTCTTATGATTGGAGCTTGTAATACTGAAAATTTTAATTATTTTAATGAGGATAATTTAATTAATAAGAATTTTTTTGAAAGGAATTTTTCGAAATTAAAGATATGGAATATTTTAAAACTATTTTATATGGATCTTTATGGATTTTCTTATATTCCTAAATATATTGTATCGGATCAGAGTGAAATTATGAAAAAATCTAAAAATCTATTATTTCCAGATTTATTAGATTATATAAAAGAAATTTCAAATAATAAAATAATGAATATGGAAAGATTTAAAGATAAAAATAAAGGTTGGGATTTTTACTTTAAAAATAATTATGAGAAAGCTGAAGATTTTTTTGCAAGAAATCTTAATGATATTGAGAATATATATGGTCTTGTTCTTATTTATGGGGATTATAGTAATATAGATGCGGCAATTGATTTAATTGAAAAAACTCTTTTTAAAAATCCAGAAGATCCTGTTTTAAATGCTTATGCTGGCGTTTTGTATGGTGAAAAGGGAGATTTTAAAATAGCATTTGAATATTTGGTAAAAAGTCTTTCACTGTCTCCTTCTGATGTATCTATTGTTACTCAATTTGCACATGTAGCAAATATTGCTGGTAATTATAAAAAAGCATTGGAATATATTGCTATTGCTATTAAATTAGATGAAAAATATGGTCCAGCATATAATATTGCGGGTCTTATAAATGAGAGTATGGGAAATACGGATAAAACTGTTGATTTTTATTTAAAAGGTATAACAAAAGATCCTGGATATTATGCGAATTATAGAGATTTGGCATATTATTATGCAAGTATTAATGATCATTCCACTGCAGTAAATTGGTTTGAAAAGGCTATAAAACTTAATCCTTACGATTACGATTCCTATAAAGGATGTGCAATTTCGTTGCTTGATTCTGCTGAGAATAATGATTATATAAAAAGTCAAGAGTATTATATTAAAGCTGATAAATTTAATCCATTTATAAATTCCATTGCTGAAAGATTTAAATTTGACTTAAAAAGAATAAAAATGCTTTGTGTTAAAAATAATGTTAGATTAGTTCTAATTAATTATCCTCAAATGGATAATATGGTAATGAGAAGATTTTCTGAAAGTGAAAATATACCTTATATTGATTTATTTAATGAATTTTCAGCAAGGGTTAGTTTGTCAGATAATTTTCCTAATAAGTATTTTATAACTGGGAAAGTATGTACTGCTGAAGGTAACCTATTAATTGCTGAAATGATATATCAGAAATTATTAGAAAATAAACTTTTTTCTTTTGAGGATAAAAAATGAAAAAATTATTAATTATTTTTTTAATAATATTTTCTCTGACTTGTCAGTCAAAACTGTATTTTACAAATATTCAACAAAATATAAGTAATTCTGTTTTAGAATTGTTTGAAAAACCTGGAAATTTTGATAAAAAAGCAGAAATTGCAATTTACTGTTCTGAATTCAATAGGTTTTTTAAAGAAAAGATAAATGTTGGTGAAATAATAGAACAATTAGGCAAAGAAAAGAGAATAAGTATTAATTTTAATATTCTTGATGCTTATATAATATCAGGATTTTCAAATCAGGATTTTAATTCGGCAAAAAAAATTGAATCTCTTTTGTGGAAAGAAACAGATCTTATTTATAAAGCTAAGGAATTTTTAAAATTATCCTCATATTATTTTATTATGGGAAGTGTGGAAGATGCTATAAGAATTCTTTTGGAATTAGAGCAAAGTTCAGATAATAATCCTATAATTACTGAACCACTTGAAGAATTTCTTCAAAAAAAAGATAAAGATAAATATTTGAAAGATATACTTGATTTTCTTTTTGATACTATTTTAAATATAGAATATGCACCGATTAAAAATCAGTCTTTATCATCACTTGCTGTTGCACATGCTTATAATGGCTCAGATGATAAAGCTCAATATATTATTAATAAAATACAATATCCTGAATTTATTGATGATACATATTCAAGAATAGCTTATATTCATATGAGTAAGGGAAATTTTGAAAAAGCTTTTGATACTGCTTTAAAAATTATTCCTGAAGAATACAGATATTCTGTTTGCATGGATATTGTAAGAACTTATGGAGAAAAAACAATTCCAGATTGGGGATTTTTTGAAAAGATTTTTTTTAGAATTAAAAAATTCTTTAGTAAGGTAGAAAAAAGAAATGTTGATTTTGAACTTTCAGTGATAAAAAAAATTGCAGTTATAAAAAAATTTGAAAATAATGAATATGCAATGGAAATACTTTCAAATATTGCTTTAATGCTTTATTATAATAATCATTTTAAAGATGCTTCTGATTTAACTTCTAAAATAATAGAGCAGACAAAAAATGAAAAAGTTAGAATTAATAATCTTGGATTGATATATCTTCTTGAAGACAAAAAACTAGCAGAGAAAGAAATTAATAAAATAAGAGAAAAACTTGTAAAACCATATAATACTGATCAGAAATATTTTGATACTATATGTGCACTTGCAGATTATTATAATAAAACTGAACAGAGTAGGAATAAAAAAGATATGATAAAACTTATGGATGAATACCTTGATTTTATTTTTGATGATTATTTGAGAACTATAATAATATTTGAAAAATGTAATGAATACAGATGGCTTTTAACTATATAAAGTAATAAAATGGCGAGAACAATTAGTGATGCTTTACATCTAATTAATGATTAGCGAAATACCGCTCTTATACTTTTTTTTATACAAATTTTTTTAATATTATACTTCCGTTTTGACCGCCAAATCCAAGGGAATTTGACATTACATAATCAGCTTTACATTCTCTTGCTTTATTAGGAACATAATCAAGATCAAGTTCTGGGTCTTTTTCATTATAATTAATAGTAGGCGGAATAATACCTTTAAGTAATGGTAGTAGAAGTGCAATTGCCTCAACTCCTCCTGCAGCACCAAGAAGATGTCCTGTCATTGATTTTGTTGAACTTACAGGAATATTATATATATTATCTCCAAAGACTTTTTTCATAGCAATTGTCTCAACTTTGTCATTAAGATAAGTACCAGTACCATGAGCATTTATATAACCGATTTTATCAGAATTAATATTTGCCATCTTTAAAGCTTTTTCCATAGATATTACAGCACCTTTACCTTCAGGATGAGGAGCAGTTACATGATAAGCATCAGCTGATGAGCCAAAACCTACAACTTCTTCTGTATTTAGACCACTTTGTTCTATAGCTTTTTTTGCACAATAAGTAATAAATTGACCATTTATATTAAGTCTTTTTATATCGCGTAGAGAAAGATAGTCTGCAGCTTCCCAGTTTCTTATTTTACCACACATTGAAATATCAAGACCTTTAAGATCTTCATTATCCCAATCGATTTTAGATATGCCAGACCTTCCATTAATAAGATTGTCAAAAAATTCTTCATTTGTAATGCCAGATGGACTTAATATACCAGTTCCGGTTATGACAACTCTTTTTTCCATGTAAAACTCCCAATATAAAGGTTTGTTTAACTGAATTCTTTTTCTCTTAATAATAAATCATAACTATGTTTTTTGCAATAAAGTGTTAATAATAAAGAATATAAAAGAAGTATATGAATTATCTTTGTATTAAAATTTAAAATATAAAAAATCCGTTTTATCAAAGAATGAAAATAAAAGTATTGAAAATATCATTAAAGTATAGAATACATTTTCGGCAAATACCCTTACATTTACTGGAAGCCATTTAAAATTTATTTTTCCGGAGTAACATAGTTGAAGCACCGGTGTTAGAAGTGAAAGTAAAAATAAAATCGAAAAACACGAATATGAAATATTTTGTGTTTTTATAATATCAAAGAAAAATCTTTCTGGTCCATTGAATAAAAAGTAATATATACCATAAAAAAAATCTTTCCAACAGTTAATTCCTAAATATATTGCTTGCTTAGGAGAGTTTGCTCTAAAAAAACCAGCTGAATAAGCTAGAATAATATTAGTGAAAATAATATCTATAACTAGCTTAAATGGCCCACGAATTTTAAAAAATTTGAAGGATCTTTTTTTTATTTCTGTTGTTATAGCACTTAAAACAAATATAAAAGAAAATAAGAATCCCCAAATTATGTATGAAAGTTTTGCACCATGCCAAATTCCACTTAGAATAAGAATTATACAAATAGATATTAATATTCTTAATTTTGAACTTCCTTTAGGTGATAAAACAGGGAAAAGATAAGTTTTAAACCAGTTTGTAAGAGAAATATGCCATCTTGAGAAAAAATCAGTAATTGATCTTGATAATATTGGAAATCTGAAGTTTTCAATTAGTTTTATATCAAATAATTTTGCAGAACCTACTGCAATATCAGCATAACCTGAAAAATCATTATAAACCTGATTTGAAAAGAAAAAAGCTCCAACTATAATACTCCATCCTGAATAATCATAGATATTGTCAAATATTGTATTGACGTATAATGCCATTGAATTTGCTATGACTATCTTTTTGAAAAAACCTAATATTATTCTTCTTATACCGGAAACAAAATTTTTGTATTTTAAGGTTTTGTTATCTTTTAATTGTGGTAAAATTCTACTTGCTCTTTCGATTGGTCCTGCAACAAGTTGTGGAAAAAATGAAACAAAAAGTGAAAAATCAATAAAACTTTTTTCAGGTAAAATTCTTTTTTTATATACATCTATAGTATAACCCATTGTCTGAAATGTATAAAATGAAATACCTATAGGTAAAATAAACCAGTAATCTGGTATTTTTGAAAGAAATAAAAGATTACCTGAAAAATAATCTTTAAAAAAAAACAGAAAATATTTAAAAGTAAATAAAAGGCCAAGATTTAATGTTATACTATTTATTAAATACCTTTTTCTTTTTGCAGCATTGTTTTCTTCATGTATTTTTTTTGCTGAAATATAATCAATAATTGTAGAAAAAAACAGTAGGAAACCATATTCGATCCTAAAACTCATATAAAAAATATAAGAAGAAATTGTAAGTACTAAATTTCTGTGTTTTATATTTTTTATTGAATAAAAAAGAATAAGACTTACTATAAGAAAAATTATGTAATAATAAGAATAAAACAGCATTGATACATTCTATTCAAACAATTAGATTTTTTCAATATTCTTTTTATTTGAAAAAAATATATCGCTAAGTTATACTGTTTTCATAGAATTAATGAGTTCCAATGCAAAGGGAGGTAATATGCCGTTT
>Ga0265293_10006276_pt1 | contig 19168 bp, 10 predicted proteins | sample Munlanlewell138R_FD_192505 | JGI IMG/M metagenome (GOLD analysis project Ga0265293, IMG submission 192505) | Leachate microbial communities from a municipal landfill in Southern Ontario, Canada - Leachate well 138R | ecosystem: Engineered > Solid waste > Landfill > Unclassified | place: Canada... | reverse complement strand
AAAAGTGCTTAAAAGAGTGCTTTCTTTTTTGGAGGGGGGTGCGGGGGGAACCTTTTTTCTTTTGCAAAAAGAAAAAAGGTTCCCCCCGTGCAAAGCTCTCGACTATTGATTTTATTGGCTTTATTTTGAAAACCAGCCTGACTTGCGTTGTTTTAATCAAGGGCAACTTTGAAAGCTGCCCCCTACTGTTTTTACATTCATCAGAGCTTCCCTAAGGATGCTTTTGTTTTAAAAAGCGTCTTCGTAAAACGAACGTAAAATAGCTTGGTAACGCGTCTCTACTTCGTAGCGGCGAGTTAATTTTGTGCTCGTCAAGATGCGGGGATCCGATTTTAATGGCGTTGGTAAGAGCGCGATTTTTTGTATGGCTTCGAAAGAAGCTCTAGAGTAGTTGTGGCGCTCCACAATCTCGTTGATATGCTCATAAACACTGGGATTTAGGCTTAATTCCTGAAAATTGTAGTCGACTATACCCTGATGTTTAGCCCACTGCTGCAAAAACTCCTCGCGAAGGTAGATCAGCGCAGATAAAAACGACTTTTGTTCGCCAAAAATAAAGATCTCTTCAATCGCGACCTCGCGCCGTAGAGCATCCTCCAGCGCCGTGACATCGATCTGCTCCCCCGAGATAAGTTTAACGTTGAAATGACGACGGACACAGAGTCCACAACGCTCATCCTCAAAAACGTGGTCATTGGTTGATTGCCAATTGCCTGCAATTTTTTTGTAACGAAGCGCCAAGATCCCGTCATTGACCTTTGCATCAAGACTGCGGAAATACGAACCATCTCCTTGGAATTCATGCACATGAGCAAAACCGCCAACGTCACTAAAGCTGTAAGCGTTGTACGTTTTTATTTCTAAAAATGAGAAAAACTCAGCCGCTCTCGACTCAAAAAAGTGGCCATAGGAGACAAGTTTTTTAAGCTTATTTCCCAATGCGTTACGAAAACGCTGAACAAAAAGATTACTAATAATAGGTTTGGACCAATTAAGCCACGAGTGTGTGTTTCTTTTGCTAAATTTCGCAGCTTTGGCACAAAAACGCAGCCACTGATCTTGCAAGGCGCCATTGCCTTCCAATAAAGCTTTCTTCAGCGCTAAAATACGTGCTGGGATAAGGAAGAGCACATCCGCCTGAAGCTCTGCCACCGTATCGAGAATGTTTTCATTTCGTTCGAACCATATGCACTGGGCTGACGCATGAACACAGGCGGCAAAAACGGCTAGAGCTACAGCATTCGCTTCGTTAGCATCGTTGAGGAGCTTATCGTTTTCTTCCAAAGCTATACCTGATGAGAGTTCTTCTGCCTGGATCCGCAACATCCCGTGGGTTAGCAGTATCCGACGCTCATGAACCGTGCTTCCATGCGAGTAAACATAGGCTAGCGGATAATCATCGCAAACCCGTGCGACAAAGCTTTTGCGAAACTGCTCGCGTAAATGGTAAATCTCCTCGTAGCAATGTATTTTTTGTAATGATGCCCATGCTGGGAGTGGCTTAAGGCTTAGCTCTTCATCGAAATGTGGGTCCATTACTAAAAAAGTCATTGGCAACGCCGCATCACCCAGTGCTTCAAAATAAAAGCTTAACTTTTCTAGCCCCTCAACCATCATCAAATCGAGCTTGAGTTCGCTGATTTCTTTAAGTTTTCGCGATTTTGGCAGCGATTCGGGAAACAAAACACAAACCGCCCCTAGAGCCTGCACCGCTAAAATAGCAGCAACCGTTTCGCAACGCATTCGCGCATCTATACCCACATAATCGTAGGCTTTTACGCCAAGGTCGCGCAATTTTACCATGACGCTGAGCGCCATTTCATATAGTCTTAGCCAAGAACGCGCAAAACTACTCCCGTCAGGAAGTAGCGACATGGTCAAGCTGTCGTTTTGCTGCTCTTGCGCCAAAGCACGTCTTTCGACTTCGCACCACAGCCATGGGCGCTGCGTTAGCGTCTCGGACGAGAATCCCGCGTGTTTTTTGGCTTTCACAAGCGCCTCCCTTCCATTGCATCGTCGAAAAAAGAACTTGCTGCGTTTTTAGCACGGTTTCCCGTTCTAAAAGCTCATTACTCCGTAGTTTAAGCTAGATTTTAGCAGCAAGCAAGCACAACCGCGCCAATTGCGAGAAACTCTGATATATGGACGGGGCGCTGCCCCCTCAGCATTACGTATTTCTTTTGAGCTTTGCACTAATAACGGCGCTCAAAGCGCGCAGCCAATCACTTGCACAGAGCTTCAAAATCGCATAACCAAGAATTGGGAAAAAGGAGGGAGCAATGCGAGGAATATTCGTAACCCTGTTGTTAATATTACTGCTCAGCGCATCATGTTCCACGAAGGCTATTCAAGCAAAAGACGCGTCTCAAGTCGCAGAGCCAAAAATTGAAGTCACTGCATCAAGTGAGCAGAGCGCTCCGTTGGATGAAGCTAACGATTTATCTTTGGCGCCAGAAGCAAAAGTCAATCTTGTCGATTTTTCAACGTTAGGCCCGAGTAACGTCACTGCCTTTGAGCATGGCAACAGCGCTTTTGAGCTCAGTGATATTTTACCCATGCTTAGCGAAATCAATGGCTATCATCAAAAGTGGGAGTTTTACAACTACACGCGTCCTTACCAAATTCGTTTGCGCTTTGAGATATCTAGCCTAGCCTTTAGCAAAAATGAAGGCAAAGTAGCTGGTTACATCAACCGCTATGAAGGAGAGGAGCTGGTGGAAGAAATCAAAATCTCTGAAAAATTGCGCCCAGGGGAATGGAAGGCAAATAAAGAGCGATTAGAGCTACAATTTGGTGAAGATTATTCATTGCGCTATGAAAACAATCGTTTTTACTTAAAAGGGAAAACGGAAGATATTGCATTCGAACTCGAACTCGCCATGAACTTCTGGAAGCCTGGTAGCGGTGCGGTATATTTTGGCAATTCCACTGAAAAATATTACAAATACAGTATTTTGTGCAATCATTATCCTATTATTCGAGGTAAAGTTCAGCATCATTCGCAAAGCTACGAACTAAGCGGTCATACTTATGCTAATCATTTTGCCACCAACATACCCGTATACGAAATGGCAGCTGAACTACAGGACTATCGAAAAGTCCAAGATGGCCTCATCGTTGAGTATCGCTATTTTGTTCCAGCGAAGCAATTTGAACAGCGTCCCTTTGGTTTCGCTTTTGTCGCATTTGAGGGCGATACGGTTTTTGAGTCTACGCAGCTGGAACGTAGGATTTTGGAGACTTGGTTAGATGATGATCATTACGGATACACGGTGCCGATACGCCAAATAATCAGTGCTAACCAAGGAGATGCCAACTTTGAGTTCAAAGTCTTACAAGCCATCCCGGAGCCCAACGATCCTTATAAAGGCTTGCCGACATTCCAGCGAAATATCGCAACTCGGGTCGCAAAACCCATGAGCTATAGTATTTCTTCTGATTTTGAGCTTAAATTGCACAAAGACGCGATGCGCGCCCGTATACCTTTGCGTGGAACGTTCTCGGTGACTTTATTTGAATGACGAAGCGCAAGAGCGCCTCAACTGCCAAGAGAGGGTGATATTATGCGATTAAAAAAATGGATGTTGGTTTTGGGTGGCATTATTTTTCTATCAGCTAGTGCTGCTTTGTATATGTATTTGATGCGCTTGGAACCAAGGGATTTTTACACCATGCCCGAGGGTGTGCTAGATGATGCCATTTACGCGGCGCAGCAAAAAGACTTGAAGGCTTTTAAACGCACCTTTACTAAAGAGATACAAGAGCACATGGACGCAATGCACGATAGCAATATGAATCGCGAGTTGGGGGCTACTGGAGATACCGAGAATGCTGATCTCTTCTGGACATGGGACACGTTAATGGGCGTGATGGCCAAGGAAGGCGGCTTTGTCGTTAAACCCACTTCGACAAAATTCCTTGACTACATTATTGATGGGAAAGCGAAGGTTGAAATAGTCTACTTTGATAAGGGAAGAAACAAGGAGCGCCAAAAAAACTATACGTTATACAGAACCGGTGGAGTCTGGCGCATAGATCTCAAGTCGAACCCCGACTTCATCAAGGCGTATCGCCAATCTGTACGTGAATTGCGCAGTCCCACACGTTATGACGATGAAATGTAGCTTTGGTTTTGAGCGAAATATTGTCACAATATCTTGTTAATACTTGTTTTTGTGGCAAGCGCATTTTTGGAAAGCCAATGCATCGCTAATGTTTTTTGCACAATGTTTACTGTCGTAAATCTTCTTAAGAGGGGGTAGCGCGGGATCGCCGATAAAAAGGCACAATAAGTAAATAAAATGCGATGAATGAGCGATTTGAGCGAATACATCGCATTTTATTTATACGCATTGTGACTTTTTTGAGGAAGCCCGCGCGTAGGGGGAAACTTCCCCCACCAAAAAATGACTCTAATACCGCGCTGTTCGTAGTTTTGAAGTCAAAGCTATTGGCAGATGGATGAAAAACTTGTAAATGAAGAGAATTGTAACCATAAGCTTCATTATTTTGCTGTGTTTTAGCAGCAATGCCTGCTTGAAGCCGCGCTATTACGGCATGCGAGTCGATGATGAGGCGTCACGTTTGAGCTACGGCGATATAGTGTTGGAGCGCTCGGGACCACTACTTGACCGATGGTGGGAAGCTTTCGCCGACGCGGGACTTAACGAGGCGTTGGAGCAGTGCTTGGACGCCAGCCTGACTTTGCGCGTGGCCTACCTTAAGATTTTGGACGCACAATACGGCGTAGAAATGGCAAAAAGTGGCTTGTGGCCAAGTGTAAGTGTGTCAGCTGGCGCGGGATTGAGTGGAAGCGTAGATGGCGAGAAAAACCCTTGGGACCCCAATTACAGCTTGGGCTTAAGTTTGGGCTACGAAATCGATTTATGGGGAAAGGTGCGTGCAGAGACGCGGGTGTCGCAAATTAACCTTGAAATGGCTCGCGATGCTGCACAAGCCGCTAGTTTGAGCCTCGCCGCGCAGTTCGTGCTCGCTTGGTTTGACGTGCAGTACTACCGCGCCCAGAGCAAATTAAATGATGAATTGCTTGCGCTTGCCGAAGATTATCGCGAATTGGTCGAGCATAGTTACCGTTTGGGGCAAACGTCGGCGGTTGACGTCTTGGAGCAAAACTTGCAACTGCGAAACTTGCAATTGAATGCGCAAAAGCTCGCACTTCAGGAACGCCTAGCCATGCAAAGGTTGAAAATCTTGGGCAGCCAAGGTGACGACTTCGAGGTAACGCCGCGTGAAGGGCTGCCAGACCTCGTTGCGATGGGCTATATTGTTGAACCAGCGCTGTTACTTGAGAGGCGCCCAGATATACGCAGCGCGCTGCGACAGGTCGAGCAAGCTGACGCCAAAATAGTCGTAGCACTTGCCAATTCTTTACCCAGTCTACGTTTAGCAGCTTCTTTTAACTTGCGTTCAACAGATATTACCTCACTTTTTAGCCAGCTATTTTGGAGCCTTGCTGCAAACTTTGTTGCCAATATTTTGGAGAGCGCAAAACAAAGCTACCAAATCCAAAGAGCAAAAATATCGTTTTTTCAACAACGCATACTCTACTCTAATGTTATCTTGAACGCCGTAGACGAGGTCGAGCAAGCGCTACGCCAGTTTGAGCAAGCTCGTTTAGACTACAACGAATCCTTGCTAACGCTTGAGCACCGCCGTGAACTTTTAGAACTATCGCGAAACAGCTTCTCGAGCGGTAGCATCGATTACAGCCGCGTACTCACAGCGCTGCAGGGGCTGTTTTCGGCATCAAGAGCAAGCCTTGACGCCAAGCGCTATGCTCTTCAAATGCAAGTTGCGCTATTTAAGGCTATGGGAGGGACATGGATGGAGGAGGGTACGCATAAGGGAGAAGCTGCGGCGCGAGAGAGCTTGAAATCATTGAAGGAGAGTGGAGCGTATGAAGAGGCAACGCAAGGAGATGCGAAATGACGAAGTATAGAGCATATTTTGTACAATTCTCACTCTTTATTCTGCTCATTGGTGTTGGTAGCTACGCTGCATGGTATTTTTTACACGATCAGCGCACGGCTCCCACACGTGAGCGCCTCGACACGGGCGTTTTAGTAGAAGTACAGAGTTTTCACTTCGATGAGCATGAGCTCTCGCTCGAAGCTACGGGAACCGCCTCTGCTTCCAAACTCATGGATTTACGCCCGGAGCTGAGCGGACGCGTTGTTTGGACACACCCGCAGTGGTTCCCTGGAGGGCGCGTGAAGAGCGGCGACGTGCTGTTAAGAATATCGCCCAAAGACTATGAGCTTGCGCTCTCGAACGCTAAAATCACGCTACGCCAGCGAGAAATCGCCTTGGTCTTAGAGCGCGCTCGTGGGCGCGCCGCCGAAAACGAGCTGAAGATATTGGCCAAAAGTTTTGAGCACAGTGAGTTGACGCAAGAGGAGTCTGCCCTTGTTAAACGCGAGCCCCAACTTCAAGAGGCACTAGCCAATATCGAAGCTGCCAAAAACAGCGTAAGCCTTGCACAGCGCCAAGTTGAGCGAAGCGCGGTCAAGGCGCCTTTTGACGCCATCATAGAGAAAAACAATGTCAACGTTGGCGACATAGTTGGAACGCAAACGGCACTCGCGAGTCTAGCGGCTACAGACGCTTATTGGGTTCGCGTCTCTGTGTACCCTTCGCAACTCGATTGGTTGGGTATACCGAAGGTGAACGCCGAGGTGGGCAGCGAAGCCGAGATTATTTATGAAATTGGCGAAAAAACCGTAAAGAGGCGCGGACAAATACACTCTTTAATGGGGAGCGTAGATAAACTCGGACGTATGCTACAAATATTGATTCAGGTCGAGGACCCCTTGGGTGAGCCCAAGGAATACCCGCTACTTATAGGTAGCTTTGTGCGCGTGCAACTTAAAGCAATAAAAGCGGTCAAGGCCATAGCCCTTCCTCGCGCTTTGATCAGAGAGGGTAATAAAGTGCACGTCTGCAACAACGAAAATCGCCTCGAAATACGCGACATCGAAATAGTTTACAAAAACAAAGATTTCGCTTACGTCACCAGCGGAATAGAGTCTGGAGAAAAAATTGTTTCCACCCTCATGACTGCTCCAGTGGATGGGCGCAAGCTACGCATCGTTGGCGAGGAGGGTAGACCTGGGCGTAAAGGCAGAGGAAACAAAGCTAGGCAGTAGAGTAAAAGGTGAGCGCGACTCAGTATTTTAGCGAACACAATGCCAATACAAGCGCTTAAACCGAATGATTAGAGTAAATTGAATGAGCACCGAGATCCACAACGAAATTCCTGAAAAGATGCGCAAAGGCCCGCTGACTATGATGGCGCGAAACAGCGTCGCAGCGAACTTGATCATGCTCGTCTTTATTGTGGGCGGTTTGCTGCTATACCCCGCACTACGAAAGGAGCTTATGCCGATTACAGAGGCTAGCACCATACAAGTGAGTGCGCGCTACCCAGGCTCTACGCCCGAAGAGGTCGAAGAGGGCATAGTCATTGCTATCGAAGAGGCGGTTCGCGGAATCGACGGCGTAAAAACCGTGACGAGCACAAGTTCAGAGGGGTCTGGTTCCGTTATTTTGGAAGTACTAGACGGCGCTGATCTCAGCAAAGTTCGCACCGAAGTTGAGCGTCAAGTACAAAGAATCACGAGCTTCCCTGCGGATATGGAGCGACCGTTGATCCGTGAAATGACGCGGCGCCAACGCGTTTTAAGCGTCTTAGTTTCGGGAGATGTCAATAAGTATGCACTTCGCGAAGTCGCGGAGCAACTGCGAGATGAGCTACTCTCGCTGCCAGAGCTTAGCGTTGTAGAGCTAAGCAACGCTGAGAATCCCGAAATATCGATTGAGGTATCGCAGGAGGCGCTACAAGCCAACGACTTAAAAATCAGTGACATCGCAAGTGCCGTGAAGGCGAGTTCTATCGACCTGTCGGCGGGGCGCTTAAAAGCGGAGAGTGGAGAAGTATTGTTGCGTACGGTGCAACGAAGACGTGTGGCCTCGGAGTACGAAAACGTAGTGATTCGTGCCAACAGTGATGGCACTCTTTTACTCCTTGGGGATATTGCCAAAATTACCGATGACTTCGAAGAAAGTGACTCTAGCGCTTCGTATAATGGCAGGCCAGCCATTGGCTTAGAAGTATATGCTGTAGGCGATGAAACGCCCATAGGCGTATCGGATGCGACAAGAGCCTATATTGAAGCTTACGCCGAAGTATTTCCCGAAGAAATCAGCATTGATGTACGCTCAGACAGAGCAGAATCGTATAGGGTACGCATAGATTTGCTCTTAAGTAATGCCTTTGCGGGTCTTGCCTTAGTACTCATATTTTTGGGCATATTACTAGATATTCGCTTAGCCTTCTGGAGTGCGATGAACATGGTCGTTTCCTTTGTCGGCGCGATCTGTTTTATGGTTTACTTCAATCTTTCTTTTAACATGATTTCTCTCTTTGGTTTTATCTTGGCGCTGGGCATCGTCGTTGATAACTCCATCGTTATTGGAGAGTCTATCTATTATTATCGTCAGCGCGGGTTTGAATCCATCAAAGCATCAATCATGGGTGTTCACGGTGTAGCGACGCCGATTATCTTCTCGGTATTAACAACTATTGTAGCTTTTGTTCCGCTTATTTACATGCCTGGAACCTTGGGCAAAATGTATAAAGAGCTACCGATAATAGTTATTATTATCCTCTGCATATCGGTTTTTGAATCTATGCTTGTGCTCCCCGCGCACTTGGCGGGCTTAGCGCAGAATCCGCAAGGCTTCCTCAAGTGGATCCGCTTGGTTCAAAGGCGTATTGCGGCAAGTTTTGAATATTTTATCGACAAGTACTATCGCCGCTCTTTAGAGCTTGCAATGCGCTGGCGCTACGTCGTCATTGCCATCAGTATTGGGTCTTTGTTTGCGATCGTTGGTTATGCATCAAGCGGTCGTATGCGTTACACCATGATGCCCGAAGTCGAGGGTGACACAGTACGTGCCACCATCAGAATGGCTGAGGGGGGGCCTGTCGAAAAGATGGAGGAAGTGCAGCGATATATATTATCCAAAACCTCTGAGGTCATAGACGAATACGGCGCAGAGAATGTACGCGGTGTCTTTTCGCGAATACAGAACGGCTCATCATCTACTATCCAAGTATACTTAGTACCAGCGACTGAACGTAAGTTCGTCTCCAGTGAGTTTTCGGCCTCATGGCGAAAAGCGGTAGGCGAAATTGCAGGCGTTGAAGCGATGAGTTTTAGGTTTAACGCAGGGCCAAGCAGTGGAGGGGCGGGGATGGTGTTTGAGCTAACGCACCGAAACGCCGAAACCCTGAACTTAGCTGCAGAAGCTTTTGCCGAGAGATTACAGAAGTATGACGGCGTCAAGGATGTCGATGTAGACAGCAGCATGGGGAAGCAGCAAATATCCTATCGCTTGCGGCCAGAAGCGAGAAGCTTGGGGATCAACGAAAGCGATTTTGCCAGACAATTGCGATCTGCAGTATACGGAGCCGAAGCTCTACGACAACAGCGTGGCCGCAACGAGTTGAAAGTCTTTGTACGCTTTCCGCTAGCAGATCGCGTCAGCGAAGCGCTAGTCGATAACTTCCTACTGCGAACACCGAGCGGCGGCGAGCTTCCGTTAAACCAAGCGGCAAGCGTCGTGAGAGACAGAGCACATAAAAATATACAGCGTAAAGATGGCCGACGTGTCTTGATGGTGAACGCCGAAATCGATGGCGACGTCACGAGTATCGAATCGGTAAGTGCGAGATTCGCAAAACAAGACATGCCCTCGCTTGCCGTTGAGTTTCCAGGACTTAGTTATAGGCTAGGCGGCATGCAAGCCGATTCACAAGAAATCAACGATAAGATGTCCTTATTCTTTTTATTCTCTATATTCATTATGTTTGGAATGATGGCTGTAGCTTTCCGATCCTACACTCAACCTCTCATGATAATGGTGGCTATTCCTTTTGGTTTCGTGGGCGCTTTATTGGGCCACATTATCTTTGGCTATAATCTTAGTCTTATTAGTTTTTTGGGCATGATCGCCCTCTCGGGTGTCGTAGTCAATGCATCCATTATTCTTGTAACTATTATTAACGAGTTAAAAGAAGAAACAGCTAACTTACGCGAAGCCATCATAGAAGGTTCCATTCGACGTTTTAGACCGATTTTCCTTAGCACGCTAACGACGTTTTTGGGTGTCTTTCCCATGATTTTAGAGAGCTCTAAAGAAGCGAGATTCTTAATACCCATGGCCATTAGCCTTGGATTTGGCGTCCTCTTCTCGGCTTTGATTACTTTATACATTATTCCAGCAAACTACATGGTTTCGGAAGATATTCGTAATATATTCAGAACAAAAAAACATCGCATTGATCAATAAAAATAAGGAGTTTTAATGCTAAAGTGTATATCTTTTAACGTCAACGGTCTACGTGCCATATTAAAAAAGGACTTTATTGAAGACTTTAATAAAATGGATGCCGATATCGTTGCCCTACAAGAGACAAAATTACAAGCGGGCCAACACGACTTTGACCCAGAGGGATACACCGAATATTGGAACTACGCCGAAAGGAAAGGCTACTCTGGTACGGCGATTTTCAGTAAACGTCCAGCTCTCAGTTATACGACAGGTATCGGAATTGAGGAGCACGACAAAGAGGGCAGAGTTATTACTTTAGAGTTCGATACGTTTTACTTCGTCAACGTGTATACTCCGAACTCTCAAGATGGCTTAAAGCGTTTGAGTTACAGAATGCAGTGGGAAGAAGCGTTCCAAAACTATTTGCAAAATTTAGATACCAATAAACCTGTCATTTTATGTGGTGATTTGAATGTCGCACATGAAGAAATCGATCTCAAAAACCCGGATACTAATCACTTTAGTGCTGGATTCTCCGACGAAGAGCGCGCTGCATTTAGCGCCCTACTTAGTAAAGGCTTCATCGATACTTTTCGGCACTTTTACCCCGATAAGACCGATGCCTATAGTTGGTGGAGCTATAGAACAAGAGCACGCGAGCGCAACGTCGGTTGGCGCATCGACTACTTCGTCGTATCTGAGAGGCTAAAACCTGCGCTTATCAGCGCTGATATTCTTAACGATATCTACGGCTCTGATCACTGCCCTGTACAGCTTTGCATTGAGTTATAGCTCGAACTAAGAAAGTTCTAAACAGTGAACAAACTGTCAAAAAGCACCTATAGTACGAGAGCTTTGCACGGGGGGAACCTTTTTTCTTTTTGCAAAAGAAAAAGGTTCCCCCCGCACCCCCCTCCAAAAAAGAAAGCACTCTTTTAAGCCCTTTTCGAATAAAATGTCATTCTATCTTCACCTTGCCTTATTTTATTAGCATTTTTAGCTTATAATTCTCTACAAAATGTCTCATTTTGTTTAAAACTGTATCGGATATGTAAAATTATATTCACAATTTCTAGCCGTGCAAAGATCTCAGTACAATATTAAAATTAGGCAGTCTTCAAAATAAAAACCAATAAAATCAGCACTCTACATACAAAAGCGGTTTCTAAGGGCAATAGCCCTTAGACGAGGTTTGTGGCGCTAGCCCCAATTCATCAGAGCCTATCTAAAGCGCAAAAAGCGGCAACTACCATAACTAGTGCAGACACGTCATCTCGGGTTATTTTTGTACCACAACGTCTATACGATTAGAATTGAGTTCGTCGCTTTTGACCTTATCTACAAAAATATTCATTTCAAAGCGGACACTGTAATTGCCAGGCTCTACAATGTCGTAAAACGCTGCATTGGGTCGTTCCTCCGAATCTGTACGCTGCCACATGAGCTTGGCTATTACAGGTGATATTCTTTTAACTTTTTTACTTGCCAGTGATACTACAGAATATTGCTCTGCTTCCAAACTCAGCGCGTTGGATAGATCAACTAAGGTCCAATAACGGGGTGTATTCTCTTCGTCGTAGAGTATAAGAAACGGTAAGCTTGAGCTAACATAGCTATCATTGGAATTGTTTTCTATGACAATATCGACACTTGCATTATTATCTGATTTCCAAATGGCATAGTCGCTGCTAATGCTTAGCCGTAATGACTTTTCCTCTTTAAGCTCTTGTTTCGCAGCAGACTCGGTATTTGGGGCATTTTCTTTAGTTTTTTCAGTTTTGGCTGAACACGACACTAGCGAAAAGACAAGGAATAGAAAGAAAATATATCGCATCAATTACCCGATAAATTAAAGATCTTTTTGTTAATGCTTTCTTCGTTACCACCGCGTTCTATTGCTTTATTGTAGGCTGATAATGCATCGTTATTGCGCGCTGCCTTAGTATACAAATCGCCGAGGTACACATAGCAAGAAGCTTGTTTTGAAATATTACAAGATTTTTCCAAGTCTATGATCGCTGGGTTAATCTTTCCCGCTGTTTCATAGATTTTTGCAGATGTTAGTAGAGCGCGCGCATTTTTGGGATCCTGCTTTACCGCTTGATTAATCAAACTTTGCGCTTCCTCATAGTTCTTGCTCGACATCGCCGACAGTGCGTCTGCAATGAGCTTTGCAGTAGGAACTTGGGCTGGCGTTGGCGCTGGCGTTGGCGCGGGAGCAGGAGTTGGCGCGGGAGCAGGAGTTGGCGCGGGAGCAGGAGTTGGCGCGGGAGCTGGTGTTGGCGCGAGTGCTGGTGTTGGTGTTGGCGCTGGAGTTGGCGCTGGAGTTGGCGCTGGTGTTGGCGCGGGTGCTGGCGCTGGCGCGGGAGCTGGCGTTGGAGCTGGAGCTGGTGTTGGAGCTGGTGTTGGCGCGGGAGCAGGTGTTGGCGCGGGAGCAGGCGTTGGCGCGGGAGCTGGAGCTGGTGTTGGCGCGGGAGCTGGTGTTGGAGTTGGCGCGGGTTCTTCCCTAAGCAGTGGAACTTCTTCTATTTTAGCTACGCCGCTATCAGCTGCCTGCAATCCATCGCCTTGAATTGCTTCATCCTTGGCATCAAGTTCGTTGACATCTTGCCTCTCCAAGGCGAGCTCTTGTTCATCTATCTCATCTATCTCATCTACAAAGTTATTTCTTTGTTCCTCGGCCAGTAATATCGTTTCTAAACTGCTATCAAGACTCTCAGCTTTGAAGGAATTAGCCTCTGCGCTCTTGAGCAACTGCAACCTCGACTCAAAAAACGCATGCTCGTTCTTTGCATGTTCCCACTGTAGATACAACTCCGTCCCTTCTCTAGCTTCGTTAAATCGTAATAAACCAGCGTAAAGCTGCGATATTTGGCTCCACGCTTTAGCGGCATTTTCCGTATCTTCGTAATTATAGTGCTCCGTCGCACTTTGAAGCGCGGAAAGAACCGAACTCGCGAACGCTTTTTGTATACTGCACGCGCTCATAACACTTAGCACAAGCTCGCCGCTCCTCTTTGTACACCCCTTCAAAGCTTGTATAGCTTTGTCATCCAAAGCCTTGACTTTGTCATAGTTTAAATACGTTGTGCTATTTGGCGTCGCCGATTTGAGCTCATAGATCTGCTCATTGAGCGAGGCATTATAGTCCTTTAAGCACTTGTTGTACTGCTCGCCTGTCGTTTTTTTATCATTTAAGATCTGCAAGTGTTGAGCTGCAGTGCTACGTGATTCCATAGAATTATCTTCTAAGGCTTCATAAAATTCGACGACAAGCGCTTGGTACGCGTCGCTTCCTTCTGTTATTTTGCTGCTGCTCTTATTAAAGTACACTATAAGTAAGATCACGAGCACCAGCGATAAAAACAATACAACAAGCGGTAAGGTATATTTTCGGCTTTTCGCGGCATAGGATTGCTTCTCCTTGGAATCAAACCAATCCTCTAAGTCTGCCCAATCACTCGTCGCTTCGAACTCTCTAGGCTCTTCCTCTTCGCCAGCCTCAGCCTCGATCTCAAGATCGTCCATCTTGACTGGCACAGCCAAGTGGAAACTCTTAATGCTTTCGTTGTAGTCGTATCGCAAATGCTCTGGTGGTACATCGTATTCTGGTTTTGTACTCAGGTCTTCCAATGCCTGAATCGCAACACTCACACAGACCATCTCACTATCGGGTTCAACATCCTCCGGGTCTCTACCTGCCCCCTCGATTTGAAATGCGCCCGATTGCTTTAGTTTCGCTGCGATCTCTAGTAGAGCTTCACGTGTGCTCTGTGGTTGCGCTGACTTTTGTTTATCACCCGCTTCGCTCTTTTTACTTTTTTTATTAATACGCTTAGTTCGTTGACTTTCGACAGATTTTTGCTCTTTCTTATCTGTAGCAGAATCTTTCGCCACACCATCGTCTTCGGCTCCGATATTTTCAATCTTACTAAGCTCAAGCTCCACAGCCGCGATCTGAGGAATGGTAATACGCTCGGATTTGTCCTGATCCTCCACCCCCTCATCTCGCTGCTTCGCCTCCGACGTCGACTCTTCAAGCTTGCTCTCCTCCACCTCAAACTCTTGGGTTGGCGTCTCATCAATGCTGAGCTCTTCCCCCATTTCGCTAGTCTTTGCCGTATCAGCGAGGTCTTCTTCGACGGTTTCAGCAGTTTTAAGTGAAGAAAAGTCAAAGTCTCCCCCCGATAAACTCTCCATAAACTGCCATTCAAGTTCTTCACCAATAAGCTCGCTGATGCTAGTGTTGGCAACGCTTTCTTGGGAAGGTAGCTGTTCGGACGCGTAGCTGCCAAAAGTTTCGCGCCACCTCTGTACCTCCTCTTCGCGCTCAAGCTCTGTATCAAAATCATCAAAGGGATCTATACTTAATACATCGCGGTACGCTTCGAGCACAGACTTAGGGATAACTCCCGCCGCTTCTTCCTCAAGATTGGGAACACTTAGGCGCATCGCCGCGCGAAACGCGCGTGGGGTCTGAAAACGAACACCAACATCCCGCTTTCCAGCGGAAGCTAGCACATCTAGGAAGTCCTCGCTCAATTCGATTTCGGATAGTATTTCGCTCGCTAAAGGAAGGTCTTCTTTGATGTGGCGCTCAAGCTTCTCTTCCGTAGTCGCTCCGCTTAAGGGTGCTCGCCCCGTTAACAGCTGCAAGCCTATCGCAGCCACACTGTACAAATCACTCGCTTCAGTTAGCGACTCGCCAAGAGCACACTCCGGTGATATGGTATCGACGATATTTTCAAGTATGCCGCAATTTTCACGTTTTAACTCGTCGAAAAAATCATTGCGAAGTATAGACCAAAAACCTGCATCGTGAATTTTGATCGAACCGTCGCAGGCTAGAATAATATTAGTGAGTGATAGGTTGCCATGAATCTGACCTTGTCGATGCAAAGACTCTAGGGTTTGCAGTAGCGCGTACAGAATTTGAGCGCAGTCTCGCTCTGGCAGTCTACCATAAGCCTTAATCAGGTCTTGCAGCGACTTGCCACCAACAAATTCTTGCGCTGTGTACACAATTTTATCAGCTATTCTCTGAAATTCTTCCACCCGCACACAGTTATCCTCTAACTGCATTGCTCGCTTCAAAATTTCGAGTAAGCGTTCCTCGCGCACCTGCTCCGCTATAATATTAGGCGAAAATACACGTAAACGATAATGCTTGCCATCGCGTTTAGCTCTAAATATCTCACCTAGGCCATCTTGACCGAGTTTTGTTAGTAGCTCAAAACTAGCAAATTCATCCCCGGGAAATAGCAAAATCCCTGGTAATGCCTCTAATTGCACACCGTGGAAGGGGCAAAACTTTACACTGTCCTCGAAGGTTGATAGGCAAATGGTACAGCCGTTCACTCTTTTCCCCAAATATATAACGGGAATCCGCCTCCCAAGACGCATTCCAAATACATACTACAACTAGCACAGATGCACTTTCCTTGCCAACAATTAACCTTATTTGTTCCCAGTTCCTCTTGCATCCTTAGGGATGCTCTGATTAATTGGGGCTACCACCCCAAACCCCGCTAAGGGTTATGCCCTTAGAACCCTTTTTTTGCGTACTTCCTTGATTTGATTGACTTTATTTTAAACGCTCGCCTGATTTTCGTTGTTTTGATCAAGGCTAGGTTTGAAACCTGCCCTTACACCACGCCGTGGGGCGTTACGGGGACTTGAGCCCTCGTTGATGCTAGGGCAAGGGCAAACATTTATTGAGGCCAAAAACTGGACGGGGCGTCGCGGGGTGTCCCCGCGGAGGGGGTAGACGCAAACCCGCGCACAGCGTGGGGTTGCGGCGGAGGGGGACACTTCCCCCACAAAAAGAAAAAACATAAAAAGTAAATTCAGAATATCCTTAAAAGACGATGCACTTGCTAGAGATGTCAACGAGAAGTCCAGGTGAAGTTTTTCAGTGCATTTTACTTTTGCTGCTATCCGTACAAAAATCTCAGCCATTGCAAACAATAAACCTTATGACATGTGAAAACACATATTACATGTAGCACTATGTAGGTGTTAAATAAATCATAAATTGAGCTTTTTGTGCTTTCAAATTCTGAGATTTTACATTAGGCTTAATTTGGGCGACGGGGATAATATTGATTTTTCTTTAAGGAGCTGGGAATGTCGAGATTGAGAACTTTCTTTGTAACACTGTTAATGATGCTTTTGGCTATGGTAGTAGTAAGCTGCGTCGACGATACAACTCGCAAAGAGAAAGTGGGTGAAATCCTCTTAACTGGTGCGAATAACTTAATAGTTTCGGAGGATGGCGACACGGCAGTGTTCGGGCTTCAGTTAAATATTATGCCACGCAAAGCTGTAACAATTTCGATAGAATCCACTAACACCGAAGAAGGAACAGTTGAACCACAAGAAGTTGTATTTAATGCATTAACTTATCATAAAGAACGAAAAATTACTATTACAGGCGTCGATGATAACGTGCTTGATGGCCCACAAAGCTTCAAGATTAAACTTACTATAGCCAAAAGTGAGGATATACGCTTCTTAGAAGGCTCAAGTGTGGAAGTGTCGGTAATCAATAATGATAACGATGGTGATCCAGCACAGGGAGAGGCAGGAGTTTGGCTGAGCGAGACAAGTGTAACAACCTCCGAGTTGGGTTCTCCTAAAGAGCTACGCGTACGCCTAAAGTCCAAACCTACCAATAGCGTAAACATTTTCGTCTTCAACGAGGACGAAACAGAGGGACTAGTGCTACCGAAATCTTTGCTCTTTGAGCCAGAGACGTGGAACGTAGAACAAATAGTCACTATCACGCCGATAAACGATGGTGAAGATGATGGCGATATGCCTTACACCATATGGCTGCAGATGCACAGCAGTGCAGACCCTCAATACTCTAAGCTAGACGATATCCAAATCTCAGTCTTGAACCTAGAAGCCGCTAATAGCGAGCAAGCAGGTTTTGCCATTTTACCCCTAGAATTAACCACCTACGAAGAGGGGGAGGCGGAGTACTTTGATGTTGCCCTTAACAGCAAACCCACGGCAGATGTCAAAATTGAGCTTATAAGCTCAGATACGACAGAAGGAGTCGTGTCTCCCAAAGAATTAATTTTTACCCCCGATAACTGGTTCGAATTTCAAGAGGTAACCGTTACGCCTGTATCTGATGATGAGCAAGATCTAGAAGTGCTCTATAGCATTATTCTAAAAGCAGCTCAGAGCGCGGATCCCAACTACAACGGCTTAGACCCCCTAGATGTTATGGTTACCAATATCGACAAACCCAGTGGTGAAGCAGGCGTTATCGTAGAACCAACAAGCGGCTTAGAGACCGACGAGGATGGTAAGAGCGACAGCTTCACGGTTGTACTGAAAAACCGTCCGCGAGCCGACGTTCACATCCCCGTTTCTAGCAGTGATGATACCGAGGGCGAAGTATCCAAAGATCGACTCATCTTTACCCCAGATACCTGGAACTTGCATCAAACTGTCTATGTAACAGGACTAGATGATGATATCCCCGACTCCGACGTCCAATACACCATCCATATCGGACCAACCTTTAGCGATGATCCGCTCTATAACCAACTCCCCGCCTCCACGGTTTCTGTCATCAATCGCGACAACGAAGCTCCTACAGAAGACGTCAGTATCATTGTCAAAACGCCAAACTCCCTCGTTACCACCGAAGCAGGCTCAAGCGTTAGATTCACCGTCCAACTCGTTGGCGCACCTACCTCCGATGTGCATGTCGAACTCATCGTCACAGACACAAGCGAGGGCGAAGTCTCCCCCACTACACTCACTTTTACGCCACAGAACTTTAACGTCACCCAAACCGTTACCATCACAGGCAAGAACGACAACGAAATCGACGGCGACCAAAGCTACGAACTGAAATTTAAAGTTACAAGTTCTGACACTCGCTATAACGAATATGAAATAACGCCTTTAGTCATCACCAATGTCGACGACGACACCACAACAGGCCAAACAGCACAAATCCGAATTATGGCCGCAAACACTACCTCTGGTAACCTGCAATCCTACGATCCCGGCCACGGCATCCGCATATTCCAAGGCATAAAACCCGACATCGTACTCATTCAAGAATTTAACTATTTCAATGGCACACTGCGTCAAATGGTCGACAAGGGCTTTGGCCCCGATTTCTACTACACCTGCGGTAAAGGCCAAATTCCTAACGGTGTCATCTCCCGTTACCCCATCATCAAACATGGCGCATGGTCGAGTAATGTTGTCAGTAATCGTGATTGGGACTGGGCCGTCATCGACATCCCTGGTCCCCGCGACCTACTCGTCGTTAGCGTCCACTTGCACACAAAGAAAAACGCCAACGAAATGGCCCCCCTCATGCAACTTATCGACGCCAAAATAAAGGAAGGCAACTATTACGCCGTCATCGGAGGCGACTTTAACACCAGCACCCGCGCCGCCGTGACATCCAAAATGTCTGGCATCTTTCGCACCTCCGGGCCCTATCCCAAAGGCACCGACAATCGAGAAGGCACCAACGCATCGCGCAGCAAACCCTACGACTGGGTACTTGCCTCCCACGACTGGGACAAGTTCGAGGTTCCACTCGTCATTGGCACAAACACCTTAAGCTCTGGCCTAGTCTTTGACTCCCGCACCTACACCCCACTCTACGAAGTCGATCCCGTCCAAAAATCTGACAGCGGCGCCTCCAACATGCAGCACATGGCCGTCGTACGCGACTTTGCTTACACTTATTAATCGCTTTATTTCTCTTTTTTTGGGGGGGCCCCTGCCCCCCCCCCCCCCCGCCTCTCTCCCAATCCCCCACACTTCCCCG
>Ga0265293_10006275_pt1 | contig 19168 bp, 18 predicted proteins | sample Munlanlewell138R_FD_192505 | JGI IMG/M metagenome (GOLD analysis project Ga0265293, IMG submission 192505) | Leachate microbial communities from a municipal landfill in Southern Ontario, Canada - Leachate well 138R | ecosystem: Engineered > Solid waste > Landfill > Unclassified | place: Canada... | reverse complement strand
AAGCCAAATTGTCGGCACACAGGCTGTTTTAAATGTTATTATGGGCGAGCGGTATAAAATGATAACAAAGGAATCCCAGGGGTTGGTGAAAGGCGAGTATGGAAAAACTCCTTTTGCAATATCGGACGAAATAAAGAAAAAAATAATAGGAGATACAGAGCAAGTAACGCAGCGCCCTGCTGATTTTATTAAGCCGGAATTGGAAAAACTGAAAGGCGAAATAAAAGAATATATAGAGCAAGACGAGGATGTTCTTTCATATGCCTTGTTTGACAGAGTGGCGGTTGATTTCTTTGAGAAAAGGCGCGCTAAGCTGTATCAGATAGAGCCCGCGTTGGTGGATATGCAGAAGAAAACCCATCCCGCTTAATTGTCGGAGCTGATGTTGGGAGAATAAAAATGGAAAAGCATTCTGACTTACTCGGCCGCATTAACAATTTATATGCAAGCTTTAGCAAAGGACAAAAAAAAATAGCAAACTATCTTGTTGCAAATTATAATAAAGCAGCTTTTATGACTGCATCACAGCTTAGCGAAGAAACTTCGGTAAGCTGTTCTACTGTTGTGCGCTTTGCGGTTGAACTGGGTTACGATGGGTACCCCATGCTGCAACGCGCGCTGCAGGAGCTTGTTCGCACCAATCTAACGGCATTTCAAAGGATTGAAACGACTACTGCAAGGGTGGGCAAACAAAATCTGCTGACAACAATACTAAATTTTGATATAATTAAAATAAAACAAACGCTTGAAGAAATAGACCACAATGTGTTTAGCGCCGCTGTGGAGGCTATTTTAAATGCCGAAAAAATTTATATAGTGGGAGTGCGGAGCGCATCGGCGCTTGCTACCTTTTTAGGCTTTTATTTAAATCTTATATTCGATAACATAAGGCTTGTGCATACGACAAGCGCAAGCGAAATATTCGAACAAATATTGCGTATCGGCAGTAATGACGTTTTGATTGGCATTACATTTCCGCGTTACAGCGCACGCACAATAAAAGCAATGCAATATGCTAAAAATCAAGATGCAACCGTTATTGCAATTACCGACAGCAAAGCATCCCCTGCAACACCATTGGCATCGTATCCGTTGATTGCCGAGACAGACATCGCCTCTTTTGCCGACTCGCTTGTTGCCCCGCTCAGCGTTATAAACGCACTTATAGCCGAATTGGGAATGCGCAAAAAGGGAGACCTGCAAAAGTCTTTTGATGCGCTCGAAAGAATATGGGATGAATACGAAGTTTATGAAGCGGTGGAAGATGAATAAATTTGATTCAGTTATAATAGGAGCAGGACCTGCCGGCCTTATATGCGGGGCAACGGCGGCAAAAAGGGGCAAAAGGGTGGCTATAATTGAAAAGAACACCCTGCCTGCAAAAAAGCTTAGAATAACGGGTAAAGGCAGATGCAACATTACAAATTGCGCCGATATTCAAACTTTTATCGAAAATACGAAAACCAATGCGCCCTTTTTATACAGCGCATTTTATTCTTTTACAAACGATGATGCAATAAGTCTATTTAACGATATCGGAGTTAAGACAAAAACCGAAAGAGGGGGAAGGGTCTTTCCAGTTTCAGACAGCGCACATACAGTTGCTGATGCGTTAGTCAGCTATGCCAAAAAATGCGGCGCTGAAATTTTAACAGACAATGTCAAAAATATAATTATTAAAAATAACAGCGTGCAGAGTGTTCTTACATCCGGCGGCAAAAAGATACAGTCCGATAGCGTTGCAGTTGCAACAGGCGGCATATCGTATCCGGCAACCGGCTCAACAGGGGATGGCTATAAATTTGCCGCAGGCGCGGGGCACACCATTATTGCGCCTAAACCTTCGCTTGTTCCTATGGTTGTTAAAGAAAAATGGATAGGAGATATTATGGGGCTTTCGCTCAAAAATGTTCAAGTATCGCTGTTTTGCGCTAATAAACAGCTTTTTTGTGATTTCGGCGAGATGCTTTTTACTCATTTTGGCGTTTCGGGTCCCTTAATATTGCGTGCAAGCGCTGAAATTGAAAACATCGGCTCCGGTCTTGATTTGTATATTGACCTAAAACCGGCGCTCACCGCCGAACAACTTGATGTGCGGATTGTTCGGGATTTTAACGCCCTGCCCAATAAGAACTTTTCCAATTCCCTAAATTTATTGTTACCTAAAAAGCTAATTCCTGTAATTATTTTGCGCTCGGGAATAGAACCTTATAAGAAAGTGCACCAAATTACAAAAACCGAACGCGAATTGCTTGTTTCAGAGATAAAAAAATTTCATTTAAAAATTATCGGCACCCGTCCGATTAACGAAGCGATTATTACATCCGGTGGTGTGTGCGTTGACGAAATAAACCCATCCACCATGGAATCAAAGCTTGTAAAAAATCTATTTTTTGCAGGCGAGGTAATTGATGTTGATGCCGTCACAGGCGGTTATAACCTTCAAATCGCTTTTAGCACCGGCTTTTTGGCGGGAAAGCATATATAAATTCAAAAATGCATAAAATATAACTTGAGGGTCAAATAACATATCATGTAAAAGGAGTTTTTTTATGCGTTTGCAGATATCTTCTCGTCTAAAAAAATATATACTTATTATTTTTAACATAAACAAGGTTTATCGGGTTTTACTGTTTGTTTTTGTGTCGGCTTTGTTGATTTCACAGCTGGCTTTGACTTTACCTGCAGGCAGGGCGGTGCTGACAAATACCGACAACTTTGAAGGTATATACAAAAATGGAGAAAACCAACCCTCCACCCTTGCAGAAATCACCTTAACTCTTGTTGACGCACAGCCTTGCCCCGATATCGAAATTTTGCAAAACGGGCAGCCGATAGCAATTTTTTATGAAGAAAAAATAAAGGTGACGGTATCGGATAATTCCGTTTTGGAAATAGACGGAAGAAGGGTAAATAAGCCGTTTTCCGTTGTTGTGTCTGATATACCGTCAAACATTGACATTGAAAATATAGCAAACATTGCACAGGTTAATTCCGATATATCGTTAATAGGCAGAATATTTGTCAAATAACTATTGTATTAGTTTGGTTTTCGGTGTATAATATTCATCAAAGAGGTTTTAAGTATGAAAAATATGCAAATAGTGATAGACGGTCCGGCGGGCGCGGGGAAAAGCACCATTTCAAAAATAGTTGCAAACACACTTGGGTTTATTTACATAGACACCGGTGCAATGTACCGAGCGGTTGGTTTAAAAGCGCTTTTGTTAAACTTAGACACAAAAAACGATGTTGCATCGGTCGAAAGGCTAATGGATGATATAAAAATTAAAATAGAACATAAAACCGATGGTCAGCATATTTTTCTTGACGGAAAAGATGTAACTTCCGAAATCAGAACGCCGAAGGTGTCAATTGCTGCATCAAATGTGTCTGCATTTCCGGCAGTACGGAAAAAGCTTGCATCACTGCAAAGAGAACTTGCGCAAAGCGGTAATATAATTATGGACGGCAGAGATATCGGAAGTTATGTGTTGCCGAATGCGCAAATTAAAATATTTTTAACCGCATCCATTGAAGACAGAGCAAAAAGAAGGCACAACGAGCTTATAGAAAAGGGAGAAAATGTTTCGTTTGAGGATGTTTTGGCTGATATGGCGTATCGTGATAAAAACGACTCAGGGCGCAAGCTTGCACCCCTTAAAATTCCTGAAGGCGCATTGGTGATTGACACTACGGGTAACACCTTGGAACAATCGATTGACATTTTAACCGATGCAATAAAGGAGCGGTTGAATTGTTTTTTAAAGTGACATATGTCATTGCGCAATCTATTTTAAAATTGTTTTTTAACATATTTTTCACCCCGCAAATAGTCGGGAAAGAAAATATATTGAAAGACGGGGGATTTGTGTTTGCATGTAATCATAAAAGCAATTTCGACCCTGCCCTGGCAGGCGGATATATGCCGCGAAAAATGGGTTATTTGGCAAAAAAAGAGTTGTTCTCGAATGCCGTTTTTGGCTGGCTTTTAAAAGGTTTGGGCGTTATGCCGATAACGCGGGAAGCCGCGGAAATCGGAACGCTAAAAACAATAATCAAGCTTTTGAGAAATGGCGGCATAGTCGCGGTGTTCCCTGAGGGCACACGCAGCATTAAAGATGTGAATGATGTAAAATCCGGGGCAGTTTTATTTGCTATAAAAGGGCAAGTGCCTATACAACCCGCCTTAATAACAGGCAATTACAAGCTGTTCGGGAAATTAAAACTAACCTTTGGAAAGCCAATATATTATACGCAATATCATAACAAAAAGGTTTCGCAGCAACAGTTGCACAGCTTAAGCGTTGAGCTTATGGAGCACATTTATTCCCTTTCGGGTGAAAGGAATGATTATCTTAATGCAAATACTTCTGACTGATTGCGCAGGCTTTTGCTTTGGTGTTGAAAGGGCGGTTGATATTGCCTGTGAAGCGGCGAAAAAAGGCGATAATGTTTTTACATTGGGCTCTTTAATTCATAATAAGCAAGTAACAAAAAAATTAAAAGAGTTGGGCGTTGAGCAGATTGAAAGCATAGAAAACGCACCCAATAGTTCAACCGTTATAATAAGGGCGCATGGAATTGCAATAGATGTGCATAAAAAGCTTGAAAGTTTAAATATAAATTTTATTGATGCTACCTGCCCATTTGTTAAAAAAATTCATAGAATTGTGAGCAACTGTTATAATAAAGGGTATAGAATAATAATTTTTGGCGATGAACTCCACCCCGAGGTTATTGGGATTAACAGTCGTTGCAATTATACCGCAGCAATTGTCCAATCGACAAACGAGCTTGCAGAAATTGCAACTTCGCAAAAGGTATGTTTAGTGGCACAAACAACCTCTTCAAAAGACGGTTGGGAAGATGTAAAAGCTTTTGTGCAAGCGCAATTTGAAAACGCCCTAATTTATGATACAATATGCAATGCAACATTTGACAGGCAAGAACAGGCGAAGGAAGTTGCGAAAAAAGTTGAGGCAATGATTGTAATTGGGGACAAGCACAGTTCAAATACAAAAAAACTTTTTGAAATATGCAGCTTTATATGCAAAGAAACTTATTTGATAGAAACAGCATCAGAACTGCCACAGTCAGTTTTTGATAAATGTGTTGTGGGCATTACGGCAGGTGCCTCAACCCCGCAATGGATTATTAAGGAGGTCATTAGTATAATGTCAGAAGAAAAAACAAGCAATGAGCTTAATTTTGCCGAAGAAATCGATAAGTCTTTGGTGAATCTTAAAACCGGAGATATAGTGAAAGGAATAGTTATCGGCACCTCGCCTACAGAGGTTTATGTTGATATCGGCTTTAAAGCTGACGGTGTCATCCCGGCAGACCAGTTAACTGATGACCCTAACATGCCTATTGAGCAACTTGTCAATATTGGTGATGAAATCGAGGCCTTTGTATATCGCGTTAGTGATGTCGAAGGAACTGTCGGGCTTTCGGTGAAAAAGTTAAAAAACATTGCTGCAAGAAAAAAGCTTGAGCAAGCAGCAGAAACAAAAGAAGTGCTCACCGGCAAGGTAATCGAGGCGGTAAACGGCGGCGTAATTGTATCTTATGCCGATATTCGCGTGTTTGTTCCCGCTTCAATGGCAAGCCTGCGCTTTTTGCAAGATTTAAATGTTCTTGTGGGGCAGGAAGTTTCATTCCGCATAATTGAAAATAACCAAAGGCGGCGCAAATTAATAGGCTCCATTAAATCCGTAATGGAGGAAATCGACAAAAAGCAAAAAGACGAATTTTGGAGCAATGCAGAGATTGGGAAAGATTATGAAGGCGTTGTGAAATCACTTACCGACTTTGGCGCATTTGTTGACATTGGAGGTATCGACGGTTTGGTACATATATCCGAACTGTCGTGGGAAAGGGTAAAACATCCATCGGATATTTTGAATGTTGGGGATAAAATTAATGTTTTTATAATTTCGATGGATAAAGAAAAAAATAAGGTTTCTCTTGGGTTTAAGAGGAAGGAAGATAACCCGTGGCTGAAGGCGCAAGAACAGTTTGAAGTTGGGGATGTTGTTACTGTAAAAATAGTTCGTCTTGTTGCATTCGGCGCTTTTGCAGAGCTTTTGCCCACCGTTGACGGGCTTATCCACATTTCCCAAATTTCAAACGAACGAATAGCCAAGCCTTCAAGCGTGTTGAGCGTTGGTCAAGAAGTTTCCGCAAAAATTACGAATATAGATTGGGAAAATAAAAAAATAAGCCTCAGCATTCGCGCTCTTTTGGAGGATGAGCCTGAAGTGGCTGCCGAAGAGGTGTTCGATGAAGAACCCGCAGAGCAAACCGTGGATGAACAGGTTGCAGAGCCGGAAGAAGAACCCGCAGAGCAGGTCGATGATGTTCAACCTGAGGAATAATTTATAACTAAACTTAACTATATGACTATTACTAAAGCACCTAATCTTAGGTGCTTTAATAATAGAGTGGGGGAGATGAAAAATAGTTTGAATGTATCTCAATTTAAAAAGCAATTGCATGGGAAAAAAGTTGCGGTGCTGGGAATCGGGGTTAGTAACATTCCTTTAATCAAAATTCTTTCACAATACGGGGCAACTGTTATCGCAAGGGATAAAAAAACCCGCGAGCAGCTTGGCGGTATTGCAAATGAACTGAGTAATATTGGGGTGCGCCTTGTGCTTGGCGCGGATTATCTTGAAAACTTAGACGAAAAATTAATTTTTAGAACACCGGGGTTAAAAATTAACACGCCCCAACTTGTGGAAGCAAAAAAAAATGGAGCGGAAATAACTTCGGAAATGGAAGTGTTTTTTCGTCTATGTCCGGCGAAAATTATAGCAGTCACCGGGAGTGATGGAAAAACCACCACAACAACCCTCATTTATAAAATTCTATCGGAGGCAGGATACAAATGTCATGTCGGCGGAAACATCGGAAAACCTTTGCTTTGCGATGTTGAATCGATATCCGCTGAGGATAAGGTTATATTGGAGCTTAGCAGTTTTCAACTTCAAACAATGATTACAAGCCCTCACATTGCTGTGGTGACAAATGTCACACCAAACCATCTTGACTATCACGAAACCTTTGATGAGTATATAAAATCAAAGGAAAACATATATTTGCATCAAATTAGCTGCGACAAACTTGTAGTAAATTCAGATAACAAAATAACAAAAGGTTTTATTTCAAAAGCAAAGGGAGAAGTTATAACATTCGGAGCAAGTGCGGACAGCAACATTACCATTTCAAACAATAATATTTGCATAAACGGGTTGCCTGTTCTAAATTGTAACGATATATTGCTTTCAGGCGCCCATAACAAAGAAAATTATATGGCAGCAATAGGCGCTGTTTGGGGCGCTGCCGATTCATCTGCTATACAAAAAGTTGCTAAAACTTTTGCCGGTGTTGAGCACAGAATCGAATTTGTGAGAGAAATAGAAGGGGTGCGATATTATAATGATTCTATTGCAACCACTCCTTCGCGTGCCGCTGCTTGCCTAAAGTCGTTTAATAAAAAAATAATCGTTATAGCGGGCGGTTTCGACAAAAAAATTCCCTTTGATACTTTCGCCCATGATTCCGTCAAATACGCCAAGGCGCTTATTCTTATTGGGCAAACGGCAGCAACGATTAAAAACGAGGTTTTATCACTAAAGGGCGAAAAACCGCAAATAATAATGAGCAAAACATTAGATGATGCTGTGTTAAAGGCAAAATCAATAGCGCAGCGAGGCGATGTTGTCGCATTAACGCCCGCTTGCGCAAGCTTCGATATGTTTGATAATTTTGAGCAACGAGGCAATCACTTTAAAAAAATGGTAATGTCTCTTTGAAAGGAATCACACAAATGAATGATATAATCAGCTTATGCGAATTAACCGGCGTGTCCGGCTTTGAATTTGAAATAAGCAGTAAAATTGCAAAGCTTTTTGAAAAATATTGTGAGCAAACAAATATCGATGCCTTTGGAAATGTTGCGGGAATTATCGGAAAAGGCAATAAAATAAAAATAATGATTGAAGCGCATTTGGATGAAATAGGGTTAATCGTAAAAAATATTGACAGCGAAGGTTTTATACGATTTGCGTGTATAGGTGGGGTAAATCCGTCAATATTGCCGGCGGCAGAAGTTTTTATTCACGGAAAAGAAACGCTGTTCGGCGTTGTAGGTTCCAAGCCGCCGCATTTGCAAACGGCAGAGGAATCAAAAAAAGAATATAAGACAGAGGAACTGTATATAGATGTGGGATTTTCGCAAAAGGAACTTGCGGAAAAAATACAAATCGGCGACCCGATATCTTTTGCTTGCAAAAGCGCAACTTTGATAAATAATATGCTTGTTTCAAAGGCAATTGATAATAGAATGGGGGTTTCATGCCTTTTGCGCTGTATGCAGCGGTTAAGGACTAAACCTACAAACTTTGAAATTGTGTTTCTTGCGGCGGTTCAAGAGGAAATCGGCTGCAAGGGGGCAAAGGTGGGTACATACCGCATAAGCCCCGATTATGCGATTATTATTGACGTAACGCATGGCACTACGCCGTATACAAAGGATAAAGATTCCGCTTTTGAATTAGGCAAAGGGGCGGCAATCGGCGTGGGGCCAAATTTTCACCCGGGGCTTACCCGAAAAATTATAGAAAGCGCAGGTCAACTGCCATATGCTATTGAGGTTTGCTCATCAAACTCCGGAACTGACGCGTGGGTGGTTCAAATAACCAAAAAGGGGATACCGTGCGCCTTAATCTCGGCGCCGCTTAAATATATGCACTCACCGGTTGAAATGGTTTGCAACGATGATGTTAACATAATTGTTGATATCATTTGCAACTTTTTGGAGGAGGGATATATTTGTTAGAGCGATTATCAAATGCCTTCGGGGTGTCCGGCTCGGAGGACGAAATTCGGAATATTTTGAAAAATGAAATGTCGAAAACCTGCAACAATATAACAATCGATACTATGGGCAACTTAATTTGCTTTAAAAAAGGTGAAAATGGCTATAAAAACAGTATTATGCTGTCTGCCCATATGGACGAGGTGGGCTTTATTGTTTCGGGAATCACAAAGGAAGGTTATTTAAGATTTAAAACGGTTGGCGGAATTGATGCAAGAGTTATAGTTGCAAAAAAAGTGGTTTTTCAAACAAACCAGATTAAAGGTGTAATCGGAATAAGACCGCCTCATTTAGCAAATGACGACAAATCTCAATCTGTAAATGTTAGTGATTTATATATTGATATTGGCGCAAAAAATGAAACCGATGCAAGGAAATACATTAAAGAGGGGGACTATGCTTGCTTTGACAGCAATTTTATAACTTTCGGCAACCGATTAATAAAAGGGAAAGCATTAGACGACCGCATAGGTTGCTTTACATTGGTTGAACTTTCAAAGTTTAGTTATCCGCACGACATTTATTTCGTTTTTACGGTACAAGAGGAGGTGGGCTGCCGCGGAGCAGCTGTTGCCGCATATAATGTTGCCCCTAAAGCAGCGTTGGTTGTAGAAGGAACAACATGCTCAGATGTTCCGGGCACCGATGAAATAAGCTTTGCAACACGGCTTGGCAAAGGAGCGGCAATATCTCTATTTGACAGAGCGTCATATTCCGATAAAGGAATTGTAAATGCACTGGTTAGGAGTGCAAAAAAAAATAAACTAAATTATCAGTTTAAACAAACAACTTTTGGCGGCAATGATGCAGGGGCAATTCACTTAAGCGAAAAGGGTATTCGTACGGGGGTAATATCCGTGCCATGCCGATATATTCATTCCCCTTCAAGCGTTGCAAGTGTTTTAGATATAGAATCGTGCCAAAACATTGTTAAAAACTTTTTAATGAGTGAGGTGGATGAAGAATGCAACTTTTAAAAGAATTATGTGCCATATCAGCGCCATCGGGCAGTGAAGGCAAGCTAAGGGAATTTATTATTAAAAATGCAGAAGGTTTTTGCGATGAAATTAAAACAGACAGTCTTGGTAATTTAATTGCAAGAAAAAAAGGCGCAGGCAAAAGAATAATGCTGTCCGCTCATATGGATGAAGTAGGATTTATAACAATTGCCATTGATAAGAAAGATTATGTTGCTTTTTCTGAAATTGGCGATGTAAAGCTAAACACCTTAACAGGGAATAAGGTGTTATTTTTAAACGATAAAACCGGGATTGTAGTAGAAAAGGTTGAAAAACCGATAAAACCATCAGATTATAGAATTGAAGTTTTAGGGTGCAAAGGTGAATCACTTTACATGGTTAATGTCGGAGATGTTGCAACTTTTTATCCGGCCTTTGATTATAATAATAATTTCATCAGTTCAAAAGCGCTTAATTCCCGCATGGGGTGTTATGTTTTGTTGCAACTGCTAAAAGAAATACAAACTTCGAAAAACGACCTGTATTTTGTTTTTACAGCACAGCACCAAATTGGATTTCGGGGCGCTAAAATTGCAGCGGCGCAAATCGACCCTCACTATTCCATAACAATTGACAGCGCCGTATATAACGATTTTGCTGATATTGACAGTTCTGTTAGCATTGATATGGGGCCCGCGGTAAAAATTATGGATAGCTCAACAATATGTCACCCTAAAATAAGAAAATTGTTGTCAGAAGCGGCAGAAGAAGAAGGAATGCAAATTCAATTAGAAGTTTCGGAAAATTTTAAGTCTGCCGGCTCAGCTATTCAAACGGCAGGTGCAGGTGTAATAAGCGGAACGGTATCAATCCCGTTAAAATATATCAATACACCAAATGAAGTTATAAGCTTTAATGATGTAAAAGGTTCGATAAGACTTTTAAAAAGGATGTGCGCTAAAGAAATATGAAAGAACTTTTAAAGAAGGATTTTAATATTTCCCTGGAAATAATTAACTTTTGCGAAAGCGCTCTAAGCGATATAAAACCGCAAATCAATTTAATTAAAGATGTTGTAAGGTATAATCAGTTGAAGGTTTTATCTGCATTTTCAAAAAATAAAATAAGTTCACAACATTTGGACGGAACAACAGGATATGGGTATGACGATGCAGGCAGGGAAGCAATAGATATGCTTTATTCAGATGTTTTCAAGGCGGAAGATGCACTTGTCCGCCATAATATAATAAGCGGTACACATGCAATTTCAATTTGCATGTTTGCAGTTTTGCGCCCGGGCGACACCCTTGTTAGCGCAACCGGCAAACCGTATGATACTTTGGACGAAGTAATCGACGGAGGGCATACGGACAGCGGTTCGCTAAAGGACTTTAAAATAAAATACGAGCAGGCGGAATTAAATGCCGGCAAGGTTTCCCTTGATAACATTATGTCAACATTAGATGAAAAAACAAAAATGGTTTTTATTCAAAAGTCTAAAGGGTATGACTGGCGCTCGTCCCTTACCAATGTTGAAATTGGAGAGATAATTAAAAATGTAAAGAACTACAATAAAGATATAGTTTGCCTTGTTGATAACTGCTATGGCGAATTTACTGAAAAAAGCGAACCTACCGAATATGGGGCAGACCTTGTTGCCGGCTCTTTGATTAAAAACCCGGGCGGAGGGCTTGCACCGACCGGCGGCTATGTAGTTGGTAAAAAAGAGCTTGTTGAGCTCGCCGCATATAAGCTTAATTCCGTTGGTTTAGGTAAAAATGTAGGAGCAACGCTTGATATAAACAGGCACATGATGCAAGGATTTTTTATGGCGCCGCATATTGTTGGAGAGGCGTTAACGGCAGCTTTGTTTTGCGGTTCGGTATTTAAAAAAATGGGCTTCGATGTATGCCCCGGTGTGGATGAATACAGAAGTGACATAATACAAGCTATAAAGTTTAAAACACCGGAAAGGGTCATTGAATTTTGCGCCGGAATACAAAAGGGCTCTCCAATTGATAGCTTTGTTTCACCCATGCCTTGGGAAATGCCCGGGTACAGCCACAAAGTGATTATGGCAGCCGGGGGTTTTGTTCAAGGCTCATCTATCGAAATTTCTGCCGATGCGCCTATAAAGCCGCCCTATATAGCCTATATGCAAGGAGGGTTGACCTTTGAAAGCGCATATGCGGCTATTGCTCTTGCATTGCAAAACTTGGCAGACAAAAAACTTATAAAAGGTTTCTGAAAACACCGATAACCTTACCCAAAATATTGATGTTTTTCTGCACAATTGGTTTACATAATGTATTTTGAGGCTGAAGGCGGACATTTTTTTTGTCGTTATAAAATGTTCTTATGATTGCGGCATCATCAATCATCGCCGCAACAATATCGCCGTTTTTCGCAATGTTTTGCTTTTGAATGATAACATAATCGTTTTTAAGAATACCGGAATTTATCATGCTGTCATCAGGAACGGTTAACATAAAGAGTTCTTTGTTGGGCGCTAAGTCGGATGAAATTGGGTAATAGAATTTAATATTTTTTGGTGACAACAGAAAGCTGCAATCGACAATATCACCAAGCACAGGCACATTTAAATGCTTGCGTACGCTAAGCGAAGATATTGAGCGTCTTTTAAAACCTGTTTTGGAAATATATCCAAGCCTTTCAAGGGTGCAAATGTGCGCATGAACTGAAGATGTTGATTTTAACCCGGTTGCGCAACAAATTTCCCGAATAGAGGGGGAGTAGGAATTTTGTGAAAGACGCTTGTTTATATATTCTAATATTTCTGCCTGTCTTTTGGATAAAGCGTTATGCATAATAATTTACCCCTTTTTTTGTTCTTCATTTTCTTTTGGTAAAATATTAGATAGTGGGTTTTTATCAACCGCTTGTTGAAGTTGTGCGCTTTCGGTGTGGGTGTAGATTTGGGTTGTGGACAGGTTTTCATGCCCCAAAATTTCTTGCAAAATTCTTATGTCCACATTGCCGTATCTATACATTAATGTGGCAGCCGTGTGACGCAGCTTGTGAGTGGAATATTTTTTTGCGTCAAGCCCTGCAAGCGCTAAATATTTTTTAACAATTAACTGAACGCCTCGAGCGCCTATGCGCTGTTTGTTTTTGTTAAGAAAAAGTGCATCTCGGTCTTTGACTTTATCCTTCGGGCGAACCTCCAAATATATTTTAATTGCCCTGACACAGGCATCGTTTAAATATATTATTCTTTGTTTATTTCCCTTACCTGTGACGGTTAAGGTTGTTTCTTTTATATCTGATATATTAATGCTGGTAAGTTCAGAAACCCTAAGACCGCAATTTAAAAGAAGGGTGAGCATGCAATAATCTCTTTTATTTACTCCGTCTGCAGCCTCAAGCAACAATTTGCTGTCTGCCAAGCTTAAGTATTTCGGCAATGATTTGCCAATTTTAGGTATCTCAAGGTCTTTTGCAGGGTTATTGCTAAAATAGCTTTTATTTACAGTAAGGTATTTATAAAAAGTTTTTAATGATGAAACCTTACGGGCGCGGGAAGAAGCAATGTTTTGGCGCACGCGGTTTGTGTATGCCAAATATTCATACAAATCACTAAGCGTTACCTTTGAAAGTATATTGATATCCACATCGGAAATCTCAATGCTTTCAAAATCAATTTTTCCCGACACAAGTTTATAATGAACCTTTAAAAACCTAAAAAATGTTCTCAAGTCATAAAAATATTCTTTAGCGGTGTTTTGAGACTTGCCTTTAATCGTGTCTATGTAACTTAAAAAATCCCTTAAAACCTGCGGCGCATCGCTATAATCATTCATAAACCCGTTTTGCCCCCTTTCCTTCTTCTCAACTTCGCAAAATCTTTATTTTGCGAAGTTGGCTTGTCTGTTTCACATGACAATTATATCATTCTTCCTTTGCAAAATCAATTTTTTATTCGCCGCTGTCATAAACAGACCTGTCATAAACAGACCCGATGTATACCGGTGATGTTAAATAATCAAGGTTTCCCAAACGAGCTGCCCTATTCGGATACGCCAGCGAATATAAATTTGTTGCGGAAATGTCGAGTTGCAACATATTGCTTTTTTTTGCGTCTGCAACCTTTGTTATTATAGGTATGCTTGATTTTTCTTTTGTTTTGGCAAGTATCCTTCTTCCTTTTTCGTTTAACCCGAGCACCCTTATATACTTAGGCGGTTCTTTTACATCAGAATGTGTTATGCCAAGCAAACAGTTTATTATAATGCGCCTCAGCCGAGAGTGCACATACCTTTTGGTTTTTATTTCTGCCAAGACCTCGTTTATTGTACCATGCATGTGGGCAGCCCTTTTTATTCGGTTTTCCAAACCTTCGGAAATTCCGCTTATATTTGCAAGCTTGTTCGTTGGTATAAGCCTAAGGCATGACATGGCGGCAATTTCAAGCCTATCCAATGTTATTGGCGCTTTGCCTTTTGCAAATTCATCTTTAAACACTTCATAAGCTTTTGCCGGCATATGTTTTTTGGCTTGCTTTATGTTGTTTCTTATAAAAAGCGCGCTTCCACCTCCATCGTGCATTGAGCCCTTCCGTTTTACTGCTATCGGTGTTATGTCAAGTGAATTTTTATATATTGCTTTAATATATTCAACTCCTAAAATATTATTGGGGGATGATAACACATTGTTTACGCCAAACAACGCCGCTGCCTCCTCCCTTGCTTTCGGAAAATTGGCGCCGCTTTTCAGGTTTTTTGACAATTGTTCCTTAAATTCATCAGATTCTTTACTTAAAATCTTTGCTGCTGTCGCAAGCTCGTTAATATTATCATTTTCAGCGCCAAAACCGACAAAGTCAACTCCTATGCTGCTTAAAAGCTTAACTCCTCCCGCCGCAAAATACTCTGCCGATTGCGTGCTGTAACAAACAGGAAGCTCTATTACTAAGTCTATACCGCACAACAGCGCCATTTTGGCGCGAGACCACTTGTCACATATTGCCGGTTCGCCCCTTTGAACAAAGTTGCCGCTCATTACAGCAACCGTGTAATCACAGCCGGACAGTTGCTTCGCCTTTTTTATTTGATATAAATGACCAAAATGAAAAGGATTATATTCGGCAATTATTCCCAAAACCTTCATTATATCTACCTCTTTTTGTTGTTACTTCCATATTAAAATACAAATGTTAGATTTATTCTGTCTTTATTATAGCATATTTAACAAACTTTTAAAATGATATTTACAAATCAGACAAAAAATTATATAATAATTGGTGGTCTTACTATATAATAAATATTATGCAATAATTAGTTATTCAAAAATCGCTGGGAGGTTCTTATTAGTGTGTAATTTTTTGGAGAAAATTAAAGAAAGGGCAGGGCGGCAAAAAAAGGTAATTGTGCTTGCCGAAGGGGAAGATATCCGCACTATTAAGGCAGCGGATATTATTTTGCGCGAAGGTGTTGCAGACCTTATAATTTTAGGGAACAAAGATAAAGTTTTTGCGCTTGCCGAGGGGCTTGACATTTCAAAAGCAACTGTTATTGACCCTTTAAAAAGTGATAAAACAGAGCAATTTGCAAAGGATTTTTATCATTTGAGAAAAGCCAAAGGCGTTACTGTCGAACAGGCCGAGCAAATAGTTACTAATCCGCTTTATTTTGGCGTTATGCTTGTAAAATCGGGAATGGCTGATGGCATGGTAGCCGGGGCTGTTAATTCAACTCCTGATGTGCTCCGTCCAAGCCTTCAAATATTAAAAACAGCGCCGGGCACCAAGCTTGTTAGCGCATTTTTCGTTATGTGTGTGCCGGATTGCGATTTCGGCGAAGATGGAATTTTTGTGTTTGCCGATTCGGGGCTTAACGAAAACCCTGATGCAGAAGGCATTTCAGAAATAGCAATTAGTTCCGCTCACTCTTTTGAGCAGCTTATCCAAAAGCAAGCGCGCGTTGCAATGCTTTCCTATTCTACCTTTGGCAGCGCAAAAAGTGAATTGGTTGATAAAATGCAAACCGCTACCAAAATTGCCCAAGAAAAGCGTCCTGACATTATGTTGGACGGCGAATTACAGCTTGATGCCGCCATTGTGCCCGAGATTGGAAAATCTAAAGCCCCCGGCAGCAATGTTGCAGGGCACGCAAATGTGCTTATATTTCCAACCCTGGACGCAGGTAATATAGGTTACAAGCTTGTGCAGCGTTTGGCAAAAGCAAGAGCCTATGGTCCTATAACTCAAGGGATTGCAAAACCGGTTAATGACTTGTCAAGAGGTTGCACACCGGAAGATATTGTAGGGGTTGTTGCTGTAACATGCGTTCAAGCGCAAAATTAAGGGAAAGGAAGTTTACTTTTGAATATTTTAGTTATTAACGCGGGGAGCTCCTCGCTTAAATACCAGTTGATAGATGCAGACAATAAAAACTTGATTTCCAAGGGCTTTTGCGAGCGCATAGGGATTGAAGGTTCACAGCTGAAACATCAACCCAAGGATGGTGATGTTGTTGTTATAAAATCGGTGATGAAAAGCCATGCAGATGCCATAAAGCTTGTTATTGATTCCTTGATTGACCCTAACCACGGCGTTATATCCAGCACAGATGAAATAGGCGCTGTGGGGCATAGGGTTGTTCACGGCGGCGAATATTTTAAAAAGTCTGTAATTATAAATGAAGATGTTAAAAAGGCAATTGAAGCGTGCGTGGAACTGGCGCCCCTCCATAACCCGCCAAATTTGATTGGAATAAACGCTTGCGAGCATGTTATGCCTAAAATTAAGCAAGTTGCTGTGTTTGACACCGCGTTCCATCAAACAATTCCCTATGAAGCATATATGTATGCAATTCCTTATGAATATTACGAAAAATATAAAATAAGAAAATATGGGTTTCACGGGACATCACATAAATATGTAGCGCAAAGAGCCGCTAAAATGCTGGGCAAACCTCTTGAACAGCTCAAGCTTGTTACACTTCATCTTGGCAATGGCTCAAGCGTAACAGCAATAAACCATGGGAAATCTGTCGATACTTCTATGGGCTTTACTCCGCTTGCCGGCGTTCCCATGGGCACACGCTCGGGCGATATTGACCCTGCAATTGTGTTTTTCCTTATTGAAAAGGAACATTTATCAATAGAGGAAATTAGTGATATTCTTAACAAACATTCGGGGGTCTGCGGGCTTTCAGGCGTGAGCAGCGACTTTCGCGACCTTGAAGATGCAGCAAACAATGGCAATAAGCGGGCTGAAATAGCTCAAGACATATTTGCATACAATGTAAGAAAATACATCGGAACTTATTCCGCAATTATGGGCGGGCTGGATGCAGTTGTCTTTACTGCAGGAATTGGTGAAAACAACTCCCAAATGCGCAGCGTTATCGTAAACGGGCTTACCTATAAGGGGATTAAAATAGACCCTGAAAAAAATAAGCTCCGAGGCGTTGAAGCAGATATCAGCACATCTGAAGCAAGCGTTAGAACCCTTGTTATACCTACAAACGAAGAATTAATGATAGCAATGGACACCTTTGAGCTTGTAGGAAAGTGAAGTACTTTTAATAATATTTCCTCGGCAATATTTATCACATTTATAAAGACAAAAAACGACAATTTTATGATGTCGTTTTTTTATGTCCTGCATTTTTTAGCAAGCTTATCAAACCCGCCAAATATTTCGCTATACGCATTGTCGGCGGTAATGCTTGTAAGCGGTATTGAGAACCCTACAACACGGCGTAAGCCTCTGTAATCCTCGTCTGCTTGTGTTTTCCCCCTAACAGAACCTTTGTAATATTCTCCGTCAAATTTGAGGTTGACAATCTCGCCTGACTCATATATTGGGTCGGCAAACTGATAATAATTGCTTTTTAAAATAGGCTCTTGTTTTAAGTTTAATGTATTAGCATATTCAAATTTTGACAAATAAATCTTTGCCTCATCGGTTTCATCATCATTAACATTTCCCCAAAGGCTAATATTTACAACATATAAAGACTTTTCTTCACGCTTTTTCTGAAATATGAATATAGCTTCATCATTAAATGCACTATCGCCCCGAAAACGCAACGGCTTTAAAGTGCAGGGGGCATACTCTTCCTTTTCTGCTGCCTGTTCATTTAGAAAGGCAATCAACCTTTCAACATTTGCGCATGTTTCAAAAACAATTTTACAAGCATTCGCAATATTCTTTCCCGTATCATTTAAACTCATAGTATAAGCACCTCGTTACTTTTTCATGATTTTCAAAATAAAATGCAGGGAAATTAAATTTCCAATAACCGTCAGCGGTAACACCTGGCATACAACTATCAAAGCATTTAAAACTATCAAAGCCTTTTCGTGTTAGGAGCCTAATTAAGTCGTTTATAATTGTCTTTTGAAAAGGGTCGGCTGTATTATCAATTCCATTTAGCGCAGTAAGAACCTTTTGCCATGTTGTATACCCAAACGACACGCCTTTTTTATCAACCATTTCCTCATTGTTATCATATATTTTTTTAGCATATGATTCAGGTGCAAGAAGCAATAAAATCTTTTTACTGCAATGACGATATTTATTCAAAAGCAATTCAGCTTCGCGTTTAAGCTGGTCTTTCCCTTCGCCGCTATTGAGCTTAACCTCAATTAGAATAACAACATCTCCAAACTCAACTACAACATCGGGTTCGGTTCCATCGCTCCGGCATTCCTCCCAGAAGAGAATTTTATCATCCCAATCTTTAAGGCTTATACCATCCAAGCAGCTAAACAAATTTGTAGGGAAAGCGCTTTCTCTCAAAATTGGCTTAATGCCTAAGTCAAAAGGCAAGTACCTCAAGCTTCCGAAGAAGTTTCCCGTTAATTGGTCCTCGCCTGTTGTCAACTTTTTATGTATTTCAGCAATTATATCAGTCACCACCCAAAGTTTTTATTATATAAAAAACAACAAAAACCGCCTAACCCTAAACAGTTAGGCGGTTTTCTCATGGCGCGCTGTAGAGGATTCGAACCTCTGACCTACTGATTCGTAGTCAGTCACTCTATCCGTCTGAGCTAACAGCGCAAACTGCTAATACATATTAACACAGCAAGGGTTAAAAAGCAAGCATTTTTTAGTATTTTTGAAATAAACGAAAATTATATGGTTATTATAGTTGTATCGGATAAGGCGCTGCATTGGTCTTTAAAGCGAAATTAATAATTTGACTTCCAAAGAAATATGCCGTATAATGGGTAGTGTAAAGTAAAGATGAAAAATTGGTACAAAATTAATGCAAGAAAGCCTACCCCTTGCTTTAGTAAAGTATAAATGCTCGTTTATGAATTGTCAAGGGTAAAATGAACATGCTAACACACG
>Ga0265293_10006274_pt1 | contig 19169 bp, 17 predicted proteins | sample Munlanlewell138R_FD_192505 | JGI IMG/M metagenome (GOLD analysis project Ga0265293, IMG submission 192505) | Leachate microbial communities from a municipal landfill in Southern Ontario, Canada - Leachate well 138R | ecosystem: Engineered > Solid waste > Landfill > Unclassified | place: Canada... | reverse complement strand
GGCCGACGATGAGGGCGGCGATGACCAGGACGGCGATGACCGCTACGGCGATCCACAAACCTTGCGACACCCGGCCATTGTGCACGCGGGTCGGCAAGAGCGCGGGAAGTGGGTACCCGGGCACACATGGCAACGGTCGACGTATCCGAATCCTCGAACCTCACCCCCGCCGCGGCCTGGGCGCTGGCCTCGGACCTGCGGCGCTTCGACGAATGGCTGACCATCTTCGGCGGCTGGCGCGGACCGGTGCCCGACACCATCGAGGTGGGCACCACGGTGTCCTCGCTGATCAAGGTGAAGGGCTTCCGCAACGTCATCCACTGGGAGGTGACCCGCTACGAGGAGCCGCGCCGCATCGCCCTGCACGGTCACGGCCGCGGCGGCGTGCAGATCCAGCTCGACATGACCGTCACGGACGGGCAGCCCGGCTCGACGTTCCATCTGGTCGCGGAGCTGCGCGGTGGCCTGCTGTCCGGGCCGGTGGGCCGGCTGGTGGCCAAGGTGGTCGAATCCGACGTCCGCCGGTCGGTCCGCAAACTGGCGCGGCTGTCACCTACGGCCAGCTAGCTGCTCACCAGCTCCTGGCCCCGCAGCCGCTGGGAGATCACCTGGGTGATGCCGTCGCCCTGCATCGTGACGCCGTAGAGCGCGTCGGCGACCTCCATCGTCGGCTTCTGGTGAGTGATGACGATCAGCTGGGATTTCTCCCGCAGCTGCTCGAACAGCCCGATGAGCCGGCGCAGGTTGACGTCGTCGAGCGCGGCCTCCACCTCGTCCATGACGTAGAACGGCGACGGGCGGGCCCGGAAGATCGCGACCAGCATCGCCACCGCGGTCAGGGACTTCTCCCCGCCGGACAGCAGCGAGAGCCGCTTGACCTTCTTGCCGGGCGGGCGGGCCTCCACCTCGACTCCGGTGGTGAGCATGTCCGACGGGTCGGTCAGCAGCAGCCGGCCCTCCCCGCCGGGGAACAGCGAGCTGAACACCTGGCTGAACTCGCGTTCGACGTCGGCGTAGGCCTCGGTGAACACCTGCAGGATCCGCGCGTCGACCTCCTCGACCACGTCCAGGAGATCCTTGCGGGCGGCCTTGACGTCCTCGAGTTGGGTGGACAGGAAGTTGTAGCGCTCCTCGAGCGCGGCGAACTCCTCGAGCGCCAGCGGGTTGACCCGGCCCAGTTCTTTGAGCTCCCGCTCGGCGCGCTTGGCGCGGCGCTCCTGGGTGGGCCGGTCGTACGGCATGGGGGCCGGGGCTATCACCTGCTCGCCGCGCTCGCGGGCCTGCTCGTACTCGGCCATCTCCAGCTCGGTGGGCGGCAGCGGCACCTCGGGCCCGTACTCGGCGACCAGATCCGCCGCAGCCAACCCGAACTGCTCGAGCACCTGCTCCTCGAGCTGTTCGATGCGCAGCGCGGCCTGCGCCTTGGCGACCTCGTCGCGGTGCAGCGAGTCGGTCAGCGCCGCGATCCGGGTGCTCAGCGCGTCGACCTCCTCGCGCGCGGCGCTCAGCGCCGCGGCGCGCTGCTGACGCTCGGCGGTCAGCCGGTCCCGGTTGCGCGATGCCGCGGCCACCACGCCGGACAGCCGCTGCGCGACCTCGCGGCCGGCGGCGGCCACCGTCGCGGCCACCGCGGCGGCGTGCTCGCGGGCCGCGGCGGCCTGCTGCGCACGCACCCGGGCCTCGCGTTCGGCCGCGGCCGCGCGGCGCAGTGAATCCGCCCGCCCCCGAACCGCATTCGCGCGTTCCTCGGCGGTGCGCACCGCCAGCCGGGACTCCACCTCGACGGTGCGGGCCTCGTCGGCGACGGCGGCGAACTCCTCCCGGTCGACCGGCGCGGCGTCGGTCTCCGACGGGGTCTCCTGCGCGTTGCGCAGCCGGGTCTCCAGCTCGGCGAGTTCGGCCACGGTCTCGCCGCGGCCGGCTTCGAGTTCCTCGCGCTGCTGCATCTGCCGGCGCCACTCGATCTCGGCGAGCCGGGCCTCCTGCCCCAACCGGCCCAGCTGTTCGTAGATCGAGGAGATGGCGGCATCGGACTCGTTGAGGGCGGCCAGCGCGTGCTCGGCGGCATCCTGGCGCGCGGCCTGCTCGGCCAACGCCCCGGCCAGCGCGGCGCCCAACTCCGAGGTCTGGGTCTCGGCGGCGGCCAACTCGGCGCGAGCCTGCTCGATGGTGGAGGTGATCTCCAGCGTCGAGGGCTTGCGGTCCGAACCGCCGCTGACCCAGCCCGGGCCCACCAGGTCGCCCTCGCGAGTGACCGCGCGCAGCCGCGGCCGCTCCGCGACCAGGTCCAGGCCCGCGCCCAGATCCTCGACCACCACCACGTCGGCCAGCAGCGCCGTGATCGCCCCGCGCAGCCGCTGCGGGATCTCGACGAGGTCCAGCGCCCACTGCGCGCCGGCGGGCAGCGAGCCCTGCTCGCGGGTCGGTTCGGGCCAGTCCCCCAACACGATCGACGCGCGGCCGCCGTCGGCGGTCTTGAGCGCCTCGACGGCCGAACGCGCCGCACCGGAGGATTCGGCGGCCATCGCGTCGGCGGCCGACCCCAGCACGGCGGCCAGCGCGGACTCGGACCCGGGGCGCACCTTCAGCAGGTTGGCGACGGATCCGAAAAGCCCTGCGTCGCTGTGATTTTCGGCGAGCCACGCGGCGCCGTCCTTGCGATCGAGCCCCACCGACAACGCGTCGATCCGGGCCAGCAGCGAGGCCACCAGCCGTTCGGCGCTGCGCTCGGCGGCCTGCAGTTCGGCCACCCGCTCGTCGGCCAGCCGCAGCGCCGTCACGGTGCGGTCGTGATGCTCGTCGAGGCCGACCTCGCTCTGGTCCAGCTCCCCGACCTTGCCCTGCACGGTCTCGAACTCGGCCTGCGCGGCCTGCATGCGACCGGCCGCGTCCTCGATGCCCTGGGTCAGCCGGGTCACCCGGTCGTCGATCGACTCGACCCGGGCCCGCATGGTCTCCACCTGACCGGCCAGCCGGGCCAGGCCCTCGCGGCGGTCGGCCTCGGCCCGGACGGCGGCCATGTGCGCGCGCTCGGCCTCGGCGGCGATCTGCTCGGCACGCGACAGCTCGGCGCGGGCCGCCTCGGCCCGGATCCGGGCCTCCTCGAGCTCGCCGAGCAACTCCAGCTCCAGCGCCGCGACCTCGTCGGCCTCGGCCTCGAGCTCCTCGGGATCGCGCCCACCGGTCTGCACGGGTTCGGCCTCGAGCAGCTGGGCCCGATCGCTGGCGATCCGCACCGTGGCGCTGACCCGTTCGGCCAGCGCCGAGAGCCGGAACCAGGTTTGCTGGGCGGCGTCGGCGCGCTCGCTGAGCGTGCTCACCGCGGCCTCGTGCGCGCTCAGCTCCTCGGTGGCGGCCGCGTGGCGCTCGGCGGCCTCCTCATGCTCCTTGCGCAGCACGGCCTCGGTGCCGCCGACCCCGTCGAGCTCGGCCTGCCGCTTCACCAGGTCGTCGGCGGCCAGCCGCAGCCGGGCGTCACGCAGGTCGGCCTGGATGGTCTGCGCGCGCCGCGCCATCTCGGCCTGCCGGCCCAGCGGCTTGAGCTGGCGGCGCAGCTCGGTGGTCAGGTCGGTCAGCCGGGCCAGGTTGGCGGCCATCGCGTCGAGCTTACGGACGGCCTTTTCCTTGCGCTTGCGGTGCTTGAGCACGCCGGCGGCCTCTTCGATGAATGCGCGGCGATCCTCGGGCCGCGATTCCAGGATCTGCGAGAGCCGGCCCTGCCCGACGATGACGTGCATCTCGCGGCCGATGCCGGAGTCGCTGAGCAGCTCCTGGACGTCCATCAGGCGGCAGCTGCTGCCGTTGATCTCGTACTCGCCGGCGCCGTCGCGGAACATCCGCCGGGTGATCGACACCTCGGAGTAGTCGATGGGCAGCGCGTTGTCGGAGTTGTCGATGGTGACGGTCACCTCGGCGCGGCCCAGCGGCGCCCGCGAGGACGTGCCGGCGAAGATGACGTCCTCCATCTTGCCGCCGCGCAGCGTCTTGGCGCCCTGCTCGCCCATCACCCAGGCCAGCGCGTCGACGACATTGGATTTGCCCGACCCGTTGGGGCCGACGACACAGGTGATCCCGGGCTCGAAGCGCAGAGTCGTCGGCGAGGCGAAGGACTTGAAGCCCTTCAGCGTCAGACTCTTGAGGTGCATGGCGTGCCAGCGTACCGGCCGGGGTTCACTTACCGTTCCACGAAACCCTCGATCGGCGCGGGATTCTGCGCCCAATCCGACACCACGTTGTCCACGGTGCCGGGCGTCGAGGAGCCCCGCAGCAGCTCGAGCAGCCGCTCACACGCCTCCCGCGGGCCCTGGGCCACCACCAGCACCCGGCCGTCCGGCTGGTTCTTCGCGTAGCCCGTCAGCCCGAGCTCGAGCGCGCGGGACCGCGTCCACCAGCGGAAACCGACGCCCTGGACGTGGCCGTGCACCCACGCCGTCAAACGGACCGCGGCGTCGGTCACGACTGGCTTTCGGCGATCTCGAAGCTGACCTCGGTGCCGGACTTGAGCGTGCGGCCCACGGTGCAGACCTGGTCGATCGCCCGGTTGACCACCACGCGCAGCCGCTCGGCCTCGGCCTCGGTGAGCCCCGACAGGTCCAGCACCAGGGTCTCGGCCAGGTGCGGGTAGCGCTCCTGCTCCCGGTCGGCGGGCCCGGAGACCTCGATCGTGGCCTGGTAGTCGTCGCCGAGCCGACGGGCCAGCGGCGCGTCGCTGCTCATCCCGCTGCAGGCCGCCAGCGCGATCTTCATCAGCTCACCGGGGGTGAAGACGCCGTCGACGTCCTCGGAGCCGACGAGCACCTCGGCCCCGCGCGAACTGCGCCCCGTGTAGCGCCGGGTGCCGGTGCGCTCGACCCACAGTTTGGTCATCGTTGCTCCTTATTTTGTGCGCGGGGCGCGTGGTCGGGGTTGACAGCGCGGACAATAGAACGACGAGCGGTTCATGAACTTCTCCCGCCGGATCGGCGCCCCGCAGCGCCGGCACGGCTCGCCCTCGCGACCGTAGGCGTCCAGCGAGCGGTCGAAGTATCCGGACTCGCCGTTGACATTGACATACAGCGCGTCGAACGACGTCCCGCCCTGGGCCAGCGCCTCGTGCATCACCTCGGCGGCGGCGTCCAGCGCGGCCCGCAGCTGCGGCCGGGTGAGCTTCTCGGCCAACCGCGCGCCGTTGATCCGGGCCCGCCACAGCGCCTCGTCGGCGTAGATGTTGCCGATGCCGGAGACCACCGTCTGATCCAGCAGCTGGCGTTTGATCTCGGAGTGCTTGCGCCGCAACACCTTGATCACCGCATCGGGGTCGAACCGCGGATCCAGCGGGTCGCGGGCGATGTGCGCGACGGGTTCGGGCAGCACCGCACCGTCGACCTCGACCAACTCGGCAAGCTGCCAGCCGCCGAACGTGCGCTGGTCGACGAAGCTCAGCGTGGTGCCGTCGTCGAACAGCGCCGCGATCCGGACGTGATCGGAGCGCGGCACCGGGCCGATCAACATCTGACCGCTCATCCCGAGGTGCACCACCAGCGCCTCCTCGGTGGACAGCACCAGCCACAGATACTTGCCGCGTCGGCCGGTCTCGACGATCCGGGCATCGAGCAGCCGGGCGGTCAGGTCCGCGGGCCCGGCCTCGTGCCGGCGCACCGCGCGGGGGTGGTGCACCCGCACCGCGCTGATCGAGCGGTCCAGGACGTGGTTCGCCAGGCCGCGACGAACCACCTCCACCTCGGGCAGTTCCGGCATGTCAGTCCTGGTCCAGCGCAGTCCACGCCGTAGCGGCCGCCTTCTGCTCGGCTTCCTTCTTCGACCGGCCGACCCCGGCGCCGTACTCGATGTCCATCACCACGACGGTGGCGGTGAACTGCTTGTCGTGGTCGGGCCCGGTCGCGGTGACCAGATACGTCGGCGTCCCGAGCCCGCGGGCCGCGGTCAGTTCCTGCAGGCTGGTCTTCCAGTCCAGCCCGGCGCCCAGCGTCGGGGCGGTGTCGAGCAGCACCGCGAACAGCCGCAGGATGACTTCGCGGGCCACCTCGATGCCGTGCTCGAGGTACACCGCGCCCAGCAGCGACTCCATGCCGTCGGCCAGGATGCTCGACTTGTTGGCGCCGCCGGTGTTCATCTCCCCGCGCCCGAGCAGCAGATGCGCGCCCAGACCGTCCTCGGTGAGCCCGCGCGCCACGTCGGCCAGCGCGTGGGTGTTGACCACCGAGGCCCGCAGCTTGGCCAGGTCGCCCTCGGAGCGCTCCGGGTGGCGGTGGAACAGCTCGTCGGTGATGGTCAGGCCCAGCACGGCGTCGCCGAGGAACTCCAGGCGCTCGTTGGTGGGCAGGCCGCCGTGCTCGTAGGCGTAGCTGCGATGCGTCAACGCCAGGGTCAGCAGGTCGGCGGGCAGCTCCACCCCGAGCGCGTCGAGCAACGGCTGCGTCGTGGCCTCCGTCATTTCGAGTCCTGGGACGGATCAACAACTTTCAGGTCGGCGAGCTTGGCCCAGCGCGGGTCGATCAGCTCGTGGGAATGCCCCGGCTCCTCGGCAAGCGCGATGCCGCAGTGCGGGCACAGGCCCTCGCAGTCCGGCGCGCACACCGGCGACAGCGGCAGTTCGAGGCCGACGGCGTCGACGATCGCCTGCTCGAGGTCCACCGTGTCGTTGACGACGTGGCCGACCTCGTCGGCCTCGCTGCTCTGCTCGGTGGCGCTGTCCGGGAAGGCGTAGAGCTCGGTCAGGTCGATGCGTACCGCGGACGTCAGCGGCGACAGACAGCGCGAGCATTCGCCGGACGTCGGTGCGCTGACGCTGCCGGTCACCAGCACGCCCTCCGACACCGACTCGAACCGCAGATCGAGTTCCAGCGGGGCGCCCGCCTCGATGGCGATCAGGTCGAGCCCGATGCCGCTGGGACTCGCGACGGCGTCGGTCACGGTGATCATCGAGCCGGGACGGCGCCCCAGCCTCGACACATCGAAGGCCAACGCCGAGCGTGCACTTGACATAGTTACCAATTCTACGTGCGCCGTTCGGACAGTTCTTGCGCGCGGCGGACCGGCACCTCGGAATCACCGCGATTATTAATCCCCCGCGCGCGAACGCCGCCGGTAGCGGGGCCGGCGACCGCGCACCGCCGAGGCCGCCGTCGGCGGCCGGAGGCCGACAACTCAGCACAATGACGGTCGTGACAATCAAGCTGCACTGGTTTCTGCCCACCTACGGTGACAGCCGCTCCATCGTCGGCGGCGGGCACGGCACCCCGGTGGGCGCCGCCCACAGCGACCGCGAGGCCAGCATCGACTACCTCGCCTCGATCGTGCGCTCCGCCGAGACGTTCGGCTTCACCGGCGCGCTGATCCCGACCGGCGCGTGGTGCGAGGACGCCTTCATCACCGCGGCGCTGCTGGCCCGCGAGACCTCGACCCTGGCGTTCCTGGTGGCGTTCCGGCCCGGCCTGGTCAGTCCCACCCTGTCGGCACAGATGGCCGCGACGTTCGCCCGGCACGCGCCCGGGCGCATCCTGCTCAACGTCGTCGTCGGCGGCGAGGCCCACGAGCAGCGGGCCTTCGGCGACTATCTGGACAAGGACGGCCGCTACGAGCGCGCCGACGAGTTCCTCGACGTCGTCCGCCGGCTGTGGGCGGGTCAGACCGTCAGCGCCTCGGGCAACTACATCACGGTGGATCAGGCCTCGCTGGCGCTGCCCCCGAATCCGGTGCCGCCGTTGTACTTCGGCGGCAGCTCACCGGCCGCCGGACCGGTGGCCGCCCGGCACGCCGACGTCTACCTCACCTGGGGTGAGCCGCCGGAGGCGGTCCGGGAGAAGATCGCCTGGATCTCGGCGCTCGGCGAGCGGGAGGGCCGCAAGCTGCGCTTCGGCATCCGCCTGCACACCATCTCCCGGGACACCTCGGCCGAGGCCTGGGCGCAGGCCGACCGCCTGATCGCCGCGCTCGACGACGACACGGTGCGCAAGGCGCAGGCCGGGCTGGCCCGCAGCCAGTCCGAGGGACAGCGCCGGATGCTGGCCCTGCACGAGGCGAATCGCAGCGCCGGGACCTGGCACGACGCGCGCAGCCTCGAGATCGCCCCGAACCTGTGGTCGGGCGTGGGCCTGGTGCGCGGCGGCGCGGGCACGGCGCTGGTCGGCAGCCACACCGAGGTGGCCGACCGCATCGCCGAATACGCCGCGATCGGTATCGACGAGTTCATCTTCTCCGGCTACCCGCACCTCGAGGAGCTGTACTGGTTCGGCGAGGGTGTGGTGCCGATCCTGCGCGAGCGCGGGTTGTTCGCCCCGGGCGACGACGACCGGCCCTCGGCGGTGTCGATCCCATTCGTCGGCGCTCAGTGAGGATCGGCTCCGCCAGTCAGGCACTCGAGATCGCGCGCGATCTCGCCGATACCTTCGCCGCCGGGGCCTCCGACCGCGATGCCTATCGCGGGCTACCGAGCGAGGCGGTGCACGAGCTGAAAGACTCTGGGCTGCTGACCCTTTCGGTCCCGGTCAAGTTCGGCGGTCTGGACGTACCGGCCACGGTGCTGGCCGAGGTGTTCCGGCTGTTCGCCCACGGCGACCCGTCGCTGGCGCAGATTCCGCACTCGCACTTCACCTTTCTGGAGGCGCTACGCCTGCAGGGTTCGCGGTCGCAGCAGGCGTTCTTCTACGGCCGGTGCTCGACGGGGCGTTGTTCGCCAACGCCCAATCCGAGCGCGGCCCGCATCCCATCGACGTGGACACCACCACGTTGGCGCCCGTCGGCTCAGGGGATTTCTTGCTCGACGGCCGCAAGTTCTACTGCACCGGGGCGCTGTTCGCCGATTGGCTGATCGTCCGCGCGTCGCTGTCCGACGGCTCGTTGGGCACCCCGACGGCGGCCACTCCCAAGGTGATTGCCTTCGTGCCGGCCGACGCCCCGGGCGTGGAGGTGGTCGACGACTGGGACGGCATGGGGCAGCGGACGACGGCCTCGGGGACCGTGACCCTCGACCGCGTCGTGGTGCCGCCCGATCACGTGGTGGGTTTCAGCGAGATCTTCACCGCGCCGACGCTGTACGGCGCACGGGCCCAATTGCTGCACGCGGCAATCGATGTTGGCATCGCGACCGGCGCCCTGGCCGAGGGTGTCCGGCAGGCGGGCCGGGCGCGGCCGCATTTCGAGGCCGCGGTGTCCACCGCGGCCGAGGACCCCACGCTGATCGCCGTGGCCGGCGAGTTGACCGTCACGGTGCGCGCGGCGCAGGCGCTGTTGGCCGAGGCCGCGCGTCAGGTCGATGCCGCCCACGGCAATCTGACCGCCGACACCGCGGCAGTCGCATCGGTCGCGGTGGCCACGGCCAAGGTCGCCGCGGTGCGCGCCGCGCTGGAGGCGGCCGGCGTCCTGTTCGAACTGGGCGGTACGCGCAGCGCTACCGCGGCGGGCAACCTGTCGCGGTTCTGGCGCGACGCGCGCACCCACACCCTGCACGATGCAACGCGCTGGAAGCTGCAGCACATCGGCCGCTACACGCTGTCGGGGACGCCCCCGCCGCGGCACGGCCAGCTCTGAGTTCGCCTCAGCGCTGCACGTAGTCGTGCGTGCCGGCGGCCGTGCGCAGCTGGTGACGCCCGCGGCTGACCGACCGCAACGTGCCGTTGAGGTGGTCCTCGAACTCGGCCAGCTTGTTGTCGACGTAGATGTCGCATTCGCCGCGCAGCCGGTCGGCCTCGGCGTGGGCGGTGTCGATCAGGCGGGTGGCCTCGGCGTTCGCGGAGCTGACCACCTCGGTCTGCGAAACCAGGCGCTGCTGCTCCTTGATGCCCTCCTGGACGGCCTTCTCGTAGGAGAGGTTGCCGCTCTCGACCAGGCGGTCGGCCTCGGCCTTGGCCCGGCTGATGCTGGCCTCGTAGTCGCGCTTGGCGACGGCCGCAAGCCGGTTGGCCTCCTCGGTGGCCTCGCCGACCATCCGCTCGCAGTGCTGGCGGGCCTCGGCGACCATGCGATCGGCCTGCGCCTTGGCGTCGGCCAGCAGCCGGTCGGCCTCGGCGCGGGCGTGGTTGAGCGTCGAGTCGGCTTCCTGAGTGGCCGAGCCGACCATGCCGTCGGCGTGCTGCTTGGCGTCGCGCAACATGCCGTCGCGCGCGTCGAGGACGTCCTGGGCGTCGTCGAGTTCACCCGGGATGGCGTCCTTGATGTCGTCGATGAGTTCCAGCACGTCGCCGCGGGGCACCACGCAGCCGGCCGTCATCGGGACGCCGCGCGCCTCCTCGACGATGGCACCCAACTCATCGAGAGCTTCGAATACTCGGTACACGGCGCAACCCTCCAGGTTGTATCCCACACGGATGTTGTTACTAGTGTGCCTGGTGTTACGCCTGTGACTGCGTTGTGCCGTCGGTGTGTCGCGGTTTATCCGCGCAGTTTCTCCTGCACCGCGCGGTGCACCGCCGCCGGCAGCAGGGCCGACACGTCACCACCGAGCGACGCGACCTCCTTTGCCAGCGACGACGACACGAACGAATACGACGGCGCGGTGGCCACGAAGAACGTGTCGATCCCGGCGACGTGGCGGTTCATCTGCGCCATCTGCAACTCGTATTCGAAGTCGGTGCCGGTGCGCAGGCCCTTGACGATCGCGGTCAGGCCGCGCTCCTTGGCGAAGTCGACCACCAGGCCCCGACCCGACTCCACGCGCACATTGGGCAGATGCCGGCAGGACTCCTCGATCAGCGCGATCCGCTCCTCGAGGGTGAACATGCCCTTCTTGTTGGGGTTCACCAGCACCGCGATGATCACCTCGTCGAACTGCACCGCGGCGCGTTCGAAGACATCGAGATGGCCGAGCGTGACAGGGTCGAAGGATCCGGGGCAGACGGCGCCACTCATGGCTGACGACCGTAGCAGGCCAGCTCCAACCGGGTGTCGCCGTACTTGCGCTCGCGCAACGCCGTCCAACCGGCAGGCCAGCGCAGCGCGCCGCCGCGGCCCCGCTCCACCACCGCGATCGTGCCGTCGGCGACCCAGCCGTGTGCGGTGAGGCCGGCCAGCACCGCCTCGACGTCGGCGTCGGACAGTTCGTACGGCGGGTCGGCGAAGATCAGATCGACCGGGTCCGCGGTCCCGGCCGCGACGACGGCGGCCGCCGACCCCCGCCGCAGCGTGGCGCCGCGCAGTCCGAGGGTCTTGATGTTGTCCGCGATCACCGCGGCCGCCCGCGCATCGGACTCGACGAAGGTCGCACTGGTCGCCCCGCGCGACAGCGCCTCGAGCCCCAACGCACCCGACCCGGCGTAGAGGTCCAGCACCACGAGGCCCTCGAAATCCAGCCGGGCGGCAAGCACGTTGAACAACGACTCGCGCACCCGATCGGTGGTCGGGCGGGTCCCCCGGGACGGCACCGCGATCCGGCGGCCCCCCGCCGCCCCGGCCACGATCCGGGTCAGCTGACGACCACCAGCAGGTCGCCGCCCTCGACCTGTGCGGTCTCCGACACCGCGATGCGCTCGACGGTGCCGGCCTTGGGCGCGGTGATGGCGGCCTCCATCTTCATGGCCTCGATGGTGGCGATCGTCGCGCCCGCGTCGACGGTGTCACCCTCGCCGACGCTGATGGTGACCACCCCGGCGAACGGCGCCGCGACGTGATCGGCGTTGGTGCGGTCGGCCTTCTCCGCGGTGGGCACGGCCGAGGCGATGCTGCGGTCGCGCACCAGCACCGGGCGCAGTTGGCCGTTGAGGATGCACATCACGGTGCGCATGCCGCGCTCGTCGGCCTCGGAGATGGCCTCGAGGCCGATCAGCAGCTCGACGCCCTTCTCCAGCTTCACCCGGTGTTCCTCGCCGCGACGCAGCCCGTAGAAGAACTGGTTGGCGCTGAGCTGGCTGGTGTCGCCGTACTCGTCGCGGTGCTCCTCGAATTCCCTGGTGGGCGCGGGGAACAGCAGCCGGTTCAGCGTGGCCTGCCGCTTCGGGCCGGGTGCGGACAGCACCTGCTCGTCCTCGGCGGACAGCTCCTGCACCGGCTTGGCCGGGCCGCGGCCCTCGAGGGCCTTGGTGCGCAACGGTTCCGGCCAGCCGCCGGGGGGCTCGCCGAGTTCGCCGCGCAGGAAGCCGATCACCGAATCCGGGATGTCGTAGCGGCCCGGGTCGGCCGCGAACTCCTCGGCGGTGATGCCCGCACCGACCAGCGCGAGCGCCAGGTCCCCCACCACCTTGCTCGACGGCGTGACCTTGACCAGCCGGCCCAGCACCCGGTCGGCGGCGGCGTAGTTGGTCTCGATGTCCTCGAACCGGTCGCCGAGGCCCAGCGCGATGGCCTGCTGCCGCAGGTTGCTCAGCTGCCCGCCCGGGATCTCGTGGCTGTACACCCGCCCGGTCGGGGACGGCAGCCCGGACTCGAAGGGCGCGTACATCTTCCGCAGCGCCTCCCAGTAGGGCTCCAGGTCGCAGACCGCGCCCAGCGACAGCCCGGTGTCGTACTCGGTGTGCGCGGCGGCCCCCACGATCGAACTCAGCGCCGGCTGGCTGGTGGTGCCGGCCAGCGGGGCGGCGGCCCCGTCGACCGCATCCGCCCCGGCGTGCCAGGCCGCCAGATACGTCGCCAGCTGCCCGCCCGGGGTGTCGTGGGTGTGCACGTGCACCGGCAGGTCGAAGCGCGACTTCAGCGCCGAGACCAACGTCTGGGCCGCCGGCACCCGCAGCAGCCCGGCCATGTCCTTGATGGCCAGCACGTGCGCACCGGCCTCGACGATCTGTTCGGCGAGCTTCAGGTAATAGTCCAGCGTGTAGAGGTTCTCCGCCGGGTCGCTGAGGTCCCCGGTGTAGGACATCGCGACCTCGGCCACCGCGGTGCCGGTCTCCCGCACCGCGTCGATGGCCGGCCGCATCGAGTCGATGTTGTTGAGCGCATCGAAGATCCGGAAGATGTCCACGCCGGTCGCGGTGGCCTCTTGCACGAACGCCGTGGTCACCGTTTCCGGATACGGCGTGTAGCCGACGGTGTTGCGCCCGCGCAGCAGCATCTGCAGACAGATGTTGGGCATCGCCTCGCGTAGCGCGGCCAACCGCTCCCACGGATCCTCCTTGAGGAACCGAAGCGCCACGTCGTAGGTCGCCCCGCCCCAGCACTCCATCGAGAGCAACTCCGGCGTCATCCGCGCGATGTACGGCGCGATCGCCAGCAGGCCCGTGGAACGAATCCTGGTGGCCAACAACGACTGATGCGCATCGCGGAAGGTCGTCTCGGTGACCTTCAGCGCCGGGGTGTCCCGCATCCAGCGCGCGAAGCCCTCCGGGCCCAACTCCACCAGCCGCTGCTTGGACCCCGGCGGGGGCGGCGCGGACAGGTTGATCGCGGGCAGCTTGTCCTGGGCGTACACCTTCGACGGGCGCACGCCGTGCGGCTGGTTGACCGTCACGTCGGCCAGGTAGTTGAGGATCTTGGTGCCGCGGTCGGCCGAGGACCGCGCGGTCAGCAGCTGCGGACGCTCATCGATGAACGATGTCGTGACCCGCCCGGCCAGGAAGTCCGGGTCGTCCAGGACCGCCTGCAGGAACGGGATGTTCGTCGAGACCCCGCGGATGCGGAACTCGGCGACCGCGCGGCGGGCCCGGCGCACGGCGGTGGCGAAATCGCGGCCGCGACACGTCAGCTTCACCAGCATCGAGTCGAAGTGTGCGCTCACCTCGGCACCCAGGTTGGTCCCGCCGTCCAGGCGGATCCCCGCGCCGCCCGGCGAGCGGTAGGCCGTCACCCGACCGGTGTCCGGGCGGAAGCCGTTCGCCGGGTCCTCGGTGGTGATCCGGCACTGCAGCGCGGCACCGTGCGGGACGATCGAATCCTGCTGCAGCCCCAGCTCACTCAGCGACTCACCGGCGGCGATCCGCAGCTGTGAGGACACCAGGTCGACGTCGGTGATCTCCTCGGTGACCGTGTGCTCCACCTGGATTCGCGGATTCATCTCGATGAAGACGTGCCGGCCGCGCTCGTCGAGCAGGAACTCCACGGTGCCCGCGCAGGTGTAGCCGATCTCACGGGCGAACGCGACGGCGTCGGCGCAGATCTGTTCCCGCAGCTCCGGATCCAGGTTGGGCGCCGGGGCCAGCTCGATGACCTTCTGGTGGCGGCGCTGCACGCTGCAGTCGCGCTCGTAGAGGTGGATGACGTTGCCGTAGTTGTCGGCCAGGATCTGCACCTCGATGTGGCGGGGGTTGATCACCGCCTGCTCGAGGAACACCGTCGGATCGCCGAACGCGGATTCGGCCTCCCGCGAGGCGGCGTCGATGGCGTCGGCGAGCTCCGAGGGCTCGGCCACCCGCCGCATGCCCCGGCCGCCGCCACCGGCAACCGCCTTGACGAACAACGGGAACTGCATCGATTCCGCCGCCGCCAGAAGCTCTTTCGGCGAGGACGACGGCTCCGAGGACTCCAGCACCGGCAGCCCGGCCGCCCGGGCCGAGGCGATGGCCCGCGACTTGTTGCCGGTCAGCTCCAGGACCTCGGCCGACGGGCCCACGAACGTGATGCCGGCCGCGGCGCAGGACGCCGCGAGTTCGGGATTCTCCGACAGGAAGCCGTAGCCGGGGTACACCGCGTCGGCGCCGGCGGCGCGCGCGGTGCTGACGATCTCGTCGACCGACAGGTAGGCCCGCACCGGATGGCCGGCCTCGCCGATCTGATACGACTCGTCGGCCTTCAGCCGGTGCACCGAATTACGGTCCTCGTAGGGGTATACCGCCACGGTCCCCACGCCGAGTTCATATGCCGCGCGGAAGGCACGAATCGCGATCTCGCCCCGATTCGCCACCAGTACTTTCGATATCACTGTGGTCCCTGCCTGTATGGGGATGCGGTCAGATCAGCGTCGACCAGTAATCCCAAAACCTCACCAGGATCATCAACACCAACGCGGTGAACCATAGCGTGACAATCGACCAGCGCCACTCGTAGAGGACCCGCAGGACCGGGTTCCCGGCCAGTGGACGAAGCGCGATCGAGGCGACGACGGCCAGCAGCGGGATGACCACGGCCCAGACCACCATGCAGTAGGGGCACAGCGCACCGATGCGGTAGAGGCTCTGGAAGATCAGGTAGTGCACGAACACCGCGCCCAGCGCGGTCCCGAGCGCCATTCCCACCCAATACCATTGCGGCAGACGTACTTTGGCGACGGCCAGCACGCCGGTGACGATCACCACGGTGAACGAGATGACACCGATCAGCGGGTTGGGGAAGCCGAAGAAGCCGGCCTGCGGGGTGTCCATCACCGACCCGCAGGACAGCACCGGGTTCAGGTTGCACGACGGCACATAGGCCGGGTTGATCAGCAGCTCAAATTTTTCCACCGTCAAGGTGAAGGAGGCCACCAGACCGATCACGCCGGCCAGCAGCACCCACAACGCACTCGGGCGACCCACCGCCACGCCGGACCGCGGCGGAGGTGTGTCGTCGGCCGCATCCGGGTCGACGACGGGGGCGGTGGATTCCACGCTCATGGCGCCGGGGCGGGAGCGGGCTCGGGCGCCGGGGCCGGCGCGGGAACGTTGGGGATCTCGCCGACGATCTCGGTGATCTTGGCCACCAGGGCGTCGGGGGTGCTCTGCTGGTAGTCCTCGCCGTTGATCCGGATCGTCGGGGTCGCGGTGACGCCGGTGGCCTCCGGCAGGCCGCCGATCATGTCGACGAAGTTCCCGCCGTTGACGCATTCGGCGACGCCGTCGGCCACCCCGGCCTGGCGCGCGGTCTCGATCAGGCCGCTATCGGGCGTTCCCGACGGCTGCTGCTGCATGAACAGCGCGGTGTGGAAGCGACGGAACGCCTCCTTGGCTGGGGTGGTGTCGGCCTCGGCGACGCAGTAACCGGCGTTGGCCGCGCGGGTGGAGCCATCCTGGCTGGCGGCCGAGTCCATGAAGCCCAGCATGTAGTAGTCGACGGCCACCGCGCCGCTGTCGATCAGCCGGTTGAGGGTGGGCCCGAAGGCGGCCTCGAACTGCGCGCAGTGCGGGCACAGGAAGTCCTCGTAGACCGAGATGACGGCCTTGGGCTGATCGCTGCCCTCCTCCTTGATGACCGAGGTGGACTCGACCCGAACGGCCTGGGCCTCACCGGTCTGTCCCTTGCTGCCGTTGCTGACGATGTAGAACACCAGGCCGACGGCAAAGACCACCACGATCGCGGTGAGACCGATCTGGACGGCCAGGTTCCGCTTGCGGTCAGCCGCCTTCAGGTCGTACTTGGCGGGGCGTTTCGATGCTTTGGCCACGGGTGTGATGATCCTTGCGCTCGCAGTCTGCGTAAATGGCGCGCTCCAGCCTACCGGCGGCGGCTGGGTGCACCTCAACTGCGCCGAAGGTGGGCCGCCAGGGCGGAGATCATCTCCGTGATGGCGTGCCGCACGGCGCCGCCGAGCTCGTGGAAGTTGACGAAGCCGTGCAGCAGGGAATCCATCCGGCGCAGGTCCACCGGCACGCCGGCGGCCGCCAGCGCCTCGGCGTAGCGATCCCCCTCGTCGCGCAGCGGATCGAAACCCGCGGTGAGCACCAGCGCTGGTGGCAGCCCGGACAGCTCCGCGGCCCGCGCCGGCGAGACCCGCGGATCGGTGGCGGCCAGGCCCGATCCCGCCAGGTAGGCCGCCCCGCACCAATCGAGATCGCGCTGGGTCAGCACGAAGCCCTCGGCGAACAGCGCGCGGGATCGGCTGGGCGCGGTCAGGTCGGTCCACGGGTAGATCAGCAACTGCAGCACCGGCGGCGGCACCGCGGGCCCGGCGTCGCGGGCGAGTTGGGCGACCACCGCCGCCAGCGCACCCCCGGCGCTGTCCCCGCCGACCGCGATCCGCGCCGGGTCGGCACCCAGACGCTCGGCGTGCTCGACGGCCCACAGATAGGCCGCGTAGCAGTCGTCGACGGCCGCCGGCGCCGGGTGCTCGGGCGCCAACCGGTAGTCGACGGACAGCACCTGCACCTGCGCGTCGCGACAGATCAGGCGGCACAGCGCGTCGTAGGAGTCCAGCTCACCCAGGACGTATCCGCCGCCGTGGAAGAACACCAACAGCGGCGGCGCGCCGTCGACCGGGCGGTAATGGGGCCGGTAATGGCGCACGCCGATCCCGTCGATGGAGATCTGCTCCATCTCGACGTCGACCGGCGGCCCGCCCAGCGAGACGCACAGGTCGTTGAAGGCCTGCCGACTGGCGGCGACGTCGTCCTCGTCGAGCATCAATGCGGTCACGCCGTTCAAGCGCAGCGCCGCAACCAGCAGTTGCAGCGTCGGGTCCAGGGTGTTGCCGTCGATCACCACCGGACCGCCGCCGGCCAACGTGCGCTGCAGCGGGGCCGGAATCCGGGGTAGCACCTTGGGGGTGAGCTTCGCGCCGACGCGGAGCAACGGCAGTGGTGGTCGGCGCTTGCGCTTCGGTTGTGGCGGCACGGCGTTGGTCACATAGCCGAAGGTAGTGGACGCCGGTCGAGCACACACCTGTTCACTGAGTAAGATCAACAACTCGAATTCCCCCAACACCACGACTTTCAGGCAGGTGCGATGACGTCCAATGGCCAGTCGGTTCCATCGATCGGGCTCAATGACGAGAACACGATGCCCGCGTTGGGTCTCGGCGTGGGCGGGCTGGACCCCGCGCAGACCGAGGCCGCCGTGGCGACCGCGCTGGAGTTGGGCTACCGCTTGATCGACACCGCCGCGACCTACGACAACGAGGCCGCCGTCGGCAAGGCGATCCGCGAGTCCGGCATCCCGCGCGCCGAGATCTTCGTCACCACCAAGCTGGCCAACGCCGATCACGGTTTCCAGACCGCGCAGGACGCACTGAAGGCCAGCCTGGAGCGCCTCGGGCTCGACTACGTGGACCTCTACCTCGTGCACTGGCCCAACACCGCGAAGGGCAAGTTCGTCGACAGCTTCGGCGGCATGATGAAGTCACGCCAGGACGGGCACACCCGCTCGATCGGCGTCGCGAACTTCTCCGCCGAGAACCTGTCGGACCTGATCGACCTGACCTATGTGGTTCCCGCGGTCAACCAGATCGAATTGCACCCCTTGCTCAATCAGGCGGAACTGCGCGCAGCCAACGCCGGGCACGGCATCATCACCGAGGCGTACGCGCCGCTGGGTGTCGCCAACCTGCTCGACAACCCGGCCGTGACCACGGTGGCCGCCGGGTACGACAAGTCCCCCGCCCAGGTATTGATCCGCTGGAGCCTGCAGTTGGGCAACGTCGTCATCCCCCGGTCGTCCTCGGCCGAGCGGATCGCAGCGAACCTGGATGTCTTCGATTTCGAGTTGAGCGCCGAGGACATGGACAAGCTCAGCTCGCTCGACGACGGGACCCGGTTCCGGCCGGATCCGGAGACCTACTCAGGTATCTGACCGCCGCGACCCGGCGGACGAACGATGGGTGGAACAGCTTCGCCGGTGGATCCACCAGGCCCGTGACCTTGGTGAACTGGGCGTGCACCGCCGCGTCCTGCTCGCAGGCGCGCAGCACCCAGTCTGCGTACCGCTGGGTGAGCCGGGTCGACGGCGTGCGGCGTCCAACCACCTCCGGGAAGGCAAGATCCGTGCCGGCACCCAGTCGCCACGCCACCCCGATGGACTTGGCCGCGGCGCGAAAGTAGCGGCGGGACAGGGCCGTATCGCCGTGGTGCAGCACGGAGCGGAGGGCGACGGCCTCCATGCCCGCCACCGACATGCCCTGCCCGTAGATCGGGTTGAAGCTGCACATGGCGTCGCCGGTGACCAGGAGACCGTCGGGGAAGCGCCGCATCTTGTCGTACCGTCGCCACTGACTCGACGGCAGCCGGTGCTGGACCACCGGCGCCAGCGGTTCGCCGGCCCGCAGCGCCGCCAGCACGTGCTCGGGCGCAAATTCCTCGGCGAAGGCCAGCATCCCGTCCGTACCGCGCGGCGGTTGACGGCCGGCCATCCCGAACACCGTGAAGATCCATGAGTCGTTCTCGTTGTGGCCCAGGAACATTCCCGTCGGCCGGCCGGGGGCGGGACTGATGAGGACCGCCTGCTCGGGCAGGGCCTCGGGCGGTAACCGCAGCGTCTGGCTGACGTAGGTGGTGCGGACGACGACGTGGTCCTCGGGCGGCCGTTCGTACCCGAGGCTTTCGAGGAACGCCGGGGTGTGGGCGGCGCGACCCATGGCGTCGATCACGAGGTTCGCCGGCAGCACCCGATCGCCGCTGATCCGG
>Ga0265293_10006273_pt1 | contig 19169 bp, 22 predicted proteins | sample Munlanlewell138R_FD_192505 | JGI IMG/M metagenome (GOLD analysis project Ga0265293, IMG submission 192505) | Leachate microbial communities from a municipal landfill in Southern Ontario, Canada - Leachate well 138R | ecosystem: Engineered > Solid waste > Landfill > Unclassified | place: Canada... | reverse complement strand
AATAAGTTATGTTTAGTAATTGATTTATTCTTCATCCTACCTTTTAAAAAATCAATCAATAAGTTTTTTCCAACTGAAAATGGAATTTCATTTAATGATTTTAATACAAATAAATAATCTTCTTTTGATTCCTCTTTTTTCTCTATCATATAAAAATTCATCTCTTAGGTTATATAAAGTTTTCCAAGAGTATCTTTAAAAATAGTCATTTACTATATAAACTATGCAAATTCGACAACCAATAGTGACGGTATGTGGACACCTCGGTCGTGAGCGGACATCTGGAACACCCTAGATTCTTGTTAAGTCGTTTTCTCGTTTCACCCAAATTAATAAGAATATTGGATTTTATAAGGATTATGGTGATTGCGGTGATTGCAATGATTAGAATAGAAGCGTTACTCAAAAAACCTCTTGAAATGCTTTTCTTTATCGCTGCTGAATTTTGGAATATCAACAATGACTCTCACAAACAAATCTCCTCTGTCTCTTGAATTTACAAAGGGCATTCCCTGCCCTTCTAATCTAAATGGTGTGTGGCTTTGAGTTGCAGAAGGTACTTTTAATTTTATTTTTTTATCAATTCCCTGAATTTCTATTTTGCCTCCGAAAATTGCAGTTGTTAAATCTATTTTCTTGTCTAAGAATAAATTCTCTTCTTCTCTTTTGAATATTGGATGCTTCTTAATATGGATAACAATGTATAAATCGCCAGAGGGAGCATTTCTTCCTAATTCTCCCTTGCCTTCAATTCTTAAATATTGTCCGTGATTAATTCCTTTTGGAATTTTAACTTCAATTTTTTGAATTTTTTCCAATTCTCCTTTTCCTTTGCATACTCCGCAATATTTAGTTGCTATTTTTCCAGCACCACGACATTTATCACAAGGAGAGACAGAAACAAATTGAGTAAACCCTTGTCTTCTTGCCATTCTTATTTCGCCTGTTCCATGACATTTATCACATTCTTTAAGATATTTTTTCTCCGCTCCAAGTCCATTGCATTTTTTACAAACTTCATGAATTGGTATTTCTATTATCTTTTTTATTCCAGTAAATGCCTCTTCTAATGTGATTTCTAAATCATATCTTAAATCAGCCCCTTCTTCATAATTTTCAGATTCTCTTCTTCTGCCATGATTAAAAATATCGAAAATATCTCCAAAACCATAATCAGAAAATAAATCATCGAAATTAAATCTCTGGCTTCTAAAACCTGCGAGGTCTTCAGCAGAGAATGCAGAGCTTCCGTATTGGTCATATTGAGCTTTCTTCTGAGAATTACCTAAAACCTGAAATGCTTCATTAACTTCTTTGAATTTTTCTTCAGCTTCTTTATTCCCCTGATTAACATCAGGATGGTATTTTCTTGCTAATTGCCTAAATGCTTTTTTTATCTCTTCTTGAGATGCTTCTTTTGATACTCCGAGTATTTTATAATAATCTTTTTCTGCCATACTATTGTCTCTTAAAAATAAGAAAGATTGAATTTTTAAAGATTATTTTTCATCCCTTAACTTCATATTCTGCATCAATGGCATCATCATTGCTCTTTTTCTTCTTATTTCCATTTGTTTTGTCTTTTCCAACTTCGTGGCTTTCCTTAGCATGCTCTTCTGCATATTTCTTGGCTGCTTCTTCATAGAGTTTTGTTGAAGCTTCTTGCATTGCTTTTTGAAGAGTTTCAGTTTCTTTTTTAATATCTTCAAGATTATCTTTCCTTAAAACTTCTTTTGCATTTTTTATTGCTGATTCAACTTTCTCTTTTTGTTCCTTGCTTAATTTATCTCCTGACTCTGAGATTACTTTTTCGCAAGAGTATATTAATGAGTCTAAGCTATTCTTTGCTTCAATTTTTTCTCTTGTCTTTTTATCTTCTTCTTCATGCTCTTTAGCCTCATTCATCATTTTTTGAATATCTTTATCAGACAGCTTAGTTGATGCTGTAATCTGCATTTTCTGTTCTTTTCCTGTTCCCAAGTCTTTTGCAGATACATTTAATATTCCATTTGCATCAATATCAAATGTTACTTCTATCTGCGGAACTCCTCTTGGAGCTGGAGGGATTCCCATTAAGTTAAAGTTTCCTAAACTTACATTGTCTTTTGACATAGGTCTTTCGCCTTGTAAAACATGAATTGTAACTGCGTTTTGGAAATCTGCTGCTGTTGAAAAAATCTGACTTTTCTTTGTTGGAATTGTGGTATTTCTTTCAATTAAAGGAGTCATTACTTCCCCTAATGTTTCAATTCCTAATGTTAATGGCGTAACATCAAGTAAAACTATATCTTTAATATCTCCTGCTAAAATAGCTCCTTGAATTGCTGCACCCATTGCAACGCATTCCACAGGGTCTACACTTTTTTCAGCTTTTTTGCCGAGTTTTTCTTCGACAAACTTTTGGATAACTGGCATTCTTGTAGGTCCACCAACAAGAATTATTTTTTTAATATCTTCCTTCTTTAGATTAGCATCTTTAAGTGCTTGTTCAACGGGGTGTATACATCTTTTTATTATTGGCTCAATTAATTGCTCTAATTTTGCCCTTGTTAGCTTCAAAAGAAGATGTTTTGGTCCTTCACTTGTAGCTGAAATATAAGGAAGATTAATCTCTGTTTCTAAAACTGTTGATAATTCTATTTTTGCTTTTTCACATGCTTCTCTAATCCTCTGCATTGCTGTTGAATCTTCATCTAAATTAATTCCTTCTTGTTTTTTAAATTCATCAACAGCCCATTTGATAAGGGCTTCGTCCATATCAGTCCCGCCTAATTGTGTATCTCCTGATGTTGACAAAACAGTGAAAGTTCCATCTCCAAATTCCATAATAGTTACATCTAATGTCCCCCCACCTAAATCAAAAACAAGAATCTTATGCTCTCCTTCTTTATCTAAACCATAAGCCATTGATGCAGCAGTCGGTTCATTAACTAATCTTACAACATCCAAACCAGCAATTTTTCCAGCATCTTTTGTTGCTGTTCTTTGATTGTCATTAAAATAAGCAGGAACAGTTATAACTGCCTTTTTAACTTCCTCTCCTAAAAATGCTTCAGCATCTCTTTTGATTTTTTGTAAAATATAAGCTGAAATCTGCTGGGGAGTATAATCTTTTCCATGAATATTATACTTAAAATCCGTTCCAATTTTTCTTTTTGCTTTTATAACTGTTCCTTCTGGATTTGAAACAGCCTGTCTTCTTGCAGGCTCTCCAACTAATAACTGCCCATCTTTTGTAAAAGCTACAATAGAAGGAAACATTTTACCTGCAACAGTTGCACCTTCTGCTGAAGGGATTATTGTAGGTTTCCCGCCTAAAACAACAGCAGCTTGACTGTTGCTTGTTCCTAAATCAATTCCTATTATTTTTTCTTTTGCCATGTTATTTTTGTGTGTGATTTATTTTTAAATCTTTATTTTCTTTCCTTGAAACCTTAACTTTACTTGTTCTGATGACTTTTGATTTTAGCATATATCCTTTTTGTATTTCTTCTATGACCTCGTCTTCATCATGCTTGCTTAATTCCTCACATAATACTTCGTGAAATTCTGGATTAAACCTTTTACCTAATGCTTCAATTTCTTTTAATCCCTGATTTACTAATATATCGGAAAACTTTTTTTTGAGGGTTAGCAATCCTTTTCTATTTTCTCCTTCAGCAGATATTTTTATTGCTGCATCAAAGTCGTCTAATACGACTATTAACTCTTTAACAAGAGTTTCATTAGCTAATTTGATTATCTGTTCTTTTTCTTTTTCAAATTGTTTTCTATAATTATCAAAATCAGCTTGGAGATACTTTAATTGATTCAGTCTTTCTTCTGCTAATTTATTTGCTTTTTCTAATTTATCTCTTAATTCGTTTGTTTCGCTTTTAATTTTCTTTTCTTCTTTGATTATTTTTTCGCTTTTCTGTTTTATTTCTCCAGCTAATTCTTCTACTTTTTTCTCTGATTTTTGAATTTTTTCTTTTTCCATGGTAATATGATTATAAAATATTAAAACAAAAAATAAAAATTATTCAATCTCTATTTTATTTTTCTTCTTACCTTCGACTTTTGGCATTGTTACTTCAAGGATTCCATCTTTGTATTTTGCTTTAGCTTTTTCAGCTAAAACTTCAGATGGCAAAACCATTGCCCTATAAAATCCTCTGTAACTCCTTTCTTCTCTATAAAAGCCCTTTTTCTCAACTTTAGCTTCTTGTTTCTTTTCAACCTTAACTTCTATTTTGTCAGGAGTTACATTAAGCTGAATGTCTTTTTTATCAACACCAGGCAATTCAAACTTAGCTATAACTTCTTTATCTGTCTCTTCTAAGTCTGTTAAAGGGCTCCTAAGTGCCAAAGCTCCTTTTTTTCCAGCGTAATCTGGCAGAGCCTTATAACTATCACTTTCCCAAAAGTCTCCAAAGCTTCTATCTATCTCTCTTTGAAGCCTTCTCATCTCGTCAAATATGTCCCCAAACATTTTTATTTTCACCTCCTTACATTTATATTATGATTGCCTCCGAAATCTTATCTTTTTTCTCTTCAAAATCTGCAACCAAGGCTTCTGTTGTCAAAACTAAACCTGCAATCGATGCTGCGTTCTGAAGAGCATTTCTCACTACTTTTGTCGGATCAATGACTCCTGCATCAAACAAATTTTCGTATCTGTTGGTTTTAGCATTATAGCCATAATGCTTTTCTTTATTATCTTTAACTTTAACCAAAACTTCTAACTCTTCTTTTCCTGAGTTTTTAGCTATTTGTCTTATCGGTTCTTCTATAACTCTTTTTACAATTGCCAACCCTATTTTTTCATCATTATGAAACTCATCTTCAACACCTTTTATTTCTAAAGCTTCTTTTGCTCTCAATAAAGTTATTCCTCCACCAACTACTACTCCTTCGGCAACAGCTGCTTTAGTGGCATTTAAGGCATCGTCTATTCTAAGTTTCTTTTCTTCAAGTTCTGTTTCTGTTGTTGCCCCAACTTTAATAACCGCAACACCATTGCCTAATTTTGCTAATCTCTTTCTTAATTCCTCTTTCTTATAATCTGAATCTGTATTTTTAACCAGAGCCTCAATTGTTTTTTTTCTTTTTTCTATGTTTCTTTTATCTCCTTTTCCTTCAATAATTGTTGTTTTGTCATTTGTGATAACTATTTTTCTTGCACTTCCGAGATTGTCTTCATTAAACTCTTCAAGCTTCATGCCTTTATCTTCAGTTATTACTTGTCCGCCTGTTAAAATTGCTATATCTTCAAGAATCTCTTTTTGTTCGTCGCCAAAGCCAGGAGTTTTAACTGCACATACTTTTAAAGCTCCTTTGAGAATATTGATTATCAAAGCAGCCAATGCTTCGCCTTCAACATCCTCAGCGATTATAAGCAGCGATTTTCCTTCTTGAGCAACTTTTTCTAAAGTAGGTATTAATTGTTTCATTGAAGATATTTTCTTATTTGTAATTAAAATGTATGGCTCTTCTAATTCACAAACCATTCTTTCCTGATTAGTTACCATATATGGAGAAACAAATCCCTTATCAAATTGCATTCCTTCTACAACTTCTAAATTAGTCTCCATGCTCTTGCCATCCTCAACTGTTATTACCCCATCATTTCCAACCTTTTCCATTGCTTCTGCTATTAGATTCCCAATGGTTTCATCATTATTCGCTGAAATTGAAGCAACTTGAGAAATCATTCTCTTATCATTCACTTTAACACTCTCTTCTTTAATATATTCTATGACTTTTAAAACTGCCTTATCAATTCCTTTCTTAATTTCAATGGGATTGCTTCCAGAGGTTATATTTTTCATCCCTTCTTTTATAATTGACTGCCCTAACACTATTGCAGTAGTTGTTCCATCTCCTGCATCATCTTGAGTTTTTGATGAGATTTCTCTTATTAGCTTAGCACCCATATTTTCAAATTTATCTTTTAGCTCTATCTCTTTTGCTATTGTAACCCCATCATTAGAAACTAACGGAGAATGTCTGTCAAGAATAACCGTTCTACCTTTTGGACCCAAGGTTACTTTAACCGTGTTTGCAACTTTATCAATTCCCTTTATCAAAGATTGCCTTGCATTTTCTCCGTAGATAATTTGTTTTGTATCTGCCATTTTAATCCTCCAATTTAGCGATTATATCTTTAAATTCAACTATAACATATTTCTCATTATCAATTTCAATTTCCTCATGACTATAACCCGAATATAAAACTTTGTCTCCTTTATTTATTGGTAAACCTTTGCCATCTTTACTTACCCCTACTTCTTCTATAATTCCCTGCTTCTTATCCTCTTCTGATTTAGGCAAATAAATCCCTGACTTTGTTTTTTCTTCCTTATTTTTTTCAGTTTTTATTAATACTCTTTCCCCTAATGGTTTAATTTTCATCTTGGTTTATTGAGATTAAATCAATGTAAAAAGCAAAGGAATCATTGAGCTGTTCCTTGGCATTTATAGCGAAGGAGTCTCAAATGAAAATCCTTTGCTGAACTTATACATTGATTTTTTATTTTTTTTTGCCTCCTTAAATTTTATTCATTTTTTATAATACTTTACCTTTTATATCTCTTTTTTCCCTATTTTGTTTAAATTAGATACTTTTTAAAAGATATTAGATAATTTTATAAACATAAAGTATCTCTAATAATAATGGCAAATCTAACTTCAAGGGAGAAACAAGTATTAACTGAATTACTAAAAGATTGTAAAACCTCTGACCAAGAAATAGCAAGAAGGCTTAAGACCTCAAGACCAACTATCTTCAAGATTAGGGAGAGACTTGAAAAAGAAGGGATAATAAAAAGATATATGCCTATTATTGATTTTGAAAAATTAAATCTTCATCTTCAAGCAGTAATACTTTATAGGTGGAAAGATTATTCAAAAACTACCGAGCTTGAAAACATTATTAAATTTATTAAGTCTCTACCAGAAGTGATATTATTCGTCAAAGGGGAGGGTATGGGTAGCAAGACAGACCTGATTATCTCCATACATGAAGACATAAAAGATTATGAAAGATTTATCAGAAAATTAAAATATAAATGGAAAGATAATGTAGAAAATGTTGAGGTTTTTCTTTCTTCAGTTGATGGGATGTCAAAAGCATACGATTTAGCTTCTCCTGCTATACAGAAGATAAATGAGAAAGTGATTTATTCTAAGTGAGTCTTATTTCTGCTCTTTTTTTGGATTTTTGTATGCCTCTTTAGATTCAAAAAAGCTTTTGCTTAAGCAAAAGCTTTTAATTCTAAATTTATAAATAATAGTCATGGAAGAAAAAATTCGTCAGCCAATAGTAACGGTTTGCGGACACCTCAGTCGTGAGCGGACACCTTGAACACCATAGATTCTCGTTAAGTCGTTTTTCTCGTTCACCCAAATTAGTTAGGATAGGGTATTTTATAAGGATTATTGTTGTAGAGTTTAGATAGTTTCTGGGAATCTTGCCTTCCCAAGCGATTCTGCTTGTTTATTGTCTTTTTTTTGGAATATTCTTTCTTTTAACTGTTTAGGATGAAAATTGAGCTTTTTTAGTTCTTCTTCTGAAGAAATTAACTCTATCGATTTAACCTTTCCGTCAGGATCCAGGTTTTCTAATTTACCGCTAACTAAACTACATTTGAATATTAAATCTAGAGTGTCATCATCATCCGTGTAAACGCTCTTATAATATGCAAGGTAATCTGTTTTTACATCGAGCCCTGTTTCTTCCTTTACTTCTCTAATCACACATTCTTCAATACTTTCTTCATGTTCCCAACCCCCACCGGGCAATAAATAATAATCTCCAAACTTTTTATTTTCATGTTTTACTATTACAAGCTTTCCTTCAAAAAAAACTATTGCAGTTATTCTAACATTTGGTTTCATTTTGTATAATATCTTCCAGATTTTATAATATTTAAACTATTTGGTCCTTCATTAAATAAAAGATCTAAAATAGACATAAACGGCTCAAAATTCGTACCGAACTGAGTATATTCTGGATGTTTATATTCTTGAAATTCTACATCTATCTTTGCTCTGTTAAATAAGTCTCTATTAAGGTAATTTTTTCCATCTATTCCCGAAATATAAGTATTTGCATTCAATTTAAGAGATATTTCTAAAAGAGCTTCACTGGATTTCTTTTTTATATCTAATTCACTAGTTAGAATTATTTTCTTTTTAATACCTAACTTATCAAGAAGAAATTTTAAAAAAACAATGTTAAACTCACTTAGATTCTCATAACCTCCAGAATAAATTTTTTCTATCTCTCCAATATAGTCTAAATAATATTTTGATTTTGAATAGTTTTCTTTTATTATATCTAGGTGTCTTCTTTTCCATTCAAAATTATTTGCAATTTTAACTTCTGATATTTTATCTCCAAAATTGTAGCTAACCGGAATGGTAATCCAAGTCCATCCCTCTTTAGTTTTGAGTTTGTTTCTATTTTGAAAATCATTTTTCTTAAATTGAGTTGAATCATACAGAACAATTAGATCTGCATAATCACATTTATCAAAAAATCCCAGGTAGGGTAAAAAATTTGGTTGATGGATGGTAATTTTCATTTTTCTAAAAATCGATATACTTCAAAAGATTCAGCAAATTTAGTTTTAGACTGATATCCCCTAAATGATGCACTGTTGATTATTGCATTTATCTCTAAATATCTTTTCTTTAATTTACTTAAAGATTTATACACTTTTAATGAACTTAGTTTTTTATCTAATGTTTCTTCAATATCGGTAAAGAATGTTGGTCTAAAATCTAGGTCAGAAGAGGGAGATTCATAAAATAGAATCTGGGGAACATTTCTTCCAGCAACAAGACTAATCCTGCTGGTATTGAAGTGATCCTGATGAGTGTCTTTATTCGAATGAGTATAGATCCTAGATATCTTTTTTGAGATAATTATCCTCTCAATTTTTTCTATCACATCAGGATTACATTGAATATTTGTATCTTCCAACCCAAAAAAGAATAATTCTCTTATTCCTAAAATCTTAGCAGACTTTCTAGCTTCATCCTTGCGTTTATTTGGATCTCCAATTTTTTCTCCGTTACTCATAATAATTGCATAAACCTCATTTCCATTATCGGAGTGATTTTTTATAGTTCCAGCCATTCCTAGTTCGTAATCATCGGGATGTGCCCCTATAATCAAGATATTCATTTTATCCTCCAGATTATTTCTTCTGTTGATTCTTCTAAGCTTTTTTTACTAGTATCTATTTCAGTATAATTTCTTTCTATTGTTATAATTTTTCTTATTTCTTCTTCTAATTTTAATATTTTTTCAGGATCGCTTTCAACTAATTCATCAAGCCAAGTATTACTTGTCCTCTCATGTAGTCTTTTTATCCTATCTTCTGGAGAGGCAGAAATTAAAAAGTTATAATCAAAATGGGAGTAAAAAGGAATTATTATTCTCCCAAAATATCTATTTAATCCTATGGGATTAAACACTCTTGAAAAAGCAACTACACTTGGAAAGCCTCTTTCTTGTAAGAAATAATCTGGGTTTAATCTACTCGGAATCCTATCAAAGAGCATGCCTGCAGAATAACCAATTTCTTTCATGGTTTTAGACTTTGTTCTATTTGCAAAATTTAATGATGCAGATACTATTTTTGAGGTTTTATTTAATGGGCCTGAATTTACAGCTACGTCATATTCCTCATTTCTAAGAGCACTGTAAACTGATTGAATCAATGCAGATTTGCCACTAAGTTCTGTACCCTCGAATAAAATTTTAATCATTTTTAATCTCCTTTGTATCTGAAAGTTGCTTCCAGTTTGTTGATTTATAATAAAAAGGTTTTAATGCTATTTTGCCTAAGCTATTCCAAACTCTCTCAAAAACAAAAAGAAATATTAAGCCATACTTTCTATCTTTAATCAATGATAAATAATCTATCTTTAAATCCATATATTTTTTTAAATATCTAAACTCTGGATGTGTTTGATAAATTGAGTTTAAATCGCTCCAAATTCTTCTCCATTTAGATATCCAGCTTGATAGCGTTTGCACTGGTTGATATATAAAAACTGAACTTTCTGCTTCTTTAATCGTACCGGGTCCATATCGGGAGTAAATTAAATGGGTTAAATAGCTATCATCGCCCATTGCTCCTGAATCAATATCATAAACTCCAAACCTTAATAAGTAAATTCCTCCAGTTGCAAATATCTTTTTTCTTTTGTTTTTATCAAATGGATGAAATTTGGATACATCTTCTTTAGCAATTACATATTTTGGATTCAAGGTTCTTACATTCATAAAATTATACCATAAGCCCTTTTTTCTCACAGGTTTTCCCTTAGAGTAGAACATTTTTACAGATGGATATTTTCTTGACTCTTTTAAGATATTGATGATTGCTCCCTTAGTTAGTTTAATATCGCTATCTAAGAAAATAATTTCTTCTGATCTCTTGTTGATTAGTTTTAATGCAATCTTCTGTGAGACAATTTTACCCCTTGGAGTTCTTATTATTTTTATTTTTAATTTATTCTTTTTAGAGATATCTTTTGCTATCTTTTCAGTTTTATCATTACAGTCACTGAGGCATAAAAATATCTCGATACTATCTTTTATTGTTTTTATCTCTTTAGACAAATCATTTAGTAAATTACCCATATTCTTCTCTTCATTATGTGCACAAATTATTAGGGATATCATTTTACGGCCTTGAAAACGGAAATTATTCCTAATTTATTTATTAATGGAATGCTTTCTAGAAATTCATCTAAACTGGATAATCTTTTAGACATCGTGGGGGTCAGAAGGTAAAAAGATTTTCTTCCTCCAATGTCAAATTCTATTGGAGGCAATACTCCTATTCTATTAACTTCTTCAATCGAGAAACCCGCATCTTCAAGTTCTTTTTTTACTTCTTCTTCGGTAAGGTATTGAAATATATCTTTACCTTTAGTGAATGTTTTTTCCCTTCCAGAAATTTTTCTAACAACTTTAGATATAATTCTCGAGAGATAGTTAATGTCATAGGGATTACTTGTACTCGTGATATAAATCCCTCCCTTCTTTGTAACTCTATATGCTTCAGCAATAGACCTTCTAAAATCTGGAAAATGGACCAAGGCATCCAAACAAGTTACTAAATCGTAAGAACCCTGTTCAAAAGGCAATTGTTCGGCATCTCCACAATGAGTCTTTAATCCAGGATTTCTTTTTTCAGCTATATCTAACATTTCTGGAGATAAGTCTATAGATTCTAAGTCTAAATTTTTATTTTGTAAAACCAGTCTAGAAATTCTTCCTTTTCCGCAAGCAATGTCTAAGGCTCTTCCAGATAAACAAGAGATATATCTCTTAATCAGTTTTTCTTCTCTTTGAAAGATATGTGATTTATCTCCGAATTCCGGATTCCACCAAGTCGCAACTGTTCCAGGAGATTCAAAATACTTTTTAACATAATTAGCATCCATTTTAAGATTCAAACCCCCTTAGTTTGTAATTAACACCTAACTGTTCAGCAAAAGCACGAACGTCTTCTTCTTTTATTCCTGCAAGGTTTATGAATCCAAGAATTACTTCGAGTCCAGCATTTCTAGCTGCAACTCCAAATCTTAAACTATCATCAAATGCTTCTGAATCATAATTATTAATCCCGGGTCTTACAAGTTTACGATAAGTTTCACGATTTAAAGTGCTTAAACTAAGATACACACTATCTAATCCTGCATGCCTAAGATCACTTAATCTAGATATATCTTCCGAAATAAATCTAAAATAAGGCCAACCGGTTGTTGTTACTTGAATCTTTATATTGGGATCTATTTGTTTAATATTCTCGGCTATTGGAAACAAGTCATTGAATCTTAGTATTGGCTCCCCATATCCACAAATTTTTACCTTTTCTAGACTCACTTCAGAATCAAGAATCACCTTTCTTTCTTCATCAAATGTATCTAAAATTTCTTGAACAGAGGGATCTTTTGTTAAATAGAGATTAGAAACTCCCCAACCTTCATCTCTGTCCCGTATACAGAAAGTGCAAGCATTTGGACATGCATTAGTTATATTGAGAGACAATTCTTCTAAACCTCTTCTATAATAAACAATATTCTCACCAAAAGGAATTTTTTTTCTTAACTTCCCAAAATTAAGAACATTAAGCTTCATAGAAATAAAGGTAAAAAAGAGATTTTATAGATTATGTGTAATATTTACATTTTTTTATCAATATGTGTACTTTAGATAAATTTATATACTTTTAGGTTTTAATAATTTTATGAAAAGAAAGCTAGTAAAACATGGAGAGAGCACCTTAACTATCTCGTTGCCTTCTAAATGGGTAAAGGGGCATTCATTAAAAAGGGGAGATTATCTTAACATGGAAATCTCGGATCAGGGACTTGTTTTGAGTCCTGAAATAACCCATTACGAAAAGATAGAGATTAACCTTGAAAAAAAGGACAATTGGTATATTGAAAAGATTTTAACGAATCTGTATATATCTGGATTTGACGAAATAAAAATCAAGATGAGTAATATAGATCAGTTAGAATTAATAAGAAGAAGCTTAATTGAACTGACTGGTTTTGAAATAATAGAAACAAAAAAAGATTATTGTATCATAAAGAATATTGCTTCAATAGATAATGTAAACTATGAAGAGACAATAGAAAGAATATTTTGGATGATATTATCTCAGTTTGATAATCTCTTAGAAGATTTGAAAAAGAAAAAATTGACAAACTATAATCTTTCGGTAAACGATCACAAAACAATTATCAAACAAATAAACCTTAGCAGAAGAATCATTAACAAAAAGATTTCTTTCGGTTTAATAACCTCTAAATATGTTTTTAATTTTTTGACTAGTCTTCTTAACATCTCTAGAATAATACAATATTCTTATGAATATCTAAAGAGAACAGGAAATTTACAATTTTCAGAAGATGAGTTAGATTTTATTTTTAAGATGAGGGAATTTTATTATTTGCTAATTTTGGCATATAAAAACTTGAATTTAGAAAAAACAAAAACTTTTTTAGAAGAAAGAGAGAAAATAAGTGATAATTCCTTAGAGATCCTAAAGGCTAAAAATCCTGCCATAATGCATTTCTTTTTGGATGTACTAAAGGAGTTGTCTGGAATAAGCAACCTTATTATTATTCTCACTATAAAAAATTCTGATTAAGATTACCTTTTTCTAATGCTCAATATCAAGATATCAGCAGTCTTTAACTTTTTTTCTTCCGAATACAAGAAAAGGGATAAAATCCTATAAATGGTATCGCAGAGTAAATTTCCAATAAAATAGATTGTCTTTTTAAGAATCGTATCTGTATTGGACATATAAAAAGTATAATTTTCATCTCGATTAGTAGCCAATTCAAATAATTCAAGATTATTTTTCTTTAATATGAAAAGAATTTCTTTATAATATATTGGGTTAATATGGTTTGAACCACTATATCCAAATTCGGCTTCATTAAACCAGTGCAAATCTCCTTTAAATAAAAATTGTAATCTTGATTTAATATTTGAAATGTTAGGAGTAGTTATCACCGCTTTCCCTCCTTTTTTTAATATTCTTTTAATTTCAGCTATAAAATGTGAGGGATTCTCTAAATGTTCAAGAACTTCAATAGATATTATCATGTCAAATCCTGAATCTTTATAAGGCAATTTTTTGTTTAAATCTGCTTCTGTAAACTTTATATTTTTGGAGATAAATTGTTTTTTATTTATATCACATGCTTCAACTATTGCTCCTTTATCCTTGAGAGTTTCAGAAAATTTTCCCCTTCCTGCACCACAATCAAGTATTAATTTCCCATTTATATCTCCTAATAAATTTAGAACTTTTTCGTATGTCCCTTTTGAAGCACCCATAAGTTATCCAGTCATTTATCCTTTTTTAATCTATTCAAAGGATTTTTTGGGCAAAACAGGAAAAAATAATTAGAAAGTTGAAAAGCTTTTGCCTCGAGGCAAAAGCTTTTAATCTTAACTTTTCTGAGTTAAATATGGAAACTAAAGATGATAATCCAAAACAGATTCGCGCTCCCCTGGTGACGGTTTGCGGACATGTAGATCACGGAAAAACTTCAATTTTAGACATACTTAGGGGAACTTCTATTCAAGAAAAAGAGGCAGGGGGAATTACACAAAAAATTTCCTTTACCAAATTGCCCAAAGAACGAATTTTAGAGAGAGCAGAATCTCTTCTAACTAAATTTAAGATTCCTTTAGAGATTCCAGGATTTTTATTTATTGATACCCCTGGACACGCAGCATTTACAAACTTAAGAAAAAGAGGGGGTTCTCTTGCAGATTTAGCAGTTTTAGTTATAGATATAAATGAGGGAATAAAACCTCAGACTGCAGAAGTTCTTAGTATCTTGAGAATGAATAAAACTCCCTTTGTGATTGCATTGAATAAGATTGATAATGTATCTGGCTGGAAAACCTCCGAATCAAAACTTATTTTAGATTCTATAAATAAACAAGGTCTTAATGTAAAACAAGATTTTGATGAAAAATTATTTACAATAATCGGAGCATTGCAAAATCATAAAATCGATCCTGAACTTTATATGAATATATCTGATTTTACAAAAAATATTGCAATAGTTCCCTGCTCTGCAAAAACTGGAGAGGGTATTGAGGAATTGATTACAGTTCTTTGTGCACTCTCTCAAAAATTTTTGAAGGAAAGATTGGAAATTGGAGAGGTTGGAAAAGGGATTGTCTTAGAGTTAAAAAAAGATAAGGCGATGAATCATCTAGAGGCAATTTTATATGATGGAGAAATTAAAGTAGGCGATGAGATTGCAATCGCTTCGTTAGGAGAGATGCAAATAGGGAAAATAAGAGGTTTGGAAGAGGCCCTTCCATTAAATAAAGGATTTGAAACTAGAGAAAATTCTCTTGCTGCATCTGGAGTTAAACTTCAAATAAATATAAAAGAAAATATTTCTGCTGGAATGCCCTTTAGTGTTATAAAAAATAATATTGATGAATTAAAAGAGGAATTTGAAAAAGAAATTTCTGAAGAGATAAGAGTTGATCCTAGTGGAATTGTAGCAAAGGCAGATTCTCTTGGAAGCTTAGAAGCTTTGATGATTTTATTAAGGCAATCTCATATAAATGTCTCTCGTGCAGAGATAGGACCTATAACAAAAACAGACTTAGTTTTTGCCTCTTCTCTTCCTGAAGAAGAAAGAATTATTGTGGGCTTTAATATTTCGGATAGTGATATTTCACTAGAGGAAAAATCTGGAATAAAAATTATCTGTGAAGAGGTAGTCTATAAATTAATTGAAGAAGTAGAAAAATATCGGATGGAAAAAAGGACTGAAATTGAGAGGAAAAAATTAGAAAGTTTACCTTCCTTGGTTAAAATAAATATTTTGGACTTTGTTTTTAGAAACTCAAATCCTGCGATTTTTGGAGTTAAGATCGAAGGTGGAATTTTGAAAAGAGAGATAGAATTAATTAATAGTTTAGATAAAAAAATTGGGAGAGTTAAAGCAATTCAACATGATAAAAATAGTGTGGAAAAAGCAGAGAAGGGAAAAGAAGTTGCAATTTCAATTCCGGGGGTGAACTTTGAAAGAGAGTTACAGATTGAAGAAAATCTTTTTTCAAATATCTCTGAATTTCAATTTAGACAGTTTAAGGAAAATAAAGATCTCTTGACTTCTGAAGAAAAATCAGTATTGCAAGAAATAGCCTCTATAAAGAGAAAGATAAATGTTACCTGGGGAGCTTAAATATTTAGTTTACTCCAGTTGTAATTAATACCCATAGATTTTGCAGTCTCTTTTTGATTCTCAAAGATTTTATTAATAGATATTTCTTCTAATGCATAAGCTAAATCTTTAGAAAAGTAGATTTTCTTGTGAACTCTCTTAAAATTTTCTAAGGCTTGCTTCATATCTTTTTTAGGCCCTTCAATCTTTATAGATCTATTTTCTTCCAAGATTAGATATCCTTCGGATTTATTTTTAGATAAAATTAAAAATTTTTCATTATGAATTTTTTGTTGTTTTTCCCCTAATTGAAATTTAATAAAATTAAAAAACTTCTTCATTTTCATAGCTCCTACCTCAAAATTTTCTCTATTTGTAGATATTTCTAATTTATAAATTTTCAGAGATTTATTCTTTCTTTTTTTTATAAACTCTTCTAAATTAAACTCTTCTTTCTTAAAAAAGTCCTTTGAAGGGTTCTTTAGAAAATTTTTTGCAGAGGTTTTAAATTTCTCAAAAGTTTCAGCAGTTAAACCCGCACAAACATTTCGATATCTATAGGTAGGGTCGATTAAGACTATTGGAGATTCTAGTTTTGCAGAATTCAACTCTCTAAATGCCTCTCTTTTATTTTTAAAATTTTTTTCAATATCTATAAAACTATCTTTTTGGATTCCCTTAAGAAATTTGATAAATCCTTCGTAATGAACGACCAAAAGCTCTAAAGAATAGCCTGAGAAACCTCCGATATAGCTCTCTGCACCATAAACTTCTTGAGCAATACAAAATTGCTTGGCTAACTTAATTTCGTTAGATAGTTTAGAATTTTTTTTAATTTTCTCAGAAATATATTTTACATGTAATGGAGAAAAATCACTGGTATTTTTATTTTGAAAATTTTTATCTAATTTAACAATAGGAATTAACTCAAATTTAATATTTTCCTCTTTTAACTGAAAATAATCTCTAGAACCGTGTACAATGGAGGTTTCTAGTTTAGCATCAGTTAGGATTTTGCCTAATTTTTTAGTTTCCTCTTCACTATTGAAAATAACGAATAGGTCTACATCCTGGTGTTTCTTTCTTATGATAGTGTTTTTAGCAAGACTTCCTCCAAGAATAATGCGAGTATTTTTGGAGATGGAATTTATTTTCCTTATAATCTCTTTTGCCTTTTTATTAAGGTCATTTATCTCTGAAGGTTTTAGAGAAATTTCAGATAGAATTTCTTCAAATAATTTTTCAAATTTAGCCATAATAATTAAAGAATAAAATTCTTTTTAAATCTTTATTTCTTCTTATCTAAATTCATGGACTCTAAATCAATGATATATTTGCCCTCTTCAAGTTTTATTACAACTGGTTTTCTATTCATAAGAGATACTATATCAATCTCAAATTTTCCGGGACCTAAAATTTTAATAGACTCTACATCCAAAACTACTGGAACGAATTCATCTTCAATTTTTAAGATATCTCTAACATCTTCTTCAATTTTCTCCTTATCTGCCTTATTAAGTTCTTCAAGTGAAATCTTGTTTTCTCTCTCTCTAAATTCTAAATTTTCATCTCGAATAAAGAAAAAAAATTTTCCTCCGCAATTTGCACAACCTTCCAAAATTTCATTATTTGCCTCCTTAAGAATTCTTCCACAGTGGACACATTGATGAGCCATATATTTTTGATGTATTTGGTATTTATATAGATTTCTAACATTTAATAAGAAAGTTTTATAAAGGAGGTTTACGAGAGGTAAATATGAAAATTGATAGAAAAAGAGGTCTTTCACCAGTAATAGCAACAGTCTTACTTGTCTCCCTAGCAATTGCATTAGCTCTGATAGTTTTTATCTGGTTGAGAGGGTTTCTTTCAGAACAAATGGAAAAAAATGGAAAACCCGTAGAGAACATTTGTGATGAAATTGAATATAGATTACTTGGTGAACACTACAATGCAGGAGTTTACATTACTCTTACTAATCTAGGATCTATTCCTATTTCCTCCTGGGAGGTTAAAGTTATTCATAAAGATAGTTCATTTAATTTAAGGGCATATAATAATAGTTTAGGGATTGGAGATCAAAGTATTCGAATTGATGTGCCCCTAGGTAATAATGTAAAAGAAACAATAATCTACCCTCAAATTGTTGGGACACTAAAAAAGAAAAACGAAAACAAAAAAACTACTTGTCTGACTAAAGGGAGGACAATCAATATAGATTGAAAGGAGGTATAAGAATATGAGAAAAAAAGCAATAAGTGACATAGTGTCTACAGTTCTAATAATCATGATTTCCGTAGCTGCAGTTGGAATAATTGCATCTATCGTAGTTCCTATGATAAAAACTAGTCTCGTAGGTGGACAGGCCTGTATGAATGCGATGAGTGATATCTCTATTCAAGAAGATAGTACTTGTAAGAAATTGGTTAATTGTGTAAATAGCACAAATGAAACTGACACAAAAAGCCCTTCCGAGGGCAAATGTGGAGAGGGATTCGAAGGCAGATATAATGTAAGTTTAGTAATCTATAAGGGTACGGATGACAGCGTAAATTTAGATAAGATTCAGATTTCTTTACTTGATTCTTCAGGTAATTCAAATCCTAGAGAGCTAGCTACAGAGATGACTTTAGGACAGAGCAAGTTATTTACAGTAGGTAATGTTAGTGAGAACATTATAGCATTAGATGTTATTCCAATTTTGAAGGTTGGAAATAAACCTAAATATTGTGATAAACTTGGAAAGGCGGCATTGGAAGTTTGTGCATAAAAAAAATTTTATTTTTTTATTTTTTTACTTTTTTATTTTCAATGGAGATAAGAAATGAATAGCAGAAAAGCCCAGATAGGGGTAGAAACGGTGATGTATACCCTAATAGGGATTTCTATAATTGGAATTTTATTAGCCGCTTCTAGACCTAAAATACAATCAATTCAGGATAGATTAGTTATAGAACAAATGATAGATTCTATGAATGAACTTCACAAAAAAATTCTTGAGGTTCAGGATAGACCAGGTAATCAAAATATTATTTCTATGAAAATCTCTAGAGGCAATCTAATAATTGAAAAACCTAATAATATTATTCTATGGGAGATGGAATCTAACTATAAATATAGCCAGCCCGGAGTTCCGGTGTCTTTGGGAGATCTAACAATTCTTACGCGAGGAGAAAATAGATTTAAGGTACGGATTTCCTTGAATTATTCTGATATTGGATTAGAATTAAACGATGACAAAGATAAGATTAGTTTAGAAGAATCCTCTAGACAATATAATTTGTTAATACGTAGTGAAGCAAATAAAATTCGCATAGAGGTGAGAGATATATGAAAATAATTACAAATACAAAGATTCCAAAAATAATTCCCTCGGAAGATCGATCTAAAATAAACTTGAGGTATGCCCTACTTCCTCCTTTTGCTTATGTTCGAATTAAATG
>Ga0265293_10006272_pt1 | contig 19170 bp, 15 predicted proteins | sample Munlanlewell138R_FD_192505 | JGI IMG/M metagenome (GOLD analysis project Ga0265293, IMG submission 192505) | Leachate microbial communities from a municipal landfill in Southern Ontario, Canada - Leachate well 138R | ecosystem: Engineered > Solid waste > Landfill > Unclassified | place: Canada... | reverse complement strand
GGGCTCGGCCCATTGGGCGAGTTCATAAAACACCGTCCGCGCGATCAGCCCTTCCATCCGGTCGCGCACCAGCACATAGGGCGAAGGTTCACCGGTTTGCAGATCGACACTCAGGCGAAGCGGATGGTCCGCGCCGGCCACCAGCTTGTCGCCAGTGCTGCTTTCAAACGCCAGGGCTTGTCGGCCGTCACGGAAGATCCGCTCCACGGCGATGATCGAGAATGGTGCGTCATCCACCTTGATCCGCCACTTTTCCGCGGGTGTCACCAGGAAATAGTCGTCCCCTTCCCGCTTCAGGATCGTCGAGAACACACGCACCAGCGCTTCCCGCCGGATCAGCTCGCCTTCGTGGAACCATTGGCTGTCGCGAGCAATGCGGATATCGATGTCGCCGCTCAATGGGGGATTCCATTTTGCGACCGGCGGGATTCGGGTCGAGGTCAGCGCCCGCTGGTCAATGACATCGGCAAAAAGCCGCTCGATATCCGCTTGATGCTGCATCGTATTCATCATTATCTCCGCACCTGGCCAAGGGCCTGTCGGGAAAGGGGGGACGTGGCTGTACAGGGTAACCGATGGCTCGGGCATTGCAAATCACGGCCAGCCGCTGTCGACAGCCGGCGAAGCTGGCTTGCGATGGGATTGGGCTGAAAAAGCGGAACAACGCGGGAAATTGGTCGGAGAAACAGGATTTGAACCTGCGACCCCTGCCTCCCGAAGGCAGTGCTCTACCAAGCTGAGCTACTCTCCGACGCGAGCGCGGATTATAGGCATCTGCCGGGTGTCTGTAAATCGGCAGTCGCAGATTTCAGTGCCGGAGCTCTCCTCAACAGCTACACTGGGCAGCAGTTCCCGCAATTCACAGGATTCCTTGATGCTCCAGGACCGGCTAGTCGCCCACCGCGGCTTTCAGAAACTCTATCCCGAGAACAGCCTGCTGGCGCATCGCAAGGCGATCGAAGCCGGTGCCCACTTCATCGAGACGGATATCCAGTTCAGTGCCGATTTTCATCCGGTGCTTTATCATGATCTCGCGATGAAGAGGCTGAGCGGCGTCGAGAACCTGGTGAGCAACCTGACGTTTGCCGAGCTTTCCCGCTTATCCGTGCATGAACCCGCACGTTTTGGCGATCGTTATAACGAGGAAAAAATACCGGGTCTTGCCGACCTGGTGGCCCTGCTGGCCGACAATCCCCAGGTCACAGCCTTCATCGAGATAAAGCGCAGCGCGCTGCAGTTTGCCGGTGCCCACACGACCCTCGATATCATTGGCGATTACCTCGCGCCGGTCAGCGAGCAGGCGGTGGTGATCAGTTTTGACTATGCTTGTATCGCCGAAGCCCGGCGCCGGGGCTATCGCCGGCTGGGGATGGTCTTGCAACAGTGGTCGGATCATGCGATCCCGGCGGTGGCCGATATCCCTGTGGAGTTCCTGTTCTGCGACCTGGAAAAAATCCCCGACGATGCCGACCTCGGTGCCGTTGCCGCCAAACTGGTGGTGTACGAAGTCGATGATCCGCAAGTCGCCAGGGAGCTGTTGGCCCGCGGCGCGGACATGATCGAGACATTCGACATCGGCGGCCTGGCGCACGCCCTGGGTCGACGGGCCCTGTAACGGGCCGTGCTCATTGAGCGGCGGACGGGCTTCAGGTATCGTAAGGACCTCGCCTGACCAACCACAATCACTATCGGAGATGAACATGACTATCAAAGTAGGGGATTCCATCCCCAGCGCCACCCTGCACACCATGACCAGCGAAGGCCCCAAGCCGATCACTACCGACGAGATCTTTGCCGGCAAGAAAGTCGTGCTGTTCGCCGTTCCCGGCGCATTCACCCCCGGCTGCTCCAATACCCACATGCCCGGCTATGTGATCCATGCCGACGACATCAAAGCCAAGGGTGTCGATACCGTGGCCTGCATCGCCGTCAACGATGCCTTTGTGATGGGCGCCTGGGGCAAGAGCCAGAATGCCGAACACCTGCTGCTGCTGGCGGATGGCTCCGGCGATTTCACCAAGGCCCTCGACCTCGAACTGGATGCCCGGGGCTTCGGCATGGGTACCCGCTCCAAGCGTTACTCGATGATCGTCGACGACGGCAAGGTCATCAATCTCAATGTCGAACCCGATGGCGCCGGTGTCAAGGAATCCACCGCCGAGAAGATCCTCGAGCAGCTTTGAGTCATTGCCGTCACCGTGATCCGTCCCGGGCAACTGGCCGCCGCGACCACTGCCTGCCCGGGCACCGCCTCCCATGGTTGAACGCACCACTGTCGATGTCGCCGTCATCGGCGGAGGCATCCACGGGGCCGGGGTCGCCCAGGCTGCGGCGGCTGCCGGCTATACCGTGGCGCTGTTCGAAAAAGACCGGCTGGCGGCAGGCACTTCCAGCAAATCCAGCAAACTCATCCACGGCGGGCTGCGCTACCTGCAGCAGGGCGAGGTTTCCCTGGTGCGCGAGAGCCTCCGGGAACGGGATATTCTCCTGAGGGTCGCCCCGCACCTGGTTCATCTCAACCATTTTTATATTCCCGTCTACGCCGATTCCCACTACCGGCCCTGGCAGCTGCGGCTCGGACTCGGCCTGTACGGTCTGCTGGCGGGCCGCAACCCCCTGCCTGCCGCCCGCCCCGCCACCCTCACTGAGCTCAGCGGGCTGCCGCGGTTGCGCGATGGCCTCCAGGCACTGTTTCGCTATGAAGACGCCCAGACCGACGATCGCCAGTTGACCCGGGCGGTGGCTCTCTCGGCGAGGTCGCTGGGCGCCCGCCTGTTCACCGGCACATCGCTGGTTCTCGGCAAACGGTTTGCCGAAGGCTATGAGCTCTCACTGCGCCGCGCCGAAGGTTTTCGCACGGTCCGTTGCCGGGTAGTGGTGAATGCCGCCGGTCCCTGGATCAATGATGTCGCGGCGAGCCTCGGTAGCGAAACCCCGTCACTGCCGCTGGAGCTGGTGCGGGGTTCTCATCTGGTAATCGACCAGCCGCTGTCCCCGGCCTGTTTCTACCTGGAATCGCCGGACGACCAGCGCGCCGTGTTTGCCCTCCCCTGGGATGGCGGCACTCTGCTGGGCACCACCGAGGGCCCCTATCAGGGCGACCCCGGCCGGGTTCAGGCCACCGCCGAGGAGGAGGCCTATCTGCTGGGTACGCTGGGCTGGTATTTCCCTGCTTTCGGCCGGCCGGGTGGGGTCGAAGTGAGAGAACGTATGGCCGGCTTGCGGGTATTGCCGACCGGCCGCGACAGTCTTTTCCGCCGCAGCCGCGAAGTCCGCTTCAGCGAGGACCTGGCCGCGGGCGGTGGCTATCTCGGGATCTATGGCGGCAAGCTCACCGGTTATCGGGCAACAGCCGACAAAGTGATAAAAAGGCTGGCGACGGTACTCGGCAACCGAACCAGGCAGGCCGATACCCGCACTCTGCGGCTGCCGGCGGTGACCCTGAACGACGATCTATAACGCCACGACCTTCTGCTGCTGGCAGCGGGCGCACCGGTAAACCGTGATCAACTTGCCCTGCTTGACATCGAATTGCTTGGCCTTCCAGATCACCCATTTGTGAAAACCGTGCTGGCAGAGACCGCGACTTTTGGTCTTGGGTTTTTTGAAAGGCAGGATCTCGGCCATCGGCAATCGTCTTTCCAGGCAGTGTTCAGCGGCCATGAGCCGGCCATCTTACCCGATCAGCAGCAGGCGGGAAACATCTCCCCGCTGCCTGCACACCGCCAGAAGCGCCTGTAAAAAAGCTCCACGGAGGCCGTGGAGCTTGTGGCGGACATATCTATCAGCTTTCTCAGCTTTCCTGGCTGGCCAGTGGCCGGACAATGATCTCGTTCACCGCGACATGGGCCGGCTGGGTCAGCGCGTAGGCCACGGCCTCGGCAATGGCCAGGGCGGGCATGGCTCTTTGCTCGAACAGTTGATCGACGAACGGCTTGAAGTTCTGATCGTTGACGCTCTCTGACAATTCGGACTGGGTGAACCCGGGGCAAATGGTACAGACCCGGACCTTGCCGGTCACTTCCTGACGCAAACCCTCGGAGATGGTTCGCACCGCGGTCTTGGTGGCGGAATAGATGGTGCCGCCAGGGCCCACCTGATGGGCCGCTGTCGAGGCGATATTGATGATCGAGCCGCTGCCCTGCTCCAGCATGGTGCCCAATACCGCGTGCACCCCGTAGAGTACGCCCTTGATGTTGATATCGATCATTCGCTCCCAGTCTTCGACCATGCCGGTGGCGATCAGTGAAACCGGCATGATGCCGGCATTGTTGATCAGGGCATCGATGCGCCCGAATTTAGCCAGGGCGTGATCGGCGAGGGCCTTCAGATCGTCGCGCTTGGTGACATCGGTTTCTTTCCAGGTGGCGTTGGCACCAATGCTGTCAGCCAGTTTAGCCAGGCGATCGCCGCGGCGGGCGCCAAGTACCACCCTGGCGCCGAGAGTGGCGAGGTGGCGGGCGGTGGCCTCACCGATGCCACTGCTGGCGCCGGTGATGATAACGACCTGGTTGTTCAGATTCGACATAGTTCTCTCCTGTTAGAGTTCCCACCTGTTAGGGATATATCCATTTCACTGTATTGAGTATCAGCCCGCCAGGGACGCGAGAGTGGCGGGATCACCGACTTCGTCCGTCACCCATTTGACCATGCGCCGCACCGGTTCGATGGCGTCCTGCTTTTCCATGTTGTGCTGCATGGTGGCAGCGCCGCCGAGGGATACCAGGCGCTGGGCGCCCTGGAAGGCCAGCTGGTCGCGCAGTTCTTCCTTGAGATGTTCCGGGAAGATACCGATGGTCTGGGTATAGGCGTTGACGGAACGCACCGCGGTCTGCAGATCGTCGATGGGGACGATATTGCCCACCCGGCAGGCGAGCATACGGGAAAAGTCCACCGGTGTATCCTCCTGGGAAACGATCACCGCGCCCTCGTTGGTGCGCCCGCCAAAGATCCTGTACTCCTCGTCCATCAGGCGGATGCCGTCGATCTCGGCCTTGAGGCCCATATCGAAACTCTTGTGAGGGGTACTGATGTGTTCGGGGATATGTTGCAGTGCCTCGAACGTCAGTTCGCCGAGCCGGTTGGCGCGCTCGAGTCCCTCGTCGTCGGTGCCGGACTGGACATAGATGACCCGCGCGCTGACACAACCTTCCTGGTTGGCGGCGCCGATATCCAGGGCGAGGCGCTTGGCGACGTGCCTGGTCGTCGCCTCATCGGCAAACGCCTCCTTGCCGATGATGGTGCCGGACAGCTTCGGATCCTGGGTGATCAGGTCGATACCGGGTTGCAGGTACTTGGTGATGTGTTTGATGGAGTCAAAACCACCCCAGGCAATGATCTTTTCGATCCTGCGGGGATCGTAGATCTGGCTTTCGATCTGGTCGTCCCCACCTTTCCAGTAGGCTACCGACAGGTGTCTGGTAACCGGGTGGTCGGGCGCCATGTCGATCAGGGTGCGGGCCAGGGCCGCAGCGGTGAGAGGATCGTTGGAGGGCGTCTTGATGATGCCGTCGGAGCGCGTGTAGGCGTTGCGAATCACCGTGAGAATACTCACGATCGGCGCATTGCCGGCGATGACGTGCACCGCGCGGGAGCCGAACGCCCGGGTCCTGGCGGTGAGGCCGGGCATGCCGCCGGGTTGCTCGACCCAGCCTTCCAGATAGTCGAAGCCACAGGAGCGCTCGACCATCATGGCCATTTCGTCGCGGTCGAAAAAGAATCCCATATTCTCGTACTGGTAGCGCAAAATACTTTCCGACAAACCCGAGGTAAAGCAGGACAGCTCGAAGGCGTCCTGAAGGTAGGGGTTGGTGTCGAAATTCAGCCGGTTGCCCAGTTCGGCCAGCAGGTCGAGAATTTCATCGAGGCTGACGCTGTACAGGTCGGCCATCTTGGAGGGCGCGGACAGCGTCAGCTCATTGAGGTACTTGCCGACATCCGGGCTGGTGAATGCCACGCCGCCGCGGCGACCGCCGAAATCGAGATCGGCATCGGTGATGACCTTGCCGCGGATGATCAGGGGAACCTGGTATTTCTTGTCCATTATCTTTTACTCTCTGAAAAATATTGGTGGTCACAACTATTATTGGGACAGCTCGGTAAGGAACGCCAGCGCCTGGTCGTGGGCCTCCGGCGCACCGGCACAGACGATACGGTCGTCCCCGCCTTCCTTTTCACTGTAGCGGCGGATGCCATCGTGGACATAGGTACCGGTGCGCCCACAGCCGCAGGGCTGGTCGAAGCCGCCCCAGGTCACCTCGTCGCCGGTAATCAGGCCGGCCCAGTACGTCTGTGGCATCAGGTCGAGCAGCGCCATGCGCCCGGTGGTGCCGTCCCTGCGGGGCAAGGGCTCGCCGGTGGCCGGATCGAGCAGGAAAGGTACGATGACCGGGGGGATATGGTAGTGCCCCTCCTCGCACATGATGCTGTAGCCCATCTGTTCACTGATGGCATACATTTCATAGGCGGTTTCGAAGCCGAGGAAGCCCTTGATGGTCTCGCGATAATCGTCCGGCAGGGCCTTGCCTTTCTTGCCGCCGCCGCTGAACAGCACGCTGCCCGCGCCGAAGATATCCGAATGCCCTTCGGCGAGCCCGGCCTCTGCCCAGTCGTAGAGCAGCGTCCAGACACCGGCGATATAGACATCCTTGCCGCCGAACTTGGTGCGCGCCGTATCGAAGAAATTCTGCAGATCCTGGCCACGGGTTTTTTCCAGTTCCATCAGTTCATCGCGGCGCTTGAGCAGCGCGGGGGAGATTTCGAGCATGCCCTGCTCGCCGCGGGCTTCCGCCGCCCGCAACCGGCCCGCCAGTGACACCACATCCGCGGAAAACCGCGCATTGGGATACATGAACAGCGCGTTGTCCTCGCTGCCGGCAAACAATTCGATCATGTAGTCATTGGCGCGCTGGGTCGCGCTGCCGCCGCGGCGGTAGCCGGGAATGATCAGCGGCCGATGCTCGGTAAACATATCCGGACCGCTGTTTTCGCCCCACCAATGACGCAACATGCAACCGGAATGCACCACTGTCTGGCGCCACTGTTCCTTGGTCCGGGGAATGAACGACAGCTTGCCGGTGGTGCCGGACGTATGGGACACCAGCAGCGGTGTCTCCCTGTCGAGCAGGTCGAGCCATTCGTCGATCAACTGGACACCGCTGGCATCGACGCCGCTGAGATCCACCGTGGTGAGACCGTTCAGCCAGCGGGTGAGCTTTTCAAAGCGGCTTTTTTCCAGGTATGACAGGGGATAGGATTTGTAGACAGTATGCGGGAACAGGATCGGCACCACGTCCTCGAGGGTGTCGATGCTGTCGACGCCCTGCTCCTTGGCCAGCTTGTCGAGCATCGGAATCAACGGACGCATTTCACTGAAACGCTTGCGAACGCCCTGCAATTGCAGCTGATCGATCTGCTCGCGGGTCAACTTGAAACCGTCACTGTAGACCGCGTTGTGAAAACTGGTGGGATCGTCCAGCAAGCGTTGAAAAAAGTCCGACATGGGGGAATTACTCCTCGCGTGATTATCTTTTCTGGAGCCGAAGTTCCAGCATTACAGGGTCAAAGCTTAGTGAGGCGAGACACCAAACCCAAGCGCAACCTCCTTTGACGGAAAGACAAGCTGTTTCTCACTGGCCATCGCATATCGACACCGCACCCGCCGATGCCTTCAGCCAGGGCCGGGGGGCGCGGTGCGGCTGCCTCGCACCAGTTTGCCGGGCAGCACACCGGTGGACTCGCCGTCGCGGTAGATCACCTGTCCAGCCACCAGGGTGGCGATCAGACCATCGGCATCCTGGAGGAAGCGCTTGCCGCCGGCGGGCAGGTCGTGGGTGATGCGCGGGCTGTGGATCGCCAGCCGGTCGAAATCCAGGATATTGATATCCGCCTTCATGCCGGGCCTCAGCAGACCTCTGTCGAGCAGTGAATAGAGCTCCGCCGCCTTGCGGGTGAGCATATGAATGCCCTCCTCCAGGCTGAATGCCTGGCGCTTGCGAACCCACTTGATCAGCAGATACAGGCTGGCGCTGGCATCGCAGATCGACGCCACATGGGCGCCGCCGTCGCCAAGTGCCGGCACTGTCCGCGGGTGGCGGAGCATCACCGGGATAGCCTCGGCGTCGAAATTGGTGGCGGGAATGTAGATCAGCCGGTGGCCGTCGACGGTCAACAGCCAATCATAGAGCCAGTCGGCGGGGTCGACACCCGCGGCCGCGGCCCGGGCAGCCACGGATTTTTCCTTGACCGGCATATACTCGAGGGGCGGCTCCAGCGGGTACATGCTGTCGTAGCGCTTGCCCATGCCTTCGAGAAAAACGTGCGGATTGACATCATCCTCGGCGAGAATCCGGGCCTTGATTTCAGGGCGGGCGAGCTGGCCGACGCGGTCATTCAGCGGCAGGGTATCCAGCTCGCGAAAGCCCGGTCTGGCGGAGAAAGGCGTCAGCGACGCATTCAGCCCCATCAGTATGCCCAGCGGGCGGGACAGCACCTGGGCGCGGATGTCGATGCCGTCTGCCCAGGCTTGGTCGAGCCGCTGCAATTGTTCGCGCCAGAAGGTCGGCTGGTTGTGGCTGTGCAACAGGGTGAAGGTGCCCCGTGCGCCGCTAGTTGCACAGATATTGCGCACCATGTCGAATTCGCGTTCGGCGTCGGTAAAATCCGAGACCATCTGGAAAACCTGTCCAGCTTCGCTGTCGAGGCTGGCGCCGAGCTGTTCGAGCTCAGTGGCCGCCGCCTGATAGGTGGGAATGAGATTGCCTTCGAGGGTGCGATGGATAATGGTCCGCGAGGTCGAAAAGCCGACGGCGCCCGCCGCCAGGCCTTCCGCGAGAAGCTTCTTCATCGCCGCGATATCCTCGGCTGTCGCCGGTTCCCGGGCGACAGCCCGCTCACCCATGACATACACCCGGAGCGGTGCGTGGGGGAACAGAGCCGCCACGTCGATATCCCGGGGTTTGGCTTCCAGGGCGTCGAGATATTCGCCGAAACTTTCCCAGTTCCAGGGCAGTCCTTCGGCGAGCGCGGTACCGGGAATATCCTCGACCCCTTCCATCAGGCTGATCAGGACGCTGTGGTCGGCGGGGCGGCACGGGGCGAACCCGACGCCGCAGTTGCCGAGTACCACGGTGGTTGCGCCGAGGCGGGAGGACGGCGCGAGATGGGAGTCCCAGGTCGCCTGGCCGTCGTAGTGGGTGTGGACATCGACGAACCCAGGGGTCACCAGCTTGCCGGCGGCGTCGATTTCATCACTGCCCGACGCGGCGATCTGTGGCGCAATCGCTGCGATCAGGCCGTCGCGGATGGCGACATCGGCAATTACGCCGGGAGAGCCGGAACCGTCGATGACGGTGCCGTTGCGAATGATCAGATCGTAGTCAGTCATGAGTCAATCCTGGAAGAAGTATCGTGTGAAGGGCCCGGCGGGCGCGGCCGGGCGCTGAAATTTCAATGGACCCGGAAGGAGGTGCTGCGCACCAGGCGGCCCGGGCGCGCCCCGGTGGGCCGGCCGTCGCGATGGATGATCTCGCCGCTGACGACGGTCGCCACATAACCATCCGCATACTGGATGAGCCGTCGCCCGCCGCCCGGGAGGTCGTTGATCACCCGGGGAGTGTGCAACTTCAGTCGCTGATGGTCGATCACGTTGATATCGGCTTTTTTTCCCACTGCCAGACGTCCCCGGTCGGTCATGCCGACGAGATCCGCGGTGTCCGCCGACAGGGCCTTGATCGCCCAGGGCAGCTCGACCCGCTCGCCGTCGCGGTCGCGGGTCCAGTGGGTGAGCACCGTGGTGGTATAGCTGGAATCGGAGATCAATCCGTAATGGGCGCCTCCGTCGCCGAGGCCGATGACGCTGTTGGGATCCCGGATCATCCCCAGAGTGGCGTCGAGATTATGTTCGGCAAAATTGGCGAAGGGCACGAAGAACAGTGCCCTGCCCTCGCTCTCCAGCAGCAGGTCGTAGGCCAGTTCGATGGCGCTGAGACCGCGCTCCCGGGCCATGGCGCCGATGTTCCTTCCCTTGCCGGGTTCATAGTCAGGCACGGTCCCCATGGGGTAGATATTGTCGAAATTGCGCAGCAGCAGATACATCGGATTGCGGGGGTCGGCGGGCTCTTCCGCCAGCAGTTTGCGTTTCAGCTCAGGATCCCGCAGCGCTTCCACCCGCGCCGCGAGCGGCAACTCCGCCAGTGGCGCATAGCTCGGGCACAGGCAGAACGGATTGACCGATGTGTCGAGACCGCCGATCACGCCCATCGGGCGCGGGAATACCTGGGCGATCAACCGGGTCCCCTCTTCCGCGTTGAGCTTCGCCATCGCGTCGAGGGTTTTGCGCCACCCGTTGGTGTCTGCCGACCACTGCGCCAGTGAATAGGTCACCACCCCGCCCGAGGCTCTGGCCAGGCGCGCCAGCAGGTCCATGTCGAGATCATAATCCTCGGTATCGAGGTTGGGGATCATCTGCACCACTCCGCCCCGCGCCTGCCCCACGGCCTTGGCGATGGTGACCAGCTCTTCGGTATCGACGTGAAAGCTGGGGATGAATTCACCGTCGCCCCGGCGGTGGACGAGCGAGCGCGAGGTGGAAAAGCCAACGGCGCCGGCGTCCATGGCCTGCTCGGCGAGGGCGGCCATGCGCTCCATGTCGGCGGCGGTGGCCGGTTCCCGGTCGAGGCCGCGCTGGCCCATCACATAGACCCGCAGGGGCGAATGGGGCAGATAAGCCGCGACATCGATATCCCAGTGGCGGGCAGCGAGTGCGTCGAGGTATTGGGGGAATGTTTCCCAGTTCCACGGCAGCCCCTCGGCCATCACCGCTTCCGGAATGTCTTCCACGCCTTCCATGACGTTGACCAGGGCCTCGCGATCCTCGGGGCGACAGGGTGCGAAGCCGACCCCGCAGTTGCCGACCACGACGGTGGTGACGCCGTGCAGGGAGGATTGTTCCAACTGATCGGACCAGGTTACCTGGCCATCGTAATGAGTGTGTACGTCGACAAAGCCCGGGGTGACCAGTTTGCCGGTGGCATCGATTTCATCCTTTCCCCGACCTTCGATGAACGGCGCAATGTCGACAATCAGGCCACCGCGCACAGCGACATCGGCGATGCGGGTCGGGCTGCCGGTCCCGTCGACCACGATCCCGTTGCGGATGATCAAATCGAAGTCAGGCATTGCTTGCTCCTTTAGTAGTTATCTGTTGGACGGGGCGGACGGCGGCATCGGCCTCAAGGGGGAGATGGTGGGCGCTGACCGGCCCCTTGGCGCGCTCTTTCGACACAAAAGACGAAATCAGGATCATCAGCAGGCAGGCGCCGATCACATAGGTTATCACCCTGTAGACAGCGGTCTGGTCCGGGTAGCTGGCGCCCGCCACGGTAATGGTGGAGGTATCCAGCAGGAAGGCGACGATCTGGGCGCCGATTCCCATCGCGGTCGAACGGATCACGATCATCATGCCGCTGGCTTCGCTGGTGCGCTCCATCGGCACTGATTGGGCGATGATGATCGGGATGCTCGAGTAGAACATTGACATGCCAAAGCCCAGAAAAGTCAGCATCAACGTGACGAAAATCAGTGAGTCGTGTTTGAGGCCAAGGATGATCCAGCCAATCATCATGATCACGGCGCCCATCATCATCGCCGAGCGACCGCTATGGCGGGAAATCAACCAGCCGGCGGTGGGCCCGCTGGCCAGGGCGATCAGCGTTTTGGGGAAAAGGATGATGCCGGCCAGGGTCGCGGTGATCCCGAGCCCAACCCCGGTGGCAGCAGGCTGCTGGAGTACGATCGACCACACTTGCATCGACTGGAAGGAGCTCAGACCCAACACCGCGCTGCCCAGATTGACCAACAGTACCTGGCGGTTGGCCAACAGGCGAACGTCCAGCAATGGCACCTTGGCGCGCAGTTCACTGGTCACCCAAATGGCCATGACCAGGATACCGGCACCGAGGCAGCTCAGCGTCGTGACCGACACCCAACCCCAACTGGGGCCCTTGGTGATGCCGAGCAATACCAGCACTACCGCCGGTGCAAAGAGGATGCCGCCGAGGATGTTGGTACGGCGATCGAAGGCCTTGGCCGGGGATCTCGGCATCCACGCCGAGATGGTGATGAATGCCACTGCGCCGGCGATGGCACCGGCGAAAAACACCCAGTGCCAGCTGAGGTTATCGACAATGATGCCGCCGAGAAATGTCCCCATCCCCATAGTGACCGTCAAGCTCGCCGCCAGGATACCGATGAAGATCGGTACCGACTCGGACTTGATGTTCTCCCGCACCAGTCCGATACAAAGCGGGAAAATGGCGCCGGCGGTGCCCTGGATCACCCGTCCGAGGATAACCCCTTCAAGCGTGGTCGAAAACGCCGCGACCAGCGAGCCGATGATGCTGAAGAAGATCACCGCCAGCAGCACTTTCTTGCGACCGAAGATGTCGCCGAGGCGCCCGCAGATGGCGGCGGAAACGGCGCTGGCGAGGAAGAAACTGGTCATCACCCAGCCGACTGCCTCGGCGTTGCCAAAGTCGTCGATCATGGCTCGCAGCGCGGCGTACAGCATTGAGAGCTCGAAGGCTGACAGCACTTCGGCGGTCAGCAGTCCCAGCATCAGTTTGATGGCGTTCGAGTGGAGCCGAGAGACTCTCATTATAGTTATACCCTTTATCGTTGTACCCTTTTAACCGTGATGGCCACGTTGGCCCGGCGCGGGTATCCGGCGGGCCAACGTGGCGGTAGAGGCTGTGCAGCAGGGAGCCGGCGGGCGCGTTGCCGGTCAACCGTGGTCGCCGGACTCCACCACCCAGCGCATAAACCGGTTGACCGGCATGCCGGCGTCGTGGGGCGAGCCGCCAAAACCTTCCCCGCCGTTGACCTCACCGAGATCGACCAGGCGCTGGGCGCCGCAGCTGGCCAGGCTGTCGCGGAGGGCAATACGTTCCTCCTTCGGGTAGATACCCACGGTCTGGGTGGCCACGGTGATGTTTTTCACCGCATCGGCGAGCTTGTCGACCCGCACCACATTCACCAGCTTGCCGGTGGGACTGAAGTCGACCCGTTCCTCATCGGAGCGGATCACCATACCGTTGCCGTCGTATTTGCCGAATACCCGGTAGAGTGGCTCGAGGTTTTGCAGCATATCGAGTTGTTCGCGGATATCCCCCGGCGGCACCAGGCTGCTTTTGCCAGGACCGTAGCGGGTGTCCACGCCCATGGCCTTGACCAGTTCCTCGCAATACTGGTCGACCTGCTCGATGGTGCCCTCGACATAATGGAAGCGGGAGGCGGAGCAGGCGTCCTGGTTCCAGCCAATGACGTCGGCAGCCGCTTTCATGGCGACGTCCCGGGTGGTGTCGGGAGAATCGAAAGCGGCTTTGCCGATCATCGATACCGACACCTTGGGATCGAAGGACACCATTTCGAGGCCGGGGCCGACATACTTGACCACGTGCTTCACCGCGGCCTCGCCACCCCACACCACGATCTTGTCGAAGTACTGGGAGCGGTAGATGGCGGATTCCAGTTGCTCATCACCACCGCGCCAGTAGGCGGCGGTGAACGACTTCGTCGTCGGGTGATCGGCATCGACATCCGCCATGGTGCGCAGGATGGCGGTGGTGGTGAACATGTCGTTGGATGGCAGCTTAAGCAGATGCACGCCCTTGGTGATGGCACCGCGGACGATGGTGATGGGCGGCACCACCGGTGCGTTGCCGGCCAGCACATGGACCATCCGCGGCGGGACGGCGCGCACCCGGCTGTTGGGCAGAAAGGGGTTGCGGGCGACCCAGCCGTCGAGCACCTCGAGGCTGCCGAGCGTTTGCTCGATCTCGGCGATCACGCCCTCCCGGCGGAACATGTAGCGGATGTCCCGGTAGCTGTTTTCCAGTACCCGCGAATCGAGAGTACTGAAATGGCTCATTTTCTCGACGGCTTCCTGGAGATAGGGGTTGCTGTCGAAATCGAGACGCTCACCGACTTCCGCGAGAAAATCGATGATGTCGCGGATCGGTGTATTGAACGCCGGTGTCGGCTCATGGCGGCGCCACACCAGGTCATCCATGGAGATCTTCGGGGTGAACACCGGGGTGGATTGGGCGCGGGAGCGCTGCTCGACCTCGGCGCCGTGCTGGACCGCGCCCTTTATGAAATGAGGTACTTCAAGACGGTTGGACAGGCTGTCAGTTTTGGCCGTACTGGTCATGGTCGTATCCTCCACAGGATTACAAATTGATTGCACCGCGCACGTAGGAATCGATGGTGCCGGCGCAGGTCAGTTTGTCCTCGCCCTCTTCCAGATCCTGGTAGCGGGCGATAGAGCGCACCAGCGGGCCACTGAAACCATCGGCCGAGGTAAAGTCGATGGTGACCTTGTCGCCGGAAATCAGGCCGCCCCAGCGGGCATCGGTGAGCAGGTCGAACAACGCCATGCGCCCTTCCACCACGCCCTGGCCATCGCCCGGATTGAGCAGCTTCTCGGCAGACTTGTCGAGAATCAGCGGGACGATCCACGGCGGCATGGCATAGGCATCGAGGTGATGGACATAGGGGTTGAGGCCGGTCATCTCGACCATGGCATAGCTGTTCAGGTAATTTTGGGGACTCAGACCGAAGAAGCGGTGGATTTGTTCGCGGTAGTCATCGGGCAGCACCACGCCCTTGATACCGCCACCCATCATCACCATGCTGTCCGGATGGAATGCGCCGTCCTTCACACCGCGGGCCTTGAGCGCCTCCATCAACTGGAATGCCGCTGGCCACATCACGCCGAGCGCGATCGGCTGGTCGCGCTTGCTGTCGATCTTGTCGACAAAGGCATTGAAGCGCTCACCGGCCAGGGCGGCATTTCTCTGGTTTTCCGCTTCGAAGGCGGCGATTTCCTCGGGCAGCGCGGTACCCGCGGCCAGTGCCCGGCGCAGCTGCCCGGCGCGAATCCCCGGAGTCGCGCGCAGCGGCTCATCGGAAATAAAATGGGCTTCGCCCTCGGGAGCGACGTACTGGGAAAAAAAGTGGTGATTGTGGATACACAGGCGATGGACGCCGGTGGCCGGAAAAAAAGTGAAACTGGGGTGTTCGCGGTTGGGCTTGCGCGGCGCCCACTGGCCGAGGAAACCTTTCACATAGGCTTCGCTGGCGAGGGCGACATCCTGTTCGGTCTGGTCGAGGAACGAGCACTTGCCCGACGTACCGCTGGAGGCGAACAGGTGGTGGCCGGCATCGGTGAGCCGGGCGATCCAGTCATCGGCATCCTTGACGCCGTCCATATCGACCCCGGTCACGGGCTTGCTGGTCAAGGATTGCAGCCATATGTTCATGTTGCTCCACTGGCCCTTGTCGACAAAGGTTTCAGGGTAGCTTTTGTAATTGGTGTGGGTGAACAGCAGCGGCACCACATCCTGCAGGCTGCTGACTTCAGTGATGCCCGCTTCGCTGGCGCGGCGATCGAGGATCTTCAATTGCTGGCGTTTCTCGGCAAACCGTTCACGCACGGCCTCGAGCTGCAGTTCCCGGAGGTTGGCGGGGGCATCGCGGTAGGGGTCGGCGGCGTGGACCAGGGCTTTGATGTCGTCTAGTGCGCTCATTATCATTTCTCGCATAGGGTGATCTGTGTCACACCCAGACTAAGCATTGCCGGCCTGACAGACAACAGGCATATCTGTTCCTCGGAGGATAAACTGTCTCGAGGCGGACTTGCTCTCTACAGAACAGATCGGTGTAAACCTTTGAACGTATGGAATCAATGGTTATATCGGGTGGAAATCATGTCCTTTACCAAACACTTTGGGCGCTTTATCATGAAATCAGTGGCGGTGCTGTGCGGCGTGCCACCACCACGTGCATGTCTGCTGCGCCGATGACAAGAAGAGTAACCAGGAGGTCATACGCCAAGTGTATACCGTTGCTGAAATCTCACCTGTAACGCCGGCCCCTCAGCGGGATATCGCCACGGCGGAAAAGTTTGCCCGCTGCCGGCCCAGGACCACCTCCCGCTGCGAAGTCGACGCGGTCATCCGCCGCCCCCGTTTCCAGGTCGAGGTCCGGCGCTACTATTGGGAAAAAACGCTGGAGCCGACACTCTTTCACACCGACGTGTGTTACCTGGAACTGGCGCTGCACCCCCGCCCGCCGGGCTCCGAAGTTGGATATCTCGGCGGATCGACGCCAAATTCCTGGGTGTCAACCGGAAACTGCGCCCTGGTCCCGGCCGGGCACAAGGCGATGATGCGGATCCCCAAGGGGGAGCAACAGGTCGTCGGTTGCCTGTTCGAGATGGATGTCTTTGCCCCCCTGGTGGATTGGCAGTGGACTCCGCTGGAGTTGGCCGCCTGTTTCAATATCAACAACATCAATATTCGCGCCACCTTGCTGCGTCTTGCCCAGGAAGCGCTGAACCCGGATCACGGCTCCGAGCGCCTGGTGGACGCCCTGTTCGATTCGCTGCTCGTCGAATTGAGCCGCCACATCCGCTCGACCCGTATCGTCGCCCGGGAGCCGTTTGGCAAACTGACACCCCAGCAACTGCGGATGATCGAAAGCCGTATCAACGAAACCAAGGGGGAGTTCCCCCAGACCTCCTGGCTGGCCAAGGAGTGCGGCGTCAGCAATCGCCACCTGGCGCGGATGTTCAAGCGCACCACCGGCAAGACCATCACCGAATACATCACCGAGGTGCGCATCAACAAGGCCAAGATGGAGCTGGCCAATGGCGAGCAACTGATCAAGGAAATCTCCTACGACTGCGGCTTTCAAAGCCAGTCGTCCTTTGCCCAGGCCTTCCGCAAGGCTACCGGGTTGACGCCCAGGCAGTTTCGCAGTCGCGCCCACCGTCAGAACGGGACCGGTGCGGAGTCCGACAGCGTCGCCTTTGATTGATACCCATCAATGGTTGCGTGGCCGCCTTGGTCTACAGTCCTGGACTCATTACCGGAGGACTCGACCATGATCAAAGAAGACCGCCGCACCCTGGCAAGCCTCGGCCTGATATTTGTCGTTGGCTTTGCCACCATCGCCATTCTGGTCGCGGTCTCCCTGGCGGTGGGTTGAAAGCGGGCGACTTTCACCCTGTGTCGCCGTCGCGCCGCTCCAGCATCCGCGGGCGACGGCCACTGCCCCATTCCGCGCCTAATGCGTCATAATGTCCCTTTCCCACCACCAGTGAGGTACGACTGTCATGGGACACAAGGGCAGATTACTGATGGTTCGCCACGGGCAGACCCGCGCCAATATCGACAAGGTCTGGCACGGCACCACCGACACGGTGCTTACCGATGTCGGCCGTGAACAGGCGCGCCGTCTGGGCGACTACTTTCATCGTATCGCCACCCCGGATGTCATCTATGCGAGCCCCCTGCAACGGGCGCGCGATACCGCCCTGGCGATCGCCGAGCGCCATCAGCTCGAACCCAATTTTGACGAACGGTTGATGGAGTTTTCCCTCGGCGAATGGGAGGGCATCAAGTTTGACGATATCGAAATCCTCCACGGCGCGACGGGGGAGCTGTACGGCAACCCCGATTTCGCGGCTCCCGGTGGCGAGTCCCAGCGCATGGTGCGCAACCGCATGGTCGCGGCCATCGATGAGATCATCCACCGCCACCCGGACCAGAATGTCGTGCTGGTATCCCATGGCACCGCGCTCGGCATCGCCATCGCCCACTACCTGCACGACGACACGACCCGCTGGCTCGACTACATCAAGCACAACACCGCGGTGACCGAGCTGAACCTGGTGGAGAAACAGCTGATCTTTTTCAATCGCACCGAACATCTCGATACTTGATGCCGGCGATCGACGGCACCCGCCGCTACCGCCATAAGTGACGCAGGAGATACACAATGACCGGATCGATTCTGTTGATCATCGCGCTGATCGCCCTCGCCTACTGGCGCGCCAATCTGCTGGCGGCCGCTGTGTCAATGGCGCTGCTGACCCTGGCCATCGCAGTGTTTCAGCTCGCCGGCGGCGGCGTCATTGTGTTGGGCCTTGCGGTGGCGGCCGGGCTCGGTCTGCTGGCGACGACCTCGTTGCGGCGACCTTGGGTCAGCGACCCGGCGCTGGCATGGTTCCGCAGGATGGTGCCCAAGATGTCGGATACCGAACAGGAGGCGCTGGATGCCGGCACCGTCTGGTGGGATGGCCAGTTGTTCTCCGGCGACCCCGATTGGAACCTGCTGCTGACCACACCGACCCCGCAACTGCGGCCTGATGAGCAGGAGTTTCTCGACGGCCCGGTAGAAACCCTGTGCCGCATGCTCGACGACTGGCAGGTGCGGCAGGACGGCGACCTTCCGGAAGAAGCCTGGGCTTTTTTGCGTGAACAGCGCTTTTTCAGCCTGATCATCGGCAAACAGTACGGCGGCCGGGATTTCAGCGCCCTGGCCAACTCGGCGGTGGTGATGAAACTGGCAAGCCGCAACCTCACGGCCGCCATCACCGTGATGGTGCCCAACTCCCTCGGCCCGGGAGAACTGCTCAGCGACTTCGGCACCCAGCCCCAGCGCGATCACTACCTGCCCCGCCTGGCCCGGGGCGAAGACATCCCCTGCTTCGCCCTCACCGGCCCCGCTGCCGGCTCCGATGCCGCGGCCATGCCCGACAAGGGCGTGGTTTGCTACGGCGACTGGCAGGGCGAGCGGGTATTGGGCCTGCGTCTCACCTGGGACAAGCGCTATATCACCCTGGCGCCGGTGGCCACGGTGCTGGGACTCGCTTTCAACACCTATGATCCCGATGGCCTGATCGGCGATAAACGCGAACTCGGCATCAGTTGCGCCCTTGTCCCCGTCAGCACACCGGGGGTCTGGACCGGCAATCGCCACTTGCCGGTGGGCAGCGTGTTCATGAATGGTCCGACCAGGGGCAACGATGTCTTCGTCCCCATGGAGCGGGTCATCGGCGGCCAGGAGCGCCTCGGCCAGGGCTGGCAAATGTTGATGCATTGTCTCGCCGCGGGGCGGGCCATTTCGCTGCCCGCGCTCGGCGCCGCCGGCGCCAAGCTCAGTGCCCGCTACAGTGGCGAGTACGCCCGCATCCGCAAGCAGTTCGGCATGCCGATCGCCTATTTCGAAGGTGTCGAAGAGGTGCTGGCACGGATCGCCGGGGAAGCCTATCGCATCGACGCTGCCCGGCAGTTGACCCTCAGCGCCCTCGCCCTCGGTCAAAAG
>Ga0265293_10006271_pt1 | contig 19170 bp, 15 predicted proteins | sample Munlanlewell138R_FD_192505 | JGI IMG/M metagenome (GOLD analysis project Ga0265293, IMG submission 192505) | Leachate microbial communities from a municipal landfill in Southern Ontario, Canada - Leachate well 138R | ecosystem: Engineered > Solid waste > Landfill > Unclassified | place: Canada... | reverse complement strand
GAAAGGGTATTCACAAAGAGTAGTGGCTATGCAAAGTTCCCCAATTCGTCGCTTACAACCCTATGCCTTGCAAGCAGTCGCTGAGGGTGTCAAGGTGCTATACGGGAATATTGGTCAACCCGATATCTCTACTCCAGTGGCCTTTGCTGAGGGTGTGGTTAATTTTATAAAGAACCCACAGGCTTCAGATCCGCTAGCTTATGGACCATCTGAGGGACTTCCAGCATTCAGGGAAGCATTTGCCGCCTATCTTCGACGGAACGGTATCGATATTTCTGCTGAACAGGTATTTGCTACATCTGGGGCCAGTGAAGCCTTATTACTTGTTTTAATGGCGTTGTGTGATCCGGGGGATGAAATTATCATCCCTGAGCCTTTTTATACCAATTATCGTACGTTCTGTGCGATGGCTGGGATTACTGTTGTTCCCATTACATTAGACTGGGACTCAGGTTTCGGCTTCCCTAGTATAGAGGCTTTCGAAAAGGCTATAACTATTCGAACTCGTGCTATTCTCAACTGTTCTCCCAATAACCCAACCGGTTCGATGTTTACTCGTTTACAGATGAAACAATTACTTGAACTTTGTGTTGCAAAGAATCTTTATCTGATAAGTGATGAAGTATACCGTGAGTTTGTCTATGATCAAGAGCCTTTTAGCGTGATGCAGTTGCCACAGAGCGCGACGCATGCTGTAATGATTGACAGCCTTTCTAAACGCTATAGTGCCTGTGGGGCCCGAATTGGAATGATAGTCAGCAAGAACTTAGAACTTTTGCAGCAAATTTTGAAGATGTCACAAGCTAGATTATGTCCACCAACACTCGAACAGATGGCTGCTATTCCCTTAATAGAGAGAAGTGATCAGGATATCATTCATATGCGAGAAATCTATCGAAGCCGAGTAAAGGTTTTATGTGATGGCTTAGGTTCAATAGAAGGAGTTTCTTGTCATCGACCCAAAGGTGCATTTTATACCATGGCAAAGCTCCCTGTTGATGATACTGATAAGTTCGCCCAGTATATGGTTTCTTCGGTCCGCTTAGAGGGCAAGACATTGCTCGTTGCACCAGGGGGTGGGTTCTACCTTTCTCCTGGGTATGGGCAAGATGAAGTACGAATGGCGGCAGTAATGGACGAAGAGAGTCTCTCTGTTGCTGTTAAGATATTGGCTAAGGCCTTAAAGAGTTATAAGGGTTGATGATTGAGAATAATTGAAAAATGTACCGGCTCTTAATCCGAAATTTTTCTGTAGTAGTAATCCTCTTTAGATAAGATACTAGCGGTTCTCGCTTTGATGTTACAGCCACCTTTCTCATTGCAATTTTACAGTGGTATCAGACAAATAGATCAAAGGAGGACTTTAAATCGTGAAACGTAAAGAAATTCTCAATCGTCTGATTGGAGAAGTCACAAACTTTCTCCTAGAAGACAACCCGCTTCGCCTAGTGGTTTCATTACACCAAGAGGATGATGGGGCTCATTTAAGTTTCTTTGATGATCGCAAACGCACTGAAGAAGAACTCGAAAGTATACGAACCTCTTTAAATCCAAAACATACCCGACCAGAATTAGCTGGTTATTATGGCATGATGGCCGGACACGACACATCATGGAAAGCACGATTGAATCTCATTGGATGGCAAATAAAAGGAGCCTCTGTCAAAAATAACGACAGTGGTTTACAAATTGATTTTTGGCTCGGTAGTGATGCCTTTAACCCAGACCATTTTACCATTGAAAAGGAAGATTGAGTTTACATATTACCGCTCATTCAAACATCTGTTAAAAAAATACAAAATCTATGTTTAAGCTCAATTAATCAACCTGCTTTTTACTGATTAGTGGTTTAATCATTCAGGCTATGTCGATGGGCGGTGAACTATACGTGAAAGTTTAGCAATTGCTGGCAGACTTAGAGATAACGAGTAGTTCTCAGAAAATGAAAACTTTGCCACACCAGGGGTTGTAAGTCGCTCGGTTAGTGAAGAGTTTATGCTTCATAACTAAAACGAATTTATTCATATACTCAAAACTACAAACGGTATTCTTATAAGCTCTTTGGAGTTGTGCGCTGCATTTCACGGAAAGCTGCCGGCGGGAGACCTGCAATTTTTTTAAACACTTTATTAAAATAATCATAGTTGTTAAACCCGACTAGCGGCACTATTTCTTTTATTGGCATGTCTGTTTCTTTTAACAGGCGCTTCCCTTCTTTGACTCGTATTTCATTTAAAAAGTTTGTGAATGTCGTACGATTAATTTCCTTAAAAATTGCACTAAAGTAGTTCGGAGAAAGATACACTGCCTTGGCTACATCTTCAAGCGTTAATGGCTGAGCAAAATATTTTTGGATTAACTCTTCAGCTCTACGTACTACTAAAATTTTTCGATCCGTCTTGTAGGAATGCTTTGTTACATCAGATTGTTGATTTACCCGATCTTTCAGCACGCTAATACTCAATTTTTGCAGATTATTACGCATTCGCATCCGCTCGTTTTCAAACTGAAGAATGCGTTCCTCTTTTTTAAACACTTCCGATTGCAAAAATATTTCATTTTCACGTGAGATGATATAGTTGGACATAAAAACAATAAGTTTTGTTGCTAATAACAATTGATCTTTATCAAAATGTTTGACTTGGAGATACCTATTATACAGGATCCGCTTTTGTCCCTCCGTGAGGGGCATCTTCTCCACCATTCGATTAAAAGTTTCACGTGAATGGGGTTCTGTTACCAGCTGACCGGTGAACATTGCTCCAAGAATCTCTCCTTTAAAGGATAATGGCACTGCTATGTTTAATAAGCCGGCATGACAGGTATAGAGACAATAGTCACTGCTCCTAGTTGCCCGTCCTAAGGCCTCTAGATCACTCTTTACACATGGCTCCATCCCCAAAAAAGACTGAACCAATCTACAATAACTATTTTTCTCATTTGGTGGATAAAAGTCGTAACTCTTAGAGCCTGTATAATAAAATGATAACCCAAGATTTGTCGTTTCGTAAAACAGCCGGCGTACATCTTCTAGGATGCTTAAATCTTTCAAAGAGAGAATTTGTTGATTTGCTAATACTACCTCCATAAGACTCCTCCTCATATCTTCCTATCCTGTATTATACCATGATGTATGCAGATAGATACCCTAAAGAAAATCTAGTCTTTATAAATAAATACGCCGTATATTGCCATAAAATTTACAGAGCATCCGTAGATTTTTACAGTTACAACCCCTGAATCCCGTGCTAGGATTAGCTTACGTGGGTACCGTAGATTTGCTCGCAAAGGAGGGTTTTATGCGTCACTTTGTTGAACTGTCTGGAACATTACAAAAACGGCTTTGGGGATATTACTCTTTGCCTGGTCTTGAAGGTATTATTCCTAATGTTGAAATTGAGACCCTTGCAACTGTCGAGCAAGATGGTTTTTTTGCTTCCAAAGTTTCGTTTTCAACTATTTCGGGAACCTATGTTGAGGCGGGCTCACACATATTGCCCCATGGCCGCCTCCTTGATTCCTATTCTTTGCCTGATTTTATCAAACCTTGCACAATCATTAGACTTCCTCGCCAGAAGCCACATTCTGTAATTCGGCGTGAGCTCTTAGAGAAGTATGCAGTTCAAATTAAACCAGGCGAGGCTCTTGTTATTGATACTGGTTGGGGGGCCATGTGGAATGAAGAGGGATATGTATTAACTTGTCCCACCTACGCCAATGATGCCATTGCATGGATCCTTGAGCAAAAACCAGGAATTCTTGGCGTTGATGTTCCATGCATTGAAGCATCGTGGAGTGAGGATAACGAACAAGAGAAGGGTGGATTGTTAGGGGAGTTGTTTGAAAATGAATCTTTACTCGTTGCCCCGCTAATCAATTTAAATAAGGTCATAGCCTCCACCGGGACTCTGTATTGCATACCAGTACCGGTTGAAGGGACATCGGGAGCCCCTGCACGGGTGTTCATCGAAACAGAAAAATAAATAGGATATATAAGGAAGGAGGAAATCCATGTCGCAAAAAAAAGCATCAGATTTTAGGTATAATACTGGAGAAACTAAGGTGCCATGGGCCGCAGTCGGGGAGAATTATAATACAGAAGATATTATGGCACTCTTGGGATTCTTGATGCAGAAAAAAAGTGAAGGGTATGATGAAGCGTTTGCTACCGTCAAAAAAGCAGTCGAAGAGCTCAATAAGTATGGTAAGCCACCAGGGAAACTCTCACTAGCTGGCAATGTAGCAGAGTTGGAAGAGGCTGCGGCTAAATATCTTGACACCAAATATGTTTCATTTATTACCAATGCTACTCATGGTTTTGAAATGGCTCTGAAGTATGTCAACCTTGGGCCTGGTGACGAGGTAATTGTACCAGCTATCACCTTCGCAGCTACTATGGCATACCCGCTAGGTGTAGGAGCTAAAGTGGTATTTGCCGATGTTGATCCCCGTACCGTTAATATGGATCCAAAGGATGTCGAACGCAAGATAACCAAAAAGACTAAGGCAATTATTCCTGTTCATATCGGAGGATGGCCTGTGGATATGGACCCAATTATGGAGTTTGGTAAAAAACATGATATTATGGTTCTAGAAGATGCCGCGCACGCTTTTGGAGGAGTCTATAAAGGCAAAAAACTTGGTACTATTGGAGATTTTGGTGCATTTAGTTTTCATGAAGTCAAAAACGTTACTTCATTTGGTGAAGGTGGATTATTAGTTTGTACGAATGCGTTCGGCGAATACCTTCCTATGGAACGATTTTGCGGATTAGATTTTTCACGGAAAATCGAGAATTGGCTCTATGATGTTTCGGCATTGCCAGGGAAATATGGTTGGTTTGCAGCCGGAAACTATTCCTCAACCGAAGTGCAAGCACTGGGTTTAATCCGACAAATGGGGCGCATTGATGCTATCATCGAAAACCGTCGCAAGAGCGCTGAATACCTTACTAAACGACTTTCAGTAAACGATGCAGTCATCCCACAGCTTTTAGATACTGATGAGATAAAATCAACACATCACCTCTATCTGCTTCAGGTTGATCCAGCTAAAGCTAATGGAAATATTCAGATTCTCAAGAAAAAACTTGATGACCGTGGTATCACAAATATCCCACACTTTGGACCTCTATATAAATTTGATGTCCTGAAAAAGCTGGGCTATGATACCAAAGCAATTGAGAAATCCTGCCCTAACACCGAAGAAGTCTTCAACAACCGATTTACCCACCTGCCCATATATGGATTATCCAAAGAACAACTAGACTATATGGCAGACACTATTCTCGAATCAGTTGCAGAGATGCAAGAAGGAAAATAGGTTTTAAGGCGAGTGGTCGTATATGCGACCACTCGGAATTCAAGCGTTATGGTGATTGTTTATCATCATATTTCAAAAATGGAGGTTATCATGAAAAAAGGGTTGATCTTGGTCGTGGCGTTTATATTAGCTGCCACGATGGTATTCGGCGCTGGACAACAAGAGGTAGCAAAAGACAAATTAACATTTGCAGTTATTCCAATGTTTGTAGGGCATCCTTGGTTTGAACGGTGTGAATACGGTGCGAAGAAAGCCGCCGAAGATTTGGATATTAACCTTGTCTACTTAGGCCCAGAGAAAGCTGATGCTGCTCGACAGCTCGACATTTTCCAAGACCAAGTGAACAAGGGCGTGGATGCAATACTCGTCGCGGTATCAGAAGCCGATATGTGGGAAGTTCCCATTGCTAATGCCATTAAACAGGGTATTCCCGTTTTTGGATTTGATATCGGCGGGCCCGGCACAATTTGGTTGGCTTCTGGCTGGGAAACTGTGCAGAGTGGAATTAATATTGCTGAAGGTGTCGTGAAAGATATCGGAGGCAAGGGTAAGGTTGCTATTCTTACTGGAAGTTTAGGTTCGCCGTTCCTTGCTGCACGCCAGCGTGCTTCAGAGTCTGTTTTTGCCAAGTATCCTGATATTGAAGTGATAGGGGTATTCCCGACAGAAGACGACTATGAGAAAGCTTTAAGTGCCAGCGAATCGATACTACAAGCGAATCCTGATCTTGCTGGGTTTGCCTGCATGACTACAACTTGTGTACCAGCATCGGCCCGCGCAACAGAGAATGCCGGACTAGGTGGAAAGGTCTCGATTTGGGGTGTTGCCATGGGGCAACAGAACGCCGATTATGTCAAGCGTGGAACAGTTAAAGGTGGCTTGATTCTCGATTCAGGTAAGATGACCTATCTCGGTATGCAGATTGCTTACGATTATGTAACCAAAGATGGTAAGTTACCTACCGGTGGTGAAGAGTACGGCTGGGCCGGAAAGCCGGTAACCGTTGTTGCTGAAAAGGCATCGTATGCTCCTGATGTTCTGCTTACCGCAGAAAATGTAGACGATTTCGAGTTTTAATAGATACTAAGATATATGGGGGTCTTTGCTTGGTTTCATCAGAGCCGGTGTGGTAGAGATCCCCATTTTGGTGAAAAAAATGATTGTAGTACAAAATGTATCGAAACAGTTCCCTGGCGTTCGTGCACTGGATGAGGTCACTTTCAATGTTAAGAAGGGGCATGTGCATGGATTGGTGGGGGAAAACGGGGCTGGCAAAAGTACCATCGTAAAAATTCTCTCTGGTATCTATAGCGATTATGATGGAGAAGTCCTAATCGATGGTAAGCAAATTGAATTCCACTCTGTGCGTGATGCACGCGAAAGTGGGATCGCGACTATTTTCCAAGAACTTTCGGTTGTTAAAGATCTGAACATTGCAGAAAATATATTTTTAGGTCGCGAACCAATAAAGTTTGCGGGGGTGGTTGATTGTTCTTACATGTATCGGCGCTGTCGAGAAGTAATGGATTTCTTAGATGAACCTATGGATGTTGAAGGGAAAGTCGGGAATCTATCGGTTGCTTCGCAGCAAATCGTTGAAATCTGTAAGTCTTTAGTTTTGAATCCGAAGGTTATTATAATGGATGAGCCAACCTCTTCCCTAACCGAAAAAGAGGTTCTTCAACTTTATAAAATTGTTGATCAGCTTAAGGAAAGAGGAGTTACAATCCTCTACGTTTCGCACAAATTGACCGAAATTTTCAGAATTTGTGATGACATTACGGTGTTACGAGATGGGAAACACATCGGTACTGTACAAACGCAGGACACAGATACCAACCAGATTATTCAAATGATGGTTGGGCGGACACTCAAAATGCTTTTCCCTGAGCGGTCAGTCAAGCCCAGTAATGAAATTTTGATGTCGGTACGCAATGCAACGCGTACAGGTGAGTTTGAGGATGTCTCCTTTGACCTCCATAAAGGTGAAATTCTTGGATTTGCTGGTCTCATTGGTGCAGGCAGGACGGAGCTTGCCAAGGCATTATTTGGTGCGACCAAATTAGAACAAGGCAACGTAAGCATCGCGGGAGAAGAGTTTGGCCATTTTTCCCATCCTAGAGAAGCTTTTGACAAAGGACTCTCCTATTTGCCCGAAGATCGTAAAGGAGAAGGACTACTTTTGCAGTCTTCCATCAAAGAAAATATGACTTTAGCAATTCTCAAGCGGTTGCACCTTTTTAGATGGCATAGTGAACGTCGTGAACGTGAATTAGTTGACAAATATGCTGATGATCTTCAGGTGAAGATGGTTGGAATTGACCAGATAGTCGAAATGCTCAGCGGTGGGAACCAACAAAAGATAATTGTAGCTAGGTTACTCATGACAGATACTGAGGTCTTTATTTTTGACGAGCCGACACGAGGAATCGACGTTGGAGCAAAATATGAAATCTATAAGATTATGAATGAGTTGACGGAACAAGGAAAGGGAATTCTTTTTATCTCTTCTGAGCTTCCCGAAGTTATGGGAATCTCTGATCGTATCGCCTGTATGCGCGAAGGTCGGCTGGTTAAGGAGTTCACTCATGACGACGTGGGTCCAGAAGCTATAATGAGAGTTTTAGCGGGGGGAGATGCATAAATGATACCAAAAAGAAAACTTCGCAATATTCTGCAGATACGAGAAATTCCGTTATTAATTTTTGTTTTAATTCTCTCTGCCTTTTTTGCTTTTACTATTGAAGGATTTATGACATTGAAAAACTTCGAAGTCATTTCTCGGCAAATCACCACCGTCGGTATTGTTTCGATTGGGATGACATTAGTCTTAGTTACTGGTGGTATCGATCTTTCGGTCGGGGCCATGCTCTCATTTGCCATAAATATTGGTGGTTTGTTGATTATAAGAGGTATTCCGATCTATGCTGCCTATCCTTTCATCCTTTTGCTAGGAGCCATATTAGGGGCTATAAATGGTTTGTTGATTGTGTGGGTTAAGGTTCCGGCAATTATTGTCACTCTTGGAACAATGAATATTTTCCGTGGAGCCATCATGGTCATTACGAAGGGAAAGTATATTACCTCAATACCTCAGTCCTACTCATGGATAGGGACGGGTTATACTCCGTTCATCCTTTTTGTTGTACTCTTAATTTGTTTTGAGTTTGCCCTTCGTAAGATGCAGTTTGGTAGAAATATTATTGCAATTGGTAGTAACGAACAATCAGCTATTTATAGTGGAGTTCCAGTAAATAAATTTAAAGTTATCGTCTACATCCTAAGCGGAACCTTATCAGCATTGGCTGGTATCATATTCATTGGTCGTTCAGGCTTTATCCAACCACAAGCTGGGATTGGGTATGAGATGAGCTCAATTGCGGCCGTCGTAATTGGGGGAACCTCGATTTATGGAGGTTCGGGAACTGTGATAGGAACTTTCCTCGGTTCTCTACTTATGGGGCTCATCCTGGCAGGTATTACCATGCTAGCAGTGAACGCCTACTGGCAGGGAGTTATCAATGGTTTATTGATAATTTTGGCGATTTCATTTGATACGATCCGCCAAATGAGGAGGCGTTAATATGGCATCTAAACCCATGTTTAACATAAAACGAAAGGTACCGGTTTCCTTACTTGGCCTTATACTTTTTAATGTTGTCTTGTTTGTTGGTCTATCGTTCCTTTCGCCAACGTTCCTCACGATCCGAAATATCCAATCTCTCATGTTGCGGATGAGCGAATTGTCCATGCTGACACTAGCTCAGACATTAGTAATGATTGGTGGTGGTATGGATCTAACGGTTGGGTCTGTAATGGCACTTTCAGGTGCGATTGCTGGCATGTTATTTAGAGCAGGATTTAATCCAGCTACTGTGCTTGTTTGTGCCTTACTCGGAGGAGCATTGGTTGGTTTTTTGAATAGTTTTTTAGTAGTACATTTGAAAATTCAATCATTTATAGCCACAGTTGCAACGAACACAATCATCCGTTCCGTTGTATACCTCTTGCTGAAAGGGCGAGTTCTTAGTGCCTTCCCAAAATCGTATGTATCCCTTGGCTCATCGTACGTGTTAGGTTTTCCCATTCTGTTTTTGGCGGTAATCGCAATTGCGGTAGCCCTTCATTTATTGCTTCGCCGAACGGCCCTAGGTCGTTCTATCTATGCCGCTGGAGCTAATGAACAGTGTGCCCATATATCAGGAATTCATGTTAATTATGTGAAGTATTTTATTTTCACGATGAGTGGAATCCTATCTGCTATTGGTGGAATTATGTATACCATGCGAATTGGTGCCATTATTCCTGATGCTGGCCTGAATTCACCTTTAGAAGTGGTTACTGCTGTTTTGATCGGGGGAGCATCGGTCCGGGGCGGTAAGGGTTCTGTATTGGGTTCCCTGCTGGGTATCTTAGCTATGTATGTCTTGCTGAATGGGTTTAGCCTTCTTGGACTCAGCTCTTTCTGGGAAGTGATTATGCTAGGTGTCGTACTGATAGCTATTGTGGGGCAAGGAAACAAGAAACAAATAGTGAAGATGTCACGATTTTCACGGCGTAAAGCGTTGTAATAGGCTAGCGGAGGAATAGATGAAAAGATTAGCGGGAGCCCATGCCTTAGTTACTGGCTCTGGTGGGGGAATTGGACGTGCCATTGCTCTGGCTATGGCACGAGAAGGAGCTCGTGTTACCGTACATTATGCCCATAATAGTAAGGGTGCGGATAGTACAGTTGATGAGATTGTTAAATCTGGTGGTCAGGCATTTGCTGTCAAAGCTGATATCGCTGAATCTGCCCAAATACAAGCGTTACACACTGAGGCTGTTAAACAATTCGGTCCAGTTACCATACTGGTTAATAATGCTGGCATTGGGGCATTGCATAGTGTTGACCGGATAACCGAGATTCTCGATGAGGATTGGGATGAGGCAATGGCGGTAAATGTCACTGCGCCCGCTAGATTGTGCAAGCTTGTTTTACCTCAGATGGTAGCTGATCGCCAAGGTGCGATTGTAAATATTTCTTCTATTCGAGGTATGTTGGGTAACCCCAACCTAGCCGCTTACTGTACCAGCAAAGGAGCTTTAGCTCTTCTTACACGTCAGCTTGCCTGTGATTATAGTCCTTTTAATGTCCGTATCAACTGTATTTGTCCTGGTTTTGTCTATTCAGAGATGTTTGCTTCGTATTTGAATAAGCAGGAAGATCCTGATGAGGCTTTAGCAATTTTCTCGGGTATGGCACCAATGAATCGCGTGGGTCGTCCTGAAGAGATAGCCGATGCAGCAGTCTTCTTTGCCTCTCAAGAGGCCTCTTTTATCACGGGGGTTGTTTTTCCCGTTGACGGTGGTTATACAGCCGCTGGTGCAAGGAGTGTTCTGTGATGTTAAAAAGATTTGTCGATAAAGTAGCGGTAATCACTGGGGCGTCACAGGGAATTGGTTTTTCGATTGCAGAAATTTTGGCTACTGAAGGGGCCATCGTTTATCTGGTAGATATTGATAAAATACAAGGTGAAGTAGCCGCAAAAACGTTGGTATCCAAAGGTTTACGAGCCCATTTTATTGCTTGTGATATAACAAGTGAAAAGGCCCTTCAATCAATGGTTTCCCAAATCAAAGAAGAGGCAGTCCATGTGCTTTGCAATAATGCAGGAGTTGAACTTAGCAAAGGAGTTGAGACCACGACCATAGAAGAATGGGATCTGGTGAGCAATGTAAACCTGCGAGGACCATTTATGGTTACTAAAGTTTTGTTGCCACTTTTAGAAGTAGCCAAGGGAGCAGCAATAGTAAATACCGCTTCTATCTCAGGACTCGTAGGGTGGCCAGAGTCGATGGCTTATTGTGCCTCCAAAGGTGGCGTGGTGATGTTAACCAAGCAAATGGCTTGCGATCTAGCCGTCAAACAGATCCGTGTTAATTGTATTTGTCCGGGAACTACGCGCACGCCTATGATTGAACGGTTAATTGGTAGTGGCCCCGAAGCGGAAAAAGAGGCTCACGATATCGCCGAGCGTCATCTCTTAAAGCGATTTGCCGAACCTAGAGAGATCGCACAGGCGGCTGTATTTCTTGCCAGTAAGGAAGCTTCGTTTGTGACTGGGGCAGTGTTGCCCGTTGATGGTGGTTATACAGCGAAGTAAAAGCGATGTATTTTGAAGGAGGAAATTACTATGAAACGAGTTAAGTATGGGTTGATAGGATTTGGGGGAATTGCAGAAAATCGGATTGCCAAAGAGGGCTTCGCTTTAGATACAACAAGGTTTACTCCCCACAAAGATGCTGAATTAGTTGTGGCATGGGATCCAAATTCTGACCGTGCATCAGCTGCAAAGGCTTTAGGTATCGCTTGGGCTGAATCTGCAGAATCTATTTTACGCGATAAAGAAATAGAAGCAATAGTGATTGCATCCAATAACCGCACCCACGCGGAGTGGGGAAAGGCCGCCCTCGAAGCAGGCAAACATATTTTGATTGAAAAACCAGCAGGAGTTACAGTTGACGAGGTCTCTACATTATACGAGTTAGCTAAGAAAAAGAATTTAAGTTTTGGCGTAGACCATATGATGACTAAGAATAGTTATAATATTATTGCGCGCAATCTTATAAGAGATAAGGTAATAGGGGATGTGGAGTCGGTTGTGTTGCATATGGAGTTTCCGTATGGAATGGTAGAAGAAGAAGCACGGACTTGGCGGTGTGCCGATCCATTGGAGCTTGGTGGACCAATAGGGGATGTCGGAAGTCACTGTTTCTATATGGCTGAATTTCTTCTCGATTGTAAAATAACTGGTGTTAGCTGTGTCTATACCCCTAAGAAATTGAGCTTTGCAGTTGAAGATGGTGCTTATATCAAGTTCACCACCGATGTAGGTGTTGATGGTCTAGCTAGAGTCGCATTTGATCAAAAAAGAGGCTCCCTTGATGGAACAATGAAAAATCTTGGGTATGAAGTGTACGGTACTCGCGGATTTATTGAAGGAAAAGGAGTGATGTTTCAACTTTCTGGTCATAATGATGAGCCGGTTAAATTGTCCCTATCCTCATGTATTGATGGAGTGCCAGAGGAACATCATCCTGATGAGATTCCTAACATCTACGCGAGCCAAATAAGCGAGCACGCCCATTCAATCCTCGAAAATAAGCCCCTAAGTGGGGAAGATGCACTCAGAAATTTACAACTTATACTACTTTCACATGAATCTGCTGTTGAGGGTGGACTCGAGAAGCGCCTTTAAAAGACCAAAAACCAGGAGGTTTTCAATGAAAGGGTATTCACAAAGAGTAGTGGCTATGCAAAGTTCCCCAATTCGTCGCTTACAACCCTATGCCTTGCAAGCAGTCGCTGAGGGTGTCAAGGTGCTATACGGGAATATTGGTCAACCCGATATCTCTACTCCAGTGGCCTTTGCTGAGGGTGTGGTTAATTTTATAAAGAACCCACAGGCTTCAGATCCGCTAGCTTATGGACCATCTGAGGGACTTCCAGCATTCAGGGAAGCATTTGCCGCCTATCTTCGACGGAACGGTATCGATATTTCTGCTGAACAGGTATTTGCTACATCTGGGGCCAGTGAAGCCTTATTACTTGTTTTAATGGCGTTGTGTGATCCGGGGGATGAAATTATCATCCCTGAGCCTTTTTATACCAATTATCGTACGTTCTGTGCGATGGCTGGGATTACTGTTGTTCCCATTACATTAGACTGGGACTCAGGTTTCGGCTTCCCTAGTATAGAGGCTTTCGAAAAGGCTATAACTATTCGAACTCGTGCTATTCTCAACTGTTCTCCCAATAACCCAACCGGTTCGATGTTTACTCGTTTACAGATGAAACAATTACTTGAACTTTGTGTTGCAAAGAATCTTTATCTGATAAGTGATGAAGTATACCGTGAGTTTGTCTATGATCAAGAGCCTTTTAGCGTGATGCAGTTGCCACAGAGCGCGACGCATGCTGTAATGATTGACAGCCTTTCTAAACGCTATAGTGCCTGTGGGGCCCGAATTGGAATGATAGTCAGCAAGAACTTAGAACTTTTGCAGCAAATTTTGAAGATGTCACAAGCTAGATTATGTCCACCAACACTCGAACAGATGGCTGCTATTCCCTTAATAGAGAGAAGTGATCAGGATATCATTCATATGCGAGAAATCTATCGAAGCCGAGTAAAGGTTTTATGTGATGGCTTAGGTTCAATAGAAGGAGTTTCTTGTCATCGACCCAAAGGTGCATTTTATACCATGGCAAAGCTCCCTGTTGATGATACTGATAAGTTCGCCCAGTATATGGTTTCTTCGGTCCGCTTAGAGGGCAAGACATTGCTCGTTGCACCAGGGGGTGGGTTCTACCTTTCTCCTGGGTATGGGCAAGATGAAGTACGAATGGCGGCAGTAATGGACGAAGAGAGTCTCTCTGTTGCTGTTAAGATATTGGCTAAGGCCTTAAAGAGTTATAAGGGTTGATGATTGAGAATAATTGAAAAATGTACCGGCTCTTAATCCGAAATTTTTCTGTAGTAGTAATCCTCTTTAGATAAGATACTAGCGGTTCTCGCTTTGATGTTACAGCCACCTTTCTCATTGCAATTTTACAGTGGTATCAGACAAATAGATCAAAGGAGGACTTTAAATCGTGAAACGTAAAGAAATTCTCAATCGTCTGATTGGAGAAGTCACAAACTTTCTCCTAGAAGACAACCCGCTTCGCCTAGTGGTTTCATTACACCAAGAGGATGATGGGGCTCATTTAAGTTTCTTTGATGATCGCAAACGCACTGAAGAAGAACTCGAAAGTATACGAACCTCTTTAAATCCAAAACATACCCGACCAGAATTAGCTGGTTATTATGGCATGATGGCCGGACACGACACATCATGGAAAGCACGATTGAATCTCATTGGATGGCAAATAAAAGGAGCCTCTGTCAAAAATAACGACAGTGGTTTACAAATTGATTTTTGGCTCGGTAGTGATGCCTTTAACCCAGACCATTTTACCATTGAAAAGGAAGATTGAGTTTACATCTCAAAAAAACGCATATAAACTTCTCATATGTACTAAGCCCAATAAAAGGGGGACTAGAAGCACAATGCAGTGTAAAAAGAAATCACAACGCCTATTCATCGGATTTACATTTATTTGGTCGTTTATATTTTGGGGATTAAGTATTTTTTTAGCCCTAAAAGGAAACATTGAGCTCCTAGAAAGTGGTGCTCTATTACAGGCAATCCTCCATAATAGTATTGAAAGAGAAGTGCGTACCATAACTATACTAAGCACGTTGGCTGGCTACGGGCCTCTGCTAGCAGCTATCTTTATAACAATATATATGCCAACAACCAGAAAGCACTTTACCCATAGATTCAAGTTCAACACACCATTTAGATACATATTGCAAATAATCGGCCTTTTTTTATTGATAACCATTATTCCTGCCATACCACTTTTTATTTCCAAAGGATTTAGCACTGCTCCTACCTGGTCACTACTCGGGTTTTCCTTGTTGTTTTTTGGCTATCAGTTTATTACAGCAGCCACGGAAGAAATTGGATGGCGTGGTTATTTGCTCCCAACTATGCTTCAAGAAAAGACCCCTTGGCAAGCAAGTCTAAGAATTGGCCTTATTTGGGCGTTATGGCATACCCCCATTATATTATATGTATTCTATACGCAAGGTTTGCCAGTTTTTCAGATCATTATCTCTTTTATTGGCTTCATAGCAGGCACAATCGCCATGGCAACTGTTCATACTTATTATTATTTAAAGACAAAAAATATCCTCTTTAACATGTTCATTCATGCAATAGGCAATACCTTTCCCATGCTAGCAGGACTAGTGATTGCTAGTTCATATGAAATATCCGTCGCTGTTCAAATCCTACTTTGGGTCTTTGTCTTTATCATCACTAAAAAAAATAAAGATCTTTTTGACACCCTACAGGAGCTTTAACCCTCGCTAAGAAAGAATGTACCAATTTGAGAAGAACTGATTATAAGGTGGGCACTCTTTTTTTATCGTAACAAAATAAAAATTTTTCTTAGAGATTAAAACAAACTACCTCTTGGTTGTCCTAAGTACCGTTTAATTTGGGACAATCTCTTAAAACCAGAATGTTGCCTATACATTTTTATGAATTCAATCTTGCTATACAACAAGTTTACTGATTCTACCCTTCATCAATATTTCATCGTTTTGCCGAATATTATTAACGCTCTTACCAAGTTTTATTTCTTCATTTGATGACAATATAGTGATGCTTAGCTCCCTATTATCATAAAAGAATCGGTAAACCCCTATTGGTTAACATAACATTTTGCGATAAACTACCTATCAAATAAGATAAAAGGAAAAGGTCATGATAGGTTTTATTATTATTGTTTCTATTGGAGCTTTAGTGTTTGCCGCCATCAACTTCTATGGCGTGAAAAAGAAAAAAGCTGGTACAGATGAAATGCAACAAATTGCCTCTTCTATAGCAGAAGGAGCAACAGCCTTTTTAGTGTTGGAGTATTCAATCATTATAAAAGTTGTGGCCCTTATTGCTGTATTGCTGGGAGTTGTTGTCTCTGTATCAAGTGCTTTTGCATTTGTCCTTGGAGCTACAATGAGTGCCTTAGCAGGATGGATTGGCATGAATATAGCAACAATTAGCAACGTGCGGGTCTCAAATGAAGCACGCCTAACCAAAAGCTTAGGCAAGACTCTACGAGTTGCCTTCAGAGGAGGATCTGTAATGGGCCTCTGTGTGGGGGGCTTTGCACTGCTTGGTCTCGCCATCGTCTACCTGGTTTTTGGTATTTTATTCAAACAAGTATCACCTGAAAACCTCACCTTCCGCTCTAATTGGCTAGGAATATCTGATATCCCCTTCACTATGACGGTAAGTGCATACGCTCTAGGATGTTCCATCATAGCGATGTTCAACCGTGTTGGTGGAGGTATCTTTACAAAAGCCGCCGATATGGGAGCTGACTTGGTAGGAAAAACAGAAGCGGGCATTCCTGAAGATGACCCTCGCAACCCCGCAACTATTGCTGATAATGTAGGAGACAATGTCGGAGATGTAGCTGGTCTTGGATCGGACTTACTCGAAAGTTATGTCGGCTCTCTTGTTTCTGCAATGATCTTGGCCGCATATATCTTCTTTTCCGATGGAGATATTCCAGTATCACTGGTTTCAAAGCTAATTTATGTACCACTGCTTGTCGCCGCAGTTGGAATCCTCTCCTCAATGATTGGAATTCTCTTCTTGTTAGTGAAAAAAGTATCTTCTAATCCCCACAGAGAGCTCAATGCCGCAACCTTTATGGGTGCAGGATTGACTATCATCTCGTCGGGCCTGGTCTCATATTTTGTCTTCAGGACAGAGGATCTTAGCTCTATTGATTTCGCCTTTGGTGCACTCTCTCCATGGGTGTGTGCAGTACTTGGTATTATAAGTGGCATAGTCATTGGCCGAATCGCTGAATACTACACTAGTTATGATTACAAACCAACCTTAAAAATAGCTGCAAGCTCCCAAGAAGGTGCCGCTCTCACTATTACTGAAGGAATGAGTGTAGGTATGGTCTCTGTAATTGCCCCAGTTCTAATCCTTGGCACTGCCATCATTGCCGCCAATGTAACTGCTGGCCTATATGGAGTAGCGATGGCAGCTATTGGCATGCTAAGCTTTGTGACAGTCACAGTCTCAGTTGATACATTTGGACCAATTGCCGACAATGCTGGAGGCATAAGCGAGATGGCTAAATTACATCCTGATGTTCGTCACATCACTGACAAACTTGATGCAGTCGGAAACACCACCGCTGCCATTGGAAAGGGATTTGCAATCGGATCAGCTACCCTAGCAGCACTCTCGTTGTTCTCCTCCTATCTCTATGGGCAAGCTGGTGAAAACGTGGTTCACGGCTCAAGTATGATGCTGAATATGATTAATCCACTAACTCTGGTTGGTGCTTTAGTTGGAGCAGCCCTGCCCTACCTATTTAGCGGCCTTTTAATCGAAGCAGTGGCCAATGCTGCCCGTAAAATGGTGCAAGAAGTTAGACGTCAGTTCAAGGCCGACCCTGGAATCATCCAAGGGACTTCACTCCCTGATTACAAAACATGTATTAGCATCAGTAGTGCCGGAGCCTTATCTGAAATGAGACTACCCGCTTTAATTTCAGTTGCAACCCCCCTAATCTCAGGATTTCTATTTGGTGCGGAGTTTGTTGGAGGCCTGTTAATAGGAACGACCCTCTCTTCTGTAATGTTAGCGCTCTACACAGCTAACGCGGGAGGAGCTTGGGATAATGCTAAGAAATATGTGGAAGATGGTCACTATGGTGGTAAAGGCTCAGATGCCCATAAGGCTGCCGTTGTTGGCGATACAGTGGGAGACCCACTCAAGGATACAGTTGGCCCTTCTTTAGATATACTGATTAAAATTATGGCAATTGTTTCTGTGCTTGCGGTTTCAATTTTCAGTAAATATAATGTATTCTCGCTTCTAGTAAAATAAAAAGAGGAGTGTTCAGATGATTTATTATTATGTGGTATTTTTTCCTATTGAAGCCATGATAGCTTCACAGCTCGATCCAAAGACTTTTGGCTCGTACATGGCAAGAGGATCAAAAAAAGGCTCTGCAGAACAACTAATATTTGCAGAAATAGAGCCTGGTTTTGGAGACTATTTTGATTGGGAATTTGCAAAGAAAAACTGTGTACCTCACGCAGATGGAAGGAAAAAACATTCCCTTTACCTCTCAATCTACCGTGTAATAGAACACATCCCCCTTGTTCAATACAAGAATATTCATTTGGTCAACAAGGACGGTAGTACTCTCCCTCTTTCCCAAGAACCGTATCGCGACCCGGCTAATTGGGACGGTTATGGACTATACAAAGAGCACTGCCCTGTCCACCCCTTCATTGCTAGTTCCTTGAAACCAAAAGATTTAGCTGATTACATCATCAATGATACAGAGAAAAAGATAACCGTTCCTGCAATTATTTTTAGCGATGTAAAACGTATTGACTACAGTGAGAAGGAAAAGACAGGCAATATTGGTAATATGTTTGATCGTGATCTCGACCATCTGCTTGACTGTATTGACATGGTTAAGAATCAAGAGGGTAAGATCACAAAAACTATAGATCGCTCCTTTGACTCCAAATTCAGTTATCAGATAGTAGATACAGGATTTTATATTGCCAAGGGCAAGAGCATCCTTTTCTACCCAATGCCAACTAGAGAAGCTTTGAAAGAGATTGATTATGATTGGGGTAAAAGCGCCAACATTTTCTCGTAAGTTTTCTAATCTATAAATTTCTAATCAGGCCCTCTGGATTCTCTCCAAGAGGGCCTTTTTTGCTCTACAAAATAACACCTTAGTACTTTCTTACTCCCACTCAATGGTCCCTGGTGGCTTGCTAGTAATATCATAAAGGACTCGACTGACGCCACCTACTTCGTTGCAGATCCTCGTGGAAGTACGTTGTAAGATTTCAGGAGGAAAAGGAAACCAGTCGGCAGTCATGGCATCCTCACTAGTTACCGCGCGTAACGAGCAGACCTCTTCATAAATACGCTCATCGCCCCGCACTCCCACACTTTTAACTGGTAACAAACAAGCCAACGCTTGCCAAATATCGCCATACAATCCTGCTTTTCTAATCTCATCGATAAAAATAGCATCCACTTCGCGTAAAGTGGCAAGTCTTTCAGCAGTAACTTCTCCCACACACCTAACACCAAGGCCTGGACCAGGGAAAGGATGCCGAAAGACAATCTCATCAGGAAGCCCCAACTCCTTCCCTAATAACCGAACCTCATCTTTGAATAACTCTCGCAGAG